>ENA-OPVL01001938-OPVL01001938.1-human-gut-metagenome-genome-assembly--contig:-NODE-1938-length-11777-cov-2.558864_pt1 | contig 11777 bp, 9 predicted proteins | sample MGYA00241496_ERZ501984 | MGnify/ENA primary metagenome ERZ501984 (study PRJEB25962, sample SAMEA2042986) | human gut metagenome | biome: human gut; feature: human-associated habitat; material: faeces... | reverse complement strand
TCGCCTCTGGTGACGGCCGGTCGGCCAGTTTTGCTGTCAGCGGACCGGACAGCCCGGCAACCGACGACAGCAACGATTCCGGACCGTACATCGACGACATCGCTCCGCGCCGCACGCGCGACTTCGGCGATCTGACCCGGGCCGGTCTGTCGCTGTTGATGGCCGCCGTGGTCATGGTGTTCGCCGTGTATCTGGGCGGCATGACGCGCGGCGTCGAATCCGACGCACACACCGCAGCCCAGGTCATCAACTGGTTGGCTGACTTCCCCTCCACCGTGCTGACGCAGCTGGCCACCATCGTCATCGTGATCATCGTGCTCGCTCAATTGCTACTGGCCCGGGAATGGCTGCAGGCCGCGGTGTCCGCGCTGGCCATGTTCGCCGGCTACGGCATGGTGTGGGTCGTATCGACGGCAATCAGCAGTCTGAACGATTTCACCCTGCCAATGGCACTAGTCTCAGCCGCCACCTCATACGGCTCCGGGCTGTTGCCCGACATCTACGCCGGCATGGCGTCCTTCCTGACCGCCGCCGGGCCACGCCGCACCCGCTCCACGGTCAAATGGAGCTGGAATATCCTGTATGCCATCGCTGCGGTGATGGTGGTGCTGTCGTGGCATTCGGTCACCGGCATGCTGGTGTCGATGGCCGCCGGCCGCACAGTGGGCATGCTGATCCGATTCGTGGTCGGCACGCAGAACAAGGGCGTGTGGGGCCAAGATCTGGTCGCCGCCCTGAAAGGCATCGGACTGGACACCGCCTCGCTGATTCGGCATCAGGAGCCCGGCGTCGGCCACGGTTCACTGGCCGTCACGCTGGACGACGATCTGGCCGAAGGCTCGCGCATCTACGATCTGGATACCACGGACAACCGTCGTTTCATCGTTTCCGTCATCGACGCGCAGACCCATACCGTCGGCTATCTGAAGCAGTTGTGGGACTGGGTGCGTTTCACCAGTGTGTCCATCCGACGTGACCGTTCCGTGCGTGACGCCGTCCAGCATCATTTCGCCATGCTGCTGGGTCTGCACAATATCAAACTGCCCGCGCCCGCACCCTACGGCATCGCCGATACCGACGAATCCGCGATTCTGGTGCTGGATGCACACACCATCGAGCTGCCCGCCAACCTGAACACGCTTACCAAGGCGGATGCCGTGGCCTACATGCGCTACCTGTCCGTGGCGAGCCGGCGCGGCTATACGCACCGGCGCATCACGCCGGACACGCTCGCCCGGCTTGAAGACGGCACCGCCGTGATTGCCGGCTGGCTCAACGGCGACAACGCTTCCGGTCCGGCCAACACCGCGCTCGACAAAGTTCAGCTGCTAGTGCTGTTCGCCGCGCTGATCGGCGTGGAACCGGCGGTGGAGGCCGCCCGCGAGGCGTGGGGAGACACGACTCTGACGGCCTTGGCCCCGTTCATTCAGAAGGTCGCGGTCCCCTCCCCCACGCGCGCGCTGGAATCCTGGGACAAGCAGCTGCTCAAGGGCCTGAGGAGTCGTATCACCGCGCTGGCTGACGAGGAGACGGTGGAATCCGCCGAACCGGTGACGCTGGCCCGATTCTCCTGGCGTTCGATGATCACCATGCTGCTGGTCATCGTGGCCGTGGTCGTGGTCTTCACCCAACTGAAGCCCGAGGAGATCATCACCGCGCTGACCAACGCCAACCCGTTGATGGCGGTGGTGACGCTCGCGTTCGGTGTCTGCGGCTGGATCGGCTCGTCGATTTCGCTCGGTTCCCTGATGGCGCGGCACAAGCGTGACAATATGGGCGTCTTCATGAGCCAGGTGGCAGGCGGCTTCGCCACCGTATCCATGCCAGCCGGCGTGGGCCCCTCGTTCGTCAACCTGCAGTTCCTGCGCAAATCCGGCTATCGCAACACCCAGGCGACCGCAATTATGAGCGCCGCGCTCGTGGTGTATTACGCCGTGTACTTCTCCATGCTGGTCATCATCGGCCTGTTCACCGGCCGCAACATGTTCTCCGGCGCAATCCCGACAAACACGTTGGTTATCGTGCTGGGCGTTGTGGTCGTGGTGCTGTCCATTGCGATGATGATTCCGCCGTTGCGCCACTGGGTGACCCGTCGTCTTATGCCGCTGGCCAAGACGTATATCAACCAGCTGCTGGACGTGCTTTCCCAGCCCCGACAGCTCACAGTCAGCTGCCTGGGCGCGCTGTTCCAGAACGCGACCACTGGGCTCGCTTTCTGGGCGGCCCTGCAAGCGTTCGGCCATTCATCGAATCCGATTGAAACGACGTTCGTCTTCCTGCTGGCCTATGCATTGGGTTCCGCAGTGCCCACTCCAGGCGGTCTGGGCGGTGTGGAAGCGGCGCTGACATTCGCGTTCGTGGCGGTCGGAGTGCCGCAGGGCGTGGCGCTTTCCGCCACTTTGCTGCACCGCGTGGTGTTCTACTGGCTGCGCATTCCGCTGGGCGCGGCGGCCATGAAGTGGCTTGACAAGCATAATCTTGTCTGATTCGTCTATTTTCATACCCCCTTCGGGGAAATAGATGTGAAAACCCTTATAAAACGCGGGTTTTCGCAGAAACATGCGCTAGTATCATTGATGACAACATGGACTAAGCAAAAGTGCTTGTCCCCTGACCCAAGAAGGATGCTTTATGGCATACAACAAGTCTGACCTCGTTTCGAAGATCGCCCAGAAGTCCAACCTGACCAAGGCTCAGGCCGAGGCTGCTGTTAACGCCTTCCAGGATGTGTTCGTCGAGGCTATGAAGTCCGGCGAAGGCCTGAAGCTCACCGGCCTGTTCTCCGCTGAGCGCGTCAAGCGCGCCGCTCGCACCGGCCGCAACCCGCGCACTGGCGAGCAGATTGACATTCCGGCTTCCTACGGCGTTCGTATCTCCGCTGGCTCCCTGCTGAAGAAGGCCGTCACCGAGTGACCTTCTGCTCGTAGCGATTACTTCGAGCATTACTGACGACAAAGACCCCGACCGAGATGGTCGGGGTCTTTTTGTTGTGGTGCTGTGACGTGTTGTCCAACCGTATTATTCCGGACTAGTTCAGCGCTTCCATAAGCTGCTCGAATCCCAGGGTGGGCTCGGCCTCGAAGGGATCGAGGAGTATGGCTTCCCGGCGTTCGGGGGCGGTCAGGGTCAGGTGGGTCCAGTCGGCGGAGAACTGGGCCCCGACGTTCAGGGCCGCGTCCACGAACCGGCCACGCAGGGCGGCACGGGTGTCGGTCGGCGGATTGTGCACGGCGTATTCCACGTTGTCTCCTGTCAGCAGCTCACGCATCTGGTTGCGGGCTACGAGCGAACCGTACAGGCGACCGTTGGCGATGTCGTGGTAGTCGAGCTCAAGCTGTTCCATCTGGGCGAAGGTGACGTCCGGGCGACGGCGTTTGAGCGCGTCGAACAGACGCTTCTTGGCGGCCCAGTCCACGCGGTCGGCGAGCGCATCGTATGTACCACGCTCCAGCGCGTCCAGAACGCGGCTCCACTCCCCCATAATCGTGTCGATCGTGGTGGCCGGCAGCGAACTTGCCAGCGCATCGCCATGGGTTTCGATGAAGGCCTTGACCGCCGCATAATACCGGCGCTGCAGACCCAGTGCGGACACGGATTCGCCTGATTCGAACGTCAGTTCGGCGCGCGGATTGTCAAGGAATCGACTGACCGTGCGATTGGCGGCAGCCGGATCAGCAAAGGCATACTGCTCGAATCCGGACGGAACGCCATGGCGGAAGGCGTCTTCGATCGCGCACAGCACAAGGTGCGTGACGGCAAGCTTCATCCATGTGGACCATTGCGAACGGTTCGAGTCGCCGATGATCACATGCAGCCGGCGGAAGGAGTCGGGGTCGGCGTGCGGTTCGTCGCGCGTGTTGACCATCGGGCGGGAGCGGGTGGTGGCCGAGGAGACGGCCTCGTCCAGGAAGTCCGCGCGCTGGGTGATCTGGAAGCCGTCCGGGGTCATGCGGCCGGCACCGGTGTACAGCTGGCGGGTGATGAGGAACGGCAGCAGCTGGTGTTCGATGGTCTCCAACGGCACGAAGCGGCGGACCAGGTAGTTTTCGTGGCAGCCGAAGGCGTGGCCGGCGGAGTCGACGTTGTTTTTGAACACATGGATCGTGGCGTGTGCGCCGTAGGATTCGCGCAGCTTGCGCTGGGCCTTCAGGGCTAGGTTGCGCATCACGTGTTCGCCGGCGAGGTCCTGGGCCAGGGCCTCGCGCGGATCGCGCGCTTCGGCGGTGGCGTATTCGGGGTGGGATCCGACGTCCAGATACAGACGTGAGCCATTGGCCAGATACGTGTTGGTGGAGCGGGAACGGGAGACGATGGGCTGGAACATGGTCATCGCCACCTGGCCGGCGTCCACGGGGCGTTCGGCACCGGTGACCGCCACGCCGTATTCGGTTTCGACGCCGAAAATACGGCAGAACCCGTCCATCTCGGCGGATGGTACGGGTTCCGTGGCGTGCAGGGAGCGGGTGCCGCTGTCACGCAGTTGGGGCATCACTCGCCGCCTTTTTGCACGAAGCTGTTGACGTATTCCTCGGCGTTGGTTTCCAAGGCGGATTCGATGTCGTCGAGGATGTCGTCCAACACGTCGGCTTGGTCGGTGGACTCGGTTTGGGCGGCGGCCTGCGTGGTGGCGAGGGCGTCGTCTTCCTGGGTCGCGGCCTGCTGTGCTTGAGGTTGTTCGAATTGTTGTGGCATGTTGCCTTCTTTTGGGTTGTCAAACTCCCCTCAGTCAGCCTTGCTGCCAGCTCCCCTCTCTGAGGGGCACCTGGCGAGACCCTTACTTGATGGCGTTCAACCACTGCTCCTTGGTGGCCTTCTCGGCTTCGAGCTTGGCCTTCTTCTTCGGGTCGGATTCGGCCGCGATCTCGGCGTCGAGCTCGGCGAGCTGGGCGTTGAGCTGCTCCTCGAAGCTGGACTTGCGGGCGTCGGCCTCCGGATCGGTCTGCTTCCAAGCGGCATCCTCGATGGCCTTGATCTGCTTGTCAACGGCGTCGAGACGGTTCTCGATGCGGCGCATATCGTCACGCGGCACGTAACCGATCTGATCCCACTCTTCCTGAATCTTGGCCAGCTCCTGGCGGGCCTTCTTGGCCTCGGCGTCGGTCTTCACCGGCACCAGAGCCTCGGCCTTGACCAGCAGAGCCTCCTTGGCAGCCAGATTCTCCTTCTCGGAGGAGTTGATCTGATCGCGATCGGCCTGACGAGCGTTGAAGAAGGTGTCGGCGGCTTCGCGGAACTTGGCCCACAGCTCGTCGTCCTCGTTACGGCCAGCGCGGCCGGCCTTCTTCCAACGGTCCATCAGATCGTTGAACTTGCGGGAAGTCTCACCCCAAGCGGTGGAATCCTTGAGCTCATTGGCCTCGGCGATAATCGCTTCCTTGGCTTCCTTGGCGGCCGTGCGCTCGTTGTCGCGAGCCTGAGCCCACTTGCGGCGAGCCTGGTTGAAGGTGGTACGGGCGGCGGAGAAGCGCTTCCACAGCGCCTCGGCCTCCGGCTTGTCGATGTGCACGGTGGTGCGCTGGTGGTTCTGCCACTCGTCGAACAGGTTACGGAACTTGTCGGCGGTGGAGCGCCAGTTGGTGTTGTCGCCCAGAGAAGCGGCCAGTGCTTCAGCCTTCTCGACAATGGCGGTGCGCTCGGCAACGGCCTTGGCCTGAGCGGCCTTGCGTGCCTCGGCGATTTCGGTCTTCTTGGCCTCGCCGGCGGCCTTCAGCTCCTCGTACTGGGCCTTGAGTGCGGCAAGATCGCCCACGACGGCCGGCTCGGAGGTTTCTTCACCCAAGAGCTTCACGGATTCGTCGATTTCACGGGCCTTGATGTTCGGGGAAGCCAGACGGGTGGCCAACAGATCGAGCTTGGCCTTGAGATCCAGGAAACGACGGGCGTACAGTGCCAACGCCTCTTCCTTGGAGACATCCGGGAACTGGCCCACCTCGCGCTCGGCGTCGCCATCCTTGACGAAGACGGTGCCGTTGTCATCCACGCGGCCGAAGGCCTCGGCGGCCTTGACATCAGCCTCGGAATAGGCGGCGGTGGCGGCGGCCGGGGCGGCAGCGCGCGGCTTGGTCGCCGGAGTCTTCTTGGCGAAGGCGGCGGGGGAGGGCGCGTGCGGTTTCGGCATGGAAGCGGGGGACGGAGTCGGCGCCGGCGTGGCCGCGCTGGCCTCGGGTGCGGGTGTCGTTGCCTGCTCTTCGGGCGCAGCGGTGTTTACGGGTTCGGTGACAGTTTCGTCGGCCATGGCCAGCTCCTTAAAGCGTAGAATGCATAAGCGGGAGCGTCTCCCATCCCGGGCGAACCAGGAAGTTTTGACGCAACCCTCACCTATTATATTGATTTCGTGGCTAAAGGTGCATCAATATCAGGATTCCCGGAGTGGCTCCCCTCCGAACGTGTTGTGGAGCAGCGTGTTATCGATACGCTTCGTAAGGTTTTTGAGCTCAACGGCTTCATCGGCATTGAGACGCGAGCGGTGGAAACCGGCGCTTCTTTGCTGAAAAAAGGCGAGACCAGCAAGGAGATTTACCTGCTGAGCCGTTTGCAGGAGGTCGGTCATGAATCCGACACTCCGATTGAAGAGCGTTTGGGCCTGCATTTCGATCTGACCGTGCCGCTGAGCCGGTATGTGGTCGAGCACTCGGGTGCGTTGGCGTTCCCGTTCAAGCGCTGGCAGATTCAGAAGGTGTGGCGTGGCGAGCGTCCGCAGGAAGGCCGCTTCCGCGAGTTCGTACAGGCCGACATCGACGTGATCGGCGCCGGCGACCTGCCCGACCACTATGAAGTGGAACTGCCGCTGGTCATGGTCTCCGCACTGGAAGAGCTGCGCGCGTATGGCCTCCCCAAGGCCACCGTGCACGCCAATAACCGCAAGTTGTCTGAGGGGTTCTACCGTGGCCTTGGCCTGACGGACGTCGAAGGCGTGCTGCGCGAGATCGACAAGCTCGACAAAATCGGTGCCGATGAGGTGGCCCGACTGCTCACCGAGACCTGCGGCGCCACCGAAGCACAGGCGCGCGCCTGCCTCGAATTGGCCGAGCTCACCGCCTCCGATGGTGCCGAGCTTGCCGCCAAGTTCGATGCGCTGTGCGAGGCTCACGGCATCGTCAAGGATTCCGAGTCCTACACGCTGGCTCGTCAGGGACTCGATACCCTGGCCATGATCGTCGACGAAGCCGCCGCCATCCGCCCCGGTTCCGTCATCGCCGACCTGAAGATCGCCCGCGGTCTCGACTACTACACCGGTTCCGTCTACGAGACCTTCCTCGACGGTGCCGCATCACTCGGCTCCATCTGCTCCGGTGGTCGTTACGACAATCTCGCTTCCCAGGGCAACCGCAAGTACCCGGGCGTGGGCCTGTCCATCGGCCTGTCCCGCCTGGTCTCCTACATGCTGCACACCGCGGGCGCGCACGCCAACCGTGTGTCTCCGGCATCCGTGCTCGTGGCGGTATGGAATGAAGCCGACCGCTCCGCGTCCAACCTGATCGCCAACCAGCTGCGCTCCCGTGGCATCGCGGCGGACGTGGCGCCGACCGCGGCCAAGCTCGGCAAGCAGATCAAGTACGCGGACAAACTCGGCATTCCGTACGTGTGGTTCCCGGCCACCGCTGCCGAAGGTGCGGAAGGCGCAGAGCCCGCTGGCGACGAGGTCAAGAACATCGTCACGGGCGAGCAGGTTGCCGCCGATTGCACGTCGTGGGAGCCGGATACTGTGGTTGCCCAGCAAACCGTCGAAATCTGACGTATTCGCGCGAAAAATCGAGGAGAAACAAGACAATGAGCCAGACGGCTTACAGAACACATCATGCCACTGAAGTGACCGAGGCCCTGGTCGGCCAGAAGGTCACCCTCGCCGGTTGGGTTGACCGACGCCGTGATCACGGTGGCGTGGCCTTCATCGACCTTCGTGATTCGACCGGCCTCGTGCAGGTCGTCATTTACGACGAGGATATGGCCCGCCCGCTGCGCAGCGAATTCGTGATTCAGATTACCGGCGAAGTGCGCCTGCGCCCGGATGGCAACGAGAACACCCATCTGGCCACCGGCAAGATCGAGGTTGTGGCCGAGACCATCGAGATCCTCGCCAAGTCCGACGCCCTGCCGTTCCAGGTTTCCACCGCTCTTGAGAATGAGTCCGAGAACAAGCTGCCTGGCGAGGACGTGCGTCTGAAGTACCGTTACCTCGACCTGCGCCGCCCGTCCATGCAGTACAATCTGAAGCTGCGTTCCGACATGGCTAAGGCCGCCCGCCACGCGCTGGAAGACATGGACTTCACCGAGGTCGAGACCCCGACCTTCATTAAGTCCACCCCGGAAGGCGCCCGCGACTATCTGGTTCCCTCTCGTATTCACGACGGCCACTTCTACGCTCTGCCGCAGTCCCCCCAGCTCTTCAAACAGATGCTGATGTGCGCAGGCTTTGACCGCTACTACCAGATCGTTAAGTGCTTCCGTGACGAAGACCTCCGTGCCGATCGTCAGCCTGAATTCACCCAGGTGGATATTGAAACCAGCTTCTTGAACGAAGTTGAAATCCGCGCCTTGATGGAAGAGCTGATCCGCACTGTCTTCAAAGAAGCCATTAACGTCGATCTGCCCAATCCGTTCCCCATCATGCTGTGGACGGATGCTATGAACAACTACGGCTCCGACAAACCTGACCTTCGCGTCAAGCTCAAACTCACAGATCTTACCGATCTGATGGGCAACGTTGACTTTAAGGTCTTCAGATCCGCTACCGAACTCAACGACGGCCGCGTCATGGCCCTCCGTGTTCCGCACGGTGCCTCCATGCCGCGCAGCGAAATCGACGGCTACACCGACTTCGTCAAGATCTACGGTGCCAAAGGTTTGGCCTACATCAAAGTTAACGACGTCAAGGCCGGCAGGGAAGGCCTCCAGAGCCCGATCGTTAAGAACCTTTCCGACGATGTCCTCAAGGCCATCATCGAACGAACCGGTGCACAGGACGGAGATGTCATTTTCTTCGGTGCCGACCGTAAGAAGATCGTTTTCGACTCCCTCGGCGCTCTGCGTTTGAAAGTCGGTCACTCCGAATTCGGAAAGTCCCACGGCCTGTTTGAAGAAGGCTGGAGACCTCTGTGGGTTATCGACTTCCCGATGTTCGAGTACGACGAGGAAGAAGAACGCTGGGTTGCCTGCCACCACCCGTTCACAAGCCCGAAAGACGGCGACGAAGACAAACTCGTTACCGATCCGGAAAACTGCTTCGCCAAAGCTTACGACATGGTTCTCAACGGCTGGGAAATCGGCGGCGGCTCCATTCGTATTCACAAGGCTGATGTTCAGAGCAAGGTTTTCAACGCACTTAAGATCGGTCCGGAAGAAGCCCGCGCCAAGTTCGGCTTCCTGCTTGACGTTCTCCAGTACGGTGCACCTCCCCATGGCGGCTTAGCATTCGGTCTTGACCGTATCGTCACCATGATGTGCGGTGCTGATTCCATCCGTGACGTGATCGCCTTCCCGAAGACACAGCGTGCACAGTGCTTGCTGACGCAGGCTCCTTCTCCTGTTGATGAAAAACAATTGAGAGAGCTCCACATCCGTCTGCGCAACGAGCACAAGAAGGAATAATTTGAATCTCTTTTGATTCACGGCCCTCCGACGGAGGGCCGTTTTCATTTGTGTGGTATTCGTATATTCGTCTTAGCGAGTCGGCAAGATCGCCGAGCCTCGCTTCAGCCAAATCGCCGCACAGGCCAGCACACAAACACCGATAAGTGCACAGGCGACATACGGAACCGCGGCGAAACCGAACTCAGCAGACGCTCCGCCGCCAATACCGATATTGAAAATGCCGGAAAACATCGATGTCGCCACGTCGGCAGCATCTCGGGCCGTATCCAAGAGCAGAGTCTGAAACGCCATCGAGATCGCCGTCATCGAAGCGCCCCAGAAAGTTCCGAGTATGACCAGAGCACCGAAATGCGAAGAGGTAACCGTCAGCAGTCCGACACAGACCGTCATGATCAGCATCGGGATCACCAGAGTGCCTGAGCGGTGCTTATCCACCGTCCTGGAACTAATCACGGTTCCGATAATGCCGGCAATACCGAAAATAAACAGGAACCAGACTGTGGCATTCTCAGACAAGTGTCCGACATTCATCAGAATCGGCGTGATGTAGGAGTACACCGTGAACTGGCCCAAAATCACGACCATGGTCAGAAGGTAAAGCTGTACAAGCGCCGGGCGCTTAAACAAGGACGGCAGGCTCTTTAAAGAACCGGCCCGGTTGCTGGTACAGACAGGCAGCGAGAAAAAGATAATAACCCAAACCAATACGGCAGCCATACCCACAATGAAGAAGGATCCCTGCCAGCCGACCTGCTGTCCGAGATGAGTTCCGATCGGAACGCCAAGCACCGTTGCGACAATCGAGCCGCCCATCACGGCCGCTAAACCAAATGCCTGCTTCCCGAACGGCGCTACTCTGGCCGCCAGAGGCGTCATGATGGACCAAAAGATGGAATGCGTTACCGCGACACAGATCCGCGCGCCCATGAGTTTTTCAAACGTATCGGCCCACAAAACCACGAAATGGCTCAGTGCAAAAATCACGATGAGCCAAAGAAGTAGCCGTCGCCGCTCCAGCTTCGCGGTCAATATCGTCAGCGGGAGCGACAACAGAGATACGACCCAGGCGTAAACCGTAATAATGAGGCCGGTCTTTGAGACAGACTCATGAATCGATTCTGCAATGTTCGGCAATAAGCCGACGGGTAAAAATTCAGAAGTGTTGAAAACGAAAGCGGCAAAGGCCAGTCCGATCGTCGGAATCCAGGCCTTAAATCCGAACTTGTGCTGCTGAGGAGGATGCATCTAGAAAAAACTTTTAGAAATCTCGCTGATCCGCGTCCCTCTGGACCCAGGGATCAATACTTAAAACGTAACGCAGAACTTTATCATCCTTGTCGTCAAAATCGACCCATAAGGCCATCGGGAATCCGGATTCATCGAGGTAGCGATACATATAGGTGTGTTCGCCTAAATTCTTGTAGTGCCACTGTTCGCAGGGCTTTCCGAACATCGTGTAGATATCCTGGCTGTCCTGAACTTTAGGCTTGATCTGGTTGAAGTATTTTTGCTGCAGAAGCTGATCCTTAAAGATCAATTTGCCTTCCGGGTTAAAGATCATCACGTAGGAAGCCTGGCCCATCGGCTGCATGGAATAAACGATTCGAATCGATCCGTCGGGGAGCCGTGTCGTAGAGTCGGGGACACCGAGCTCTTTAACAGTGTAGTCGTACGTGTCATTGAGCTTGATCATGTCGGGATGAGCACAAGCCGACAAAAAGAGCGCTGCGCAGCAAACTAAAATCAGTTTATAAATCTTTGTCATTTTCTTCTCCGGCCTGAGCTTTTTGCTCGGGATATTGGGAATGCAGATTGCGGATCAAGTCCAAATAGGCCTTGCGAAAAGAAGCTTCGGAGCATCCCATAAGAACAGCGTCATCGATAGCGTCCTGAAGGTACCCTTTGATTTCTTCAAGATTTTCGGCCATCACCTTATTCTTTTCCGTACATGCAATGGGAGAGCCTTCCGGAGTGCACCACTTAGGCGCCGGCGCCTCAGCCTTCCTCATGGCCCTTCTCCTGCTGTCCGTAGGTCTTAAACTGCTCTTTCACTCGCGCCATCTCTTCTTTATCAATCAGAGGGCAGCCGCCGATCTGCTTAAGATTCATCCACATCCGAGCAAGCGATTCAATTTCCAAAGCAACGGCGTAAGCCTGCTTCAAGTTACGGCCCCCTGCCACGCTGC
>ENA-OPVL01001931-OPVL01001931.1-human-gut-metagenome-genome-assembly--contig:-NODE-1931-length-11803-cov-3.738168_pt1 | contig 11803 bp, 14 predicted proteins | sample MGYA00241496_ERZ501984 | MGnify/ENA primary metagenome ERZ501984 (study PRJEB25962, sample SAMEA2042986) | human gut metagenome | biome: human gut; feature: human-associated habitat; material: faeces... | reverse complement strand
CTGCTTCTCCAAGCTCTGTCACGCCAGAAATGTCCAACGGCCCTTCCAGCTTGTCGTCCCCTTCAAAGGCATAGGCGCCCACCCTTTTCAGTGTACCTGGATCCTGGATGGTCACTTTCGTCACCGTATCCATGCCCTGGAAAGCATAATCGCCGATGCCCGTTACACCCGATGCAATGAAAATGCTGTCGTACCGGGGCGTCATACCGCCAACGGGCTGATTCCAAGGAGCCTCACCGTGGGAATAGTCCTCCATTGAGAATGTGGCACTGGGATCTGCGTCAGGATCCTTATGAATCACTAGCTCTGCAACCAGTATCGGACCATCTGGATCATAATACGAATATATGCTATACATTAGTCCATTTGACAACTTTTCCGACCGGGAAAAGTCATACGATCCACCTTCGGGTTTCTGTGGTGGAGTATACTCCGGAATGTCCGGTGGGTCTGCTGCAAAAGCGGTGGTGGGCAAAAGACCCACTGCCATCACAACCGCCAGCAGCATCGATACGATCTGTTTTAGCTGCCGTCTTTTCATCTTCCATTTCCTCCTTCTCCCTTTCGCCCTCTGGAGGGTGGTGCACGGATATTTGCTGACAAAATCAATATTTTGTCCGGTTCTTTTCGGAGAAAATGATTCCAATACGCTTTGTTTTTAAATTTTGGTTTTAAAAATTCCATTAAAAGGCATGAAAAACAGACCGCTGTCAAAAAAAGCTGGACAACGGCCTGCTTTGTCATGTCTATGCAAGCTGCACACTCTTGCAATCCCGCTTAGTTCGTGCTAAAATATTTCTACAATATGTAATTGCCCGGGGTAGCAGCGGCAAAACACATAGACAAAATATTGATTTTGTCTATGTCACCAGCATCAACCGTTCCAACTGCCGGCTGTGTTCCTCCCCGGTAGACAGCAGATAGATGCGGGTCGTTTCGATGCTGGAGTGGCCCAGCACATCGGCCAGCTTGGCCACATCTCGGCTTGCCTGGTAGAAGATCCGGGCAAACAGATGCCGCAGGTTGTGCGGAAAGACCTTCCCCGCGTCGACGCCCGCGCGGGCGCACAGTTTTTTCATCTTTGACCAGATTTGATATCTTGACATTGCTTTGCCGCTTTTGGTGCGACAGATTGCGCCGGAGGCGGTTTTTTTCTGCGTTGCGAACTTGAGCAGCTTGCGGCAAAGCTTGGCAGGCAGCAGAATGGTACGGATTTTCCCTTTGAGCGCAATTTCTGTCTTGCCGTTTTTCGCCGCTTCGACGGTGATATACTGCACCTCGCTGACGCGGATGCCGGTGGAGCAGATGGTCTCCATCAGGAGCGCGAGACCGTGGTCACCCGCAGCTTCCACCGCGGCGACGAGACATTCATACTCTGCTCGCGTCAATCCCTGCTTGCTGTCCCTGAACAGGCGTCGTTGAATTTTGAGGAACCGCGCGCGGCAGTCCGCCCATCCGCAGAAGCGGAAGAAGCCGTTCAGCGCTGCCAGATAAGTGTTGATCGTCGACGGCACGTAGTTTTTCTCGCGCGCAGGTCGTCCTTCCAAAGGCGGATCATCTCTGGTGTAACCGCCGCGCCGCTCAGGAATGCAGCAAAGCTCAGTAAAGCACGGTGGCACTTCTCAATCGTCGCCGCGGCGCGCTCTTCATTTTCGAGTGCTTTCAAATACTCAGCAATTCTCTCGTCGGTCATATAGTATTCCATAATAAAAATACCCCTATCTCTCTTGATAGGGGTATTGTAACGTATCACAGAATAGTTTTCGAACACCTTTGCATCTTGTGTTGAATTCTTTTGTATATGTAGGTTATCTCTGCTAACAGTAACAGCTGTCTTTCGGTCTCAGCTGATATGATGCAGCAATCACTGCGCAAGCGGCGTAATGCCAAAAAACTTGGTGGGTACTAATTGCATAACAGCGAAATTGCTGATACAAAAATAAAGTAGATTGCATCGACAGGAGGTAACTGCAATGATGTATCCATTCCTCACCCTTGATGACAGTACGGAAATCGTTCATTCTCAGACCTTGCAGGATGGGAATGTAAAGGTCTATATCGAAAAGCCCGATGAAAAAGGCGGGTTCCACCATGCAACCTGTTTCCTGCCGGAATATCGGTGGATAGATATCTTTGGATTCTCTGACACGGATATTCAGAAATATCAGAAGATTATTGAATCCACTGCGCACCTGATTATACGCTTTGCCGCAGAAGGGGGCTTGGAAAATGCCGCAGGTTTTTAAGGTTGGTTCCTATTGGGTCTTTTTCTGGGCGAACGAAAATGATTCCTTAGAGCCGGTTCATGTCCATGTATGCTAAGGCGCTCCCAACGGGAACGCTACAAAGATATGGATTACAAAGACCGGCGGATGCATTCTCTATAATAACAATTCAAGGATCCCTACTCGCATTCTTCGTAATATCATGGATGTGATCGAAGCGAGAAGTTCAGAAGTTATAGCAAAATGGACCGACTTTTTCGGAGAAGCCCGGTTCTTCTGCTGAAAATCATTTGTCAAAAAGGCATAGCACCACGACGGTGCTGTGCCTTTTAGCTTGATCTCTTATGATATGTGTGTTGTGTGGAATGAGCCCGATGGCTTGACTTCCTTCTTCCAACCGCTGCCAGCGCTTCCACGTCCCACTGGATTGGCTCCATGCCTATCGAGCGGATGGTGGAGATGACGTGGTCGTCATACTCGCCGAACGGGCAGCGGATGAGCGTCGGGCGGACGCCGGTCAACGCCTCGATCTTATCGTTGCAGGTGTTCACGTCCGCGATGATCTGGTCGGCGGTGAGGGAATTATAATGATCATGCGCGTTGGAGTGGTTCATGAGCTCATTGCCGCTGTCCACGATGGCCTTGGCCTGTTCGGGATACTGATCCGCCCAGTTGCCCACGACAAAAAAGGTACAGGTGACACCGTACTCCTTGAGCACGTCGAGGATCTTCTGTGTGTTGTCCGCCCCCCACGCCGCATCGAACGAGATGGAGCACACCTTCTGGTCGCGCTGGACACAGTAGATCGGCAGTTGGCGCGTGGCGGCCGACGCGCTGACGGCGGCGGGATAATTGACGGCGGCAAAGATCGCCGCGGCGGCCAGCACCGCCGCGCCCAGCGTCAGCCATTTGCGCCGGAGCACCAGAAAGCGCGGCGGCTTCTTCTCCTTTTCAGACTTCTTCCTGCGGTCAAAATGAAACAGCATCAGCATATCCTCCCCAATTCTCTTGGTAGAGGGTATGCTGGTGCTGTTCATATCATGCAAGGGGGACGGGCTTTACTCGATGCCCGCCAGCGTTTGGGCTTCGGCGACGTACTGGTCGATGAGGCCCTGCTCCTGCATTTCAGCGATCTTTTCGTTCAGGTAGGCGACAAAGTCCTCGTTGCCCTTTTGCACGCCGATGCACTGGCCCTCGCTGTCGCTTTCGATGCCGATGTCCTTGACCGTCAGGTCATCGTTCGCCGCGGCGAATGCGAGAGCTGCGGTGTAGTCGATGTACACAACATCGAGCTTGCCGCTCTTGAGCTCCATGATGAGATCCTGCGCCTTGACGAGGCCGACGACGTTCTCTTCGCCCGCCAGCTCGTTGGCGATGGGCACCTGAATAGTACCGTTCTGCACGCCGACCTTGTGACCACTCAGGTCTTCGGGCTTGTTGTAGAGCGCGTCATCCTCCGCGCGGATCAGAATGGCCTGCTGCTGCTTAAAGTACGGGTCGGAGAAATCGACGGACTTCAAGCGCTCCTCGGTCGAGGCCATACCGGCGATGACAATGTCAAAATCACCCTTGGCGAGGTTGATGCACAGGTTGTCGAACGACATGTCGACGACCTTGAGTTCGACGCCGAGGTCATCGGCGATGTACTGCGCGATAGCAACGTCAAAGCCGACGATGGTGTCCTTGCCGTCCACTTCCGTGTGGAATTCGTTCGGGGGATAGTCGGCAGAGGTTCCCATCACGAGCACGCCCGCCTCTTTGATCTGCTCGATCTTGGACTTGGCGGTGTCATCGGGCGACGCATCGCCGTCCGAGCTGCCCTGCGCGCTGTCATCACTCTTGCTGCCGCAGGCGGCGAGAGACAGGATCATCATAAGCGCCAGAAGCAGCGCCGCAAATTTCTTGAATGCGTTCATTTTCGTTTCCTCCTGCTATCGCTTATTCCCACAGGGGCTTGTCCCAAAGGTTCACCTTGGTGCCGATGCCCATTTCCGTCGCGTTCAGATAGAGCTGATAGGCGATCATGATGTCCAGCGCGCCGAGGCCCATGGACGCGGCGGCGACGAACTGATCGTCCGAGGTGCGCAGCTTCTTCGTGCCGAGCACCAGCTCGCTCAGGTCCATGATCTGGCTCTCATCGAGCTTGCCCTCCTTCGTGAGCTTGGACAGCGGGTTCGTGTGCTGCTTGAGCTGCGTCCAGTAGTCGGCGACGATGCCGTCGGCCTTGAGGAAGACGTCTTCCATCACCTCGTTGGAGTGCATGGAAACGAGGCCGCAGCCGGGCGTGAGCCAGGAGGTGTCCATGAACGGCTTGGGCGCGGTCGTCTCGCCGACGATGAGCTGGGACTTGAGCGCCGCAGCCTTGCTGTCGCTCGTCGGGATGATCTCGACACCCAAGCTGTCGCCGTACTCCTTCGCGATGCCCTCAGCCTTGGCGACATCAATGTCGCAGAGGTACATGGTCTTGATCTGGGGCAGCGCCTCGTGCACGGCGGAGATCATCGTGCGGCCGATAACGCCCGCGCCGACAAGGCACGCGGTGTCCGCATTGGAGGGGGCGGCATACTTGGCCATCAGGCCGCCGACGGCGGAGGTGCGCATCGCGGTGATGAGCGTGCCGTCCAGAATGCAGAACGGCAGCACCGTCTCGGGGTCACTCAGGATGGAAATGTCGATGCCGTAGGGGATGCCAAGGATCGTGGCGTTCTTCTTGGACTCCGCCGCCCACTTGATGCCGCCGATGTTGATGTCGCCGCCGATGTAGCAAGGCATGGCGTTGAAGAACGACTGCCAGTTTTCCTTGTCAGGGATGCTGGTGTTGGTCTTGGGCGGGTTCTTGATGAGGCCCTGACCGAGCATCGCGTAGGTCTTTTCCGTAACGGCCAAGATCTGTTTCATATCGAGAAGGCCGGCCTTGATGACATCTTCCTGCTTAAGGAACAGAATTTCGGGATTGATCGTGTGAAGCATTTTTGTTTCCTCCAATAATATCGTAAATTTTATTTTTTGTTTGTTAAATGACGTTGATGACTTTGGATAAGAACTCTTTGGTTCGCGCGTTCTGCGGGTGCTCGAAAATCTCCTCGGGCGTGCCCTGCTCGGCAATCTGTCCGCCGTCCATGAAGAGCACGCGCGTGCCGACCTTTCGGGCAAAGCCCATCTCGTGCGTGACGACGACCATCGTGATGCCGTCGCGGGCGAGGTCGGAGATGACCTGCAGCACCTCGCCGACCATCTCAGGGTCGAGCGCGGAGGTCGGCTCATCGAAGAGCAGCACATCGGGCTCCATCGCCAGCGCCCGCACGATGGCGATTCGCTGCTTCTGCCCGCCGGAGAGCTGGGAGGGATAGGCGTTCGCCTTGTCCTCAAGTCCCACGCGCTTTAGAAGCTTGAGGGCCTTTTCCTTGCTCTCCTCTTCCGACTGCTTTTTGACCTTCGTGAGCGAGATCGTAATGTTTTCAAGCACCGTCAGGTTGTTGAAGAGGTTGAACTGCTGGAACACCATGCCGACCTTCTGTCGGTGCCTGTTCACATCAAAGCCCTTGGCCGTGATGTCCTCGCCCTCGAAGTAAATTTTGCCGGCGGTGGGCTGCTCCAAGAGGTTCAGGCATCGGATAAAGGTGGACTTACCGCCGCCCGAGGGACCGATGATGACGACCACGTCGCCCTTGCAGATGGTCTCGCTCAGCCCGTCGAAGACGGTCAGGCTGCCGAACTTTTTCTGCAAGTCCTTGATCTCGAACAATACGTTACCGTTCACTCTTTCTCAGCCTCCCTTCAAAGATGTTCAGGCCCTTGCCGAGGATGATATTCAGCGCCAGGTAGATGATGGCGGAGATGTAGTAGCAAGGAAGCGGGTTATAGGTAGAGGTGACCACGATGCCGTTGTTGTACATCAGATCGCCGATGCCGAGGTACTGGATGATCGAGGTCTCCTTGACCATCGTGACAAATTCATTGCCGATGGCGGGGAGAATATTTTTGACCGCCTGCGGCATCACCACGTAGCGCATGGCCTGTGCATTCGTCATGCCGCACGAGCGCGCGCCTTCCATCTGGCCCTTGTCCACCGCCTGAATGCCCGCGCGGATGATCTCGGCGACGTAGGCGGAGGAGTTGATCGAAAGAGCGATGATACACGGCAGCGCCCGCTCCAGATCGACACCGAAGAGGCTACCGGACGGATAGCTGATAAAGTCGAGCTGGTAGTAGACGATGTAGAGCTGCACGAGCATTGGCGTACCGCGGATGACGGTGATATAGATGCTGGCGAACTTTTCCAGCGGCTTAAACTTGGATAGCCGCATGAAAGCGATCAGGCAGCCGAGGATCGAGCCGCAGAACACGGTGAGCAGAGAGATGAGGATGGTCGTTTGCGTCCCTCGCAGGAAGTATTGATAATAATTCGTTGCAATTTCCCAAATGTTCATGTGCTGTGGTTTCCTCCTTCGTAGGACTGGCTGTGATGCTGATTGTATATTTATGTTTGTAAAATGTCAATAGAAAGAATAATAATTCACGCCAAGTCTGTCGAACAGAATAAACAGCAACAATAAGCCTCTTTGTTCTTTGTGTGATTTATACAATCGCAATCACATGAAAGGCGCAACAAACGAATAAGGATGATTTTTAGATGAAAAAGTTCCGATAAAGATGTGCCGCAGATGCCGATCATGCGGCATCTGATGGACAATGGAACTTTTTCACTATTTTTTGCCCGTCGCGGTGCTTTTTTACGTTAGCATAGTCACTTGACAGAGTGCTTCATTTGCGCTATTTTAAAAAAAATATACAGGAGGACGCCAAATGACACATTATAATCTGCTCAAACTCAAGGACCCGTTCGATACCGAGAAAGTCCTCACACAGTGCAAGGCCGTGTATGCCGAGCTCGAGGCCGAGCTCGATTTTCTCCACGATGCCTCCGTCACCCGCTGCATCACGCAGCGAGACTCCAACGCCGACATTATGATGGTCATGCGCATCGACTCGCCCGAGCAGCTCGGCGCTTATCTTCAGCATCCCAAGCACGTGGCGCTGTCGCAGGGCCTGCAGGACGCCGTCGCGGCAAGAATGTCCTTTGACGCGGAGTAAGCGCTTCGCCCGAAATATCTGAATACGAAAGCGAGAAAACCAATGGAACAGAAAAAAACAGCAGTCCCCGCATTCTTGGGCGTGGCCGCCGTGTGGATCGGCAGCCACTTCGGACCCGGCTTTGCCACCGGTGCGTTCAGCGTCCGCTGGTATGTGAAATACGGATGGGTCGGCCTTGTCACGCCGCTGCTCGCCATGCTCATCACCGGCGGCGTCATGTACTACATGCTGGAATTCGCCCGTGAGCACGGCACGCAGAATTACCGTCCCTTCGCCCGCGCCTGCTACGGCGAAAAGCTCGGCGGCGTGGTCGCCGTTTTGTATGACGTGTGCTTTCTGATGACGATGATGTGCGCTGGCGGCCTTGCCTTCTCCGGCGAGGGAAAGCTGCTGCAGGGCTTCCTCGGCATCAACTACTGGGCCACAGCCGCCGTGACGATCCTGATCTCCGCGCTGCTCTGCCTTTACGGCTCAAAGCTTCTGGCAAAGTCCTCGGGCTACATGATGTATGCCATCGTGGGCGTCGTGCTGCTGATCACCATCCTGTCGCTGACGCGCGGTGACTGCGATATCTCCGGCGCGTTCGCCAATTCTGCGGCAAACGCCAAAGACGGCAGCTTCCTGCACGCCATCCTCGGCGCGATGCAGTACGGCTGCTTCCAGTCTACGATTGTCTTCAACGTGATGTCTGTTTCCGACGTGCTCAAGGATAAGAAAGAATCCCGCAAGGCCATCGCCTCGGGCTATGTCATCACGATCGTGCTGATGGTCTGCCTGATCTTCACGCTTTTCAGCTATACGAATGTATTTGACGTCTGCACCGAAACGCTGCCGGTCATGGCGGTTCTGAACCAGCTCGGCATGAAGTGGCTCCAGTGGCTCTACGTCATTCTGATGACGCTCGCCGTGCTGACAAGCGCCGCGGGCCTTGCCCACGCGGGCAACGTCCGCTTTGACAGCCTGTTCCGCTTTATCAAAAATACCCAGCTGCGCCGCTTTGTCATCACGGTGATCCTGCTCGGCATCGCCGCCGTCGGCGCGGCGCTCGGCTTCCAGGCCATGCTGCAGCAGGGTACGTCCATCGTCGGCTGGACGGCCATCCCCGTCATTGTGATCCCCGCTTTCACCATCGTTGCTTCCAAAGTCCGCAAGGCCGAACAGTAAAAAGGAAAAATAAAAAGCCATCGACCGAGATGCCGCAGCATCGCAGTCGATGGCTTTTTCATTTTATCTGAATGGCGCAGAAGACCCCTGCCATCCCCAATGGCAGGAGCCGTCTGCGTGATCGTGTGGGGCGCGCACGCGCCCTGGTATCATAAAGCCGCGAGCGGCTCTATCATCATGCGTCGTTTTCGAGCATCCGGTAGCCCACGCCGATCTCGGTGAAGATATACTCGGGCGAGGCGGGATTCTTCTCGATCTTGCGGCGGATGTTCGCCATATTCACACGCAAAATCTGATTGTCGGCCTTGGCCTTCGGCCCCCAGATCTGCTTGATGAGATAGTCATACGTCAGCACCTTGCCAGCGTACTTGCCGAGCAGCGCCACGATCTTGAACTCGTTGAGCGTCAGGTGCACATCCTGATCGCCGATGAGCACGTGGTGCTTGTCATAGTCGATGGTCAGGTCCTTGACGGTGAACTTGCCCGACTGCGCGATCTCGTTGTTGTCGAGCGGCGTGCGCGTGTGACGGATGGCCGTGCGGATGCGCGCGAGCAGCTCGCTCGTGCCGAACGGCTTTTCGATGTAGTCGTCCGCGCCGAGGTCGAGCGCCATGACCTTGTCATGCTCGTGCGTGCGCGCCGAAACGACGATGATCGGCAGGCTCGACCACGAACGAACCTCCTTGAGGATGTTCATCCCGTCCATGTCGGGAAGCCCCAGGTCGAGAATGATGAGATCGGGGCAGTGCGAGGTGATCATCGAGACCGCCTCGGCACCCGTCTGCGCCACCAGCACGTCGAAGTCGTTCGCGGTGAGAACCGTCGAAATAAAGTTGCTGATGTTCTGCTCGTCTTCCACTACGAGCACTTTATCCTTCAATTTCACTGTTGATGCCCTCCTCCAGCGGCAGATAGAAGCGGAAGCACGCTCCGCCCGAATCTAAATTTTCTGCGGTCATCGTGCCGCCGTGCGCCTTGACGATGGTGTAGCACACGGAAAGGCCGATGCCCATGTTTTTCTTCATATCAAAGTTGTTGTGCGACACGCCGGAAAGCCCGCCGTTAAAAATCGTCGAGAGCCTCTCCTTCGGGATGCCGACGCCGTTGTCACTGATGGCAAAGCAGGCGTTCGTCCCCTCGCGTGAGAGGCAGACACGGATCTGCGTGACGTTTCCGCCGTGGATGGCGGCGTTTTCCAGCAGATTTATAATGACCTGACGGATGAGCGTCGCGTCCATCGGCACCATCAGCACCTCGTCCGGTACCTCGATCGAAACCTTGATCGCGGGGAAGCGCTTGGTGAACTTGCTGACCGAGACGCCGACGATCTCCTCGGCCGCCTCACAGTCCTTTTCGATCTTTGCCTGTCCGCCGCTCATGCGCGTAATGGACAGGAGATTTTCGACCATGCGGATGAGCCACTGCGCGTCCTCGTTCACGTCTTCCAAAAGGCGGCGCTTCTGCTCGGGAGAAAACGAATCCTCGTTTTCGAGGATCGCGGCGGTGTTGCCGACGATGCTCGTCAGCGGCGTGCGGATATCGTGCGACATCGCGCGCAGGAGATTGGCGCGCACGGCTTCCTTCTCCGTTTCGATGCGCAGCCGCTCCTGCTTTTTGATCTGCGTGTTCATCGCGCTGATCATCATGGACACCGTCAGCATCGCAAGGAAGGTGAACGGGTAGCCGGTGATCGTGAAGTTGAATTCCCAGTAGGGATATGTAAACACGTAGTTGACGAACAGCACACCGGAGACAGCGCTGAATATCCCCCAGAAATAGCCCTCCGTCCAGCGCGAGATGGTCGCGACCGCCAGCACGAAGATGAGGTTCACGTAGCCACTGCCGTCGTCGATCCTTCGCAGCAGCGTGCAGAGCACCGTCGCCATAGCCAGGATCGCCGCCGTCAGCAAAAGGTCGTAGATCCAACGCATTTTTTCGGGGATTTTTGCCATGTCGCCGCCTTCTCTCGCTTGATCGTTGGCGCGGAGAAAGACTCCGCATGCTTTCCGTCCCCATTATAGCATACAGCCTGCTAATTTTGTGCTAAATCGAATATTTTTTTCATGGTAGCAAAAAGGACGGCGCGATGCCGTCCCTTTCGCTGATAAAGGAAGAAGTGGAATTCAAAATTAAATCTTGCGGATGCTGACATTCGTCACATTCGCCATGTTGAAACCGGGCTGCTGGGCGATCGCCGCCATGATGGCGACCTTGACCTCGTCGGTCAGACCGTCAGCGGGAACGGCGGGCGCTGCCGGCGCGGCAGCTGCTGCGGCGGGCTTCGGAGCCTCGGGCTTCGAGAGGATCTTGCCCATCAGCATCGTCAGGAAGATGATGCAGGTAAGGCCCACAAACGTGACGCCCATACCCATGATAACAACAAATGCGCTGGAAACTTGCATCGGCGGATACGCTCCTTTTATGTATTCTGGCGCTATTATAGCGCGCAGAATTTGCATATCAACCGTTTGGAAGCCCTCTTAGCATTGGCTTAACGCGAAGAGTTTTTCCCTTAACAGCGTTTTTATTGATGTTCAGTTTCCGCTAAAGATAAAACAGTCAGCATGCCGTCCTTTACGCGGAACTTAACGTCCCAGCCGCCAAAGCTCATACCGTACACGCGCTCGGGGTCGTTCTGGTACTGCGGGCGCGGGTCCTGCGCAAGCACACCGAGCAGCGCCTCGCGCTGCCCCTCCGGCAGCTTTTGCAGGAGCTCCGGCGGGCTTTTGACTTCGATCGTCTCTTTCGGCGACGGGGCAAAGCCGCCCAGCGCCTCGGGATGCGCATCGGCATACGGAAGGTAGGGCTTGATGTCATAGATCGGCGTGCCGTCCATCAGGTCCGCGCCCGAGACGATCAAAACGTCACCGAAGCCATCCTCATGCTGCACGCTTTCGAGCTTCACGCAGGAAAGTCCGATGGCGTTCGGGCGGAACGGCGAGCGCGTCGCGAACACGCCGACGCGCCTGGTCCCGCCGAGAAGCGGAGGACGCACGGTCTTTGACCACTTTGCGCTTGCGCGATGGTTGAGCGAGAAATCCCAGATGAGCCACAGGTACGAACCAGCGCGAAGCTCAAAGACCAACTCGAACTCCGGGCCGAGGATGAGCCTCGATTGTGCACCCGTGACGAGGCCGGGCTGGCGAGGGACGCCGAACTTCGTGAGATACGGTGTCTCGATATGTCCTACAGGCTGGATGTCCATGGGAAGCATGATAGCGCGGGAATCTACGCAGGTGAAAAAAGAATCAATCCCCCTCCCCTGCAGGCACGCACGGCAAGCATGCGCGGGAAGAGTGGCACTGCCACGCATCCGCCGT
>ENA-OPVL01001925-OPVL01001925.1-human-gut-metagenome-genome-assembly--contig:-NODE-1925-length-11823-cov-3.112848_pt1 | contig 11823 bp, 9 predicted proteins | sample MGYA00241496_ERZ501984 | MGnify/ENA primary metagenome ERZ501984 (study PRJEB25962, sample SAMEA2042986) | human gut metagenome | biome: human gut; feature: human-associated habitat; material: faeces... | reverse complement strand
GAAAAAGAATTGTAAAATACACGAACAATCCCGGACAGGCCTCCTAGCCCCGGGATTGTTTTGCTGTATTGAATAGCAGCAATTAATCAGGAAAAACGACATTAATTGAGAAAAATTATCATTAAAGAAGAAATAACTTGAAGATTATTTCTAAGGCGATATAATAGTTGATAAACAAAATTTTCATACACAAAGGAGAGAATATTATGGCAAACATTTTAAAAAATTTTGACGCAAAAAAAACAGGTATTTTCGCAGGTGGTGTACTGTTTGGCACTGCAGGAATCAAGATTCTTGCCAGCGATGATGCAAAAAAATTCTATGCAAACTGTACAGCAGCAGTGCTGCGTGCAAAATCCTGTGTAATGAAAGTGGTAACATCTGTTCAGGAAAATGCAGAAGATATTTATGAAGAAGCAAAGCAGATTAATGAAGACAGAGCTGCTGCAGAAGAAGAAATGGAAGCTTACGCTGAAGCTGATGATGATGAAGAAGCAACAGAAGAAGTTTCCGAAGATACTTTCAAAGAAGTTGCAGAATAGAATAGAACATTAAGATTAAGGCACCTGCAGTTTTTCTGCAGGTGTTTTCAAACCAAAAAGGAGTTTGTATGAAATTTACGATCAAACATGAGATTCGAGGCAGAATTCGTATTCATAACTGCCAGAAGACAATGAGTGCTGATCAGGCAGATGAACTTCAATATTATCTTATAACAAAAGATTTTGTAACATCTGTAAAAATCTATGACCGCACAAATGACATCGTGATCTGTTATGATGCCAGCCGCAATGAAATTCTTACTGCTTTAAAGGAATTTTATCATGGAATCATCACAGTCCCTGATAATTATCAAGAAAGTCAGAGCAGACAATTAAACCAGACATATCAGGAGAAACTTATAAGTAAAGTCTTATTCCATTATGGAAACAAATTATTATTTCCATATCCATTAAGAGCAGGAATCACAGTGATCAAATCTGTGAAATATATATATGAAGGAATACATACACTTGCTCAGGGTAAGATTGAAGTTCCAGTACTTGATGGTACGGCAATCGGAGTATCGATTATTCGAAGAGATATCAATACCGCATCCTCTATCATGTTTTTACTCGGAATCGGAGAAATTCTCGAAGAATGGACACACAAGAAATCCGTCGATGATCTTGCAAAAAGCATGTCCTTGAATATTGATAAGGTATGGAAAGTCGAAGAAGATCATGAGATTTTAGTTCCATCCAACGAAATTGATGCTAACGATATCGTTCACATACAGATGGGAAATATGATCCCATTTGATGGAGTTGTTGTTGATGGTGAAGCAATGGTCAATCAGGCATCATTAACTGGAGAATCAACACCTGTTCGCAAGATTCCTGACGGATACGTATATGCAGGAACTGTCGTTGAAGAGGGTGACTTAAAAGTTTGCGTAAAAGAAGTAAATGGATCAAGCAAATTTGATAAGATTGTTACGATGATCGAAGAATCTGAAAAATTAAAATCTTCTTTAGAAAGTAAAGCAGAACATCTTGCAGATCGTCTAGTTCCTTATACATTGGCTGGAACTGCTCTCACATATTTGTTTACAAGAAATGTAACAAAAGCTTTATCTGTACTGATGGTTGATTTCTCATGTGCATTAAAACTTGCAATGCCAATCTCTGTTTTATCTGCGATCAAGGAAGCAAATGACCATCAGATCGTTGTCAAAGGTGGTAAATACTTAGAAGCAATGGCAGAAGCTGAAACGATCGTCTTTGATAAAACAGGAACTTTAACAAAAGCGGAACCTACCGTTCTTGATATCGTTTCATTTAATGGAATGAAATGCAAAGAATTATTAAGAATTGCCGCATGTTTAGAGGAACATTTCCCTCATTCTATGGCAAAAGCTGTAGTTCAGGCAGCTGTTGACAGAAATCTTGTACATGAAGAATTACATTCTGAGGTTGAGTATATCGTGGCTCATGGAATTTCTTCCATGATTGAGAATAAAAAAGTTGTCATTGGAAGTTATCATTTTGTATTCGAAGATGAGCAGTGTACAATTCCTGAAGGCAAAGAAGAGTTATTTGAGAAACTGCCTGAAGAATGTTCGCATTTATATATGGCGATCGAAGGAAAACTTGCAGGTGTGATCTGTATTGAAGACCCATTACGTGAAGAAGCCAAAGATGTGATCAAAGCATTAAAAGCTGCTGGAATCAAGAAAGTCGTTATGATGACTGGAGACAGTGAACGTACTGCAAAGGTTATTGCAGCCAAAGTTGGTGTGGATGAGTATCATGCTGAGGTACTTCCAGAGGATAAAGCTGCTTTCGTTGAGAAAGAAAAAGCCGAAGGAAGAAAAGTTATTATGATCGGAGATGGAATCAATGATTCTCCAGCATTATCTGCATCTAATGTTGGAATCGCGATCAGTGATGGAGCTCAGATTGCAAGAGAAATCGCAGATGTAACGATTGAAGGAGACCATTTACATGGTCTGGTAACTCTCAAACATATCAGTAACCACTTAATGCGCCGAATTCATAATAATTACCGCTTTATTGTTGGATTTAACGCAGGGCTTATTGGAGCCGGGGTGTTAGGCTTTATCCAGCCAACAACATCTGCCGTATTACATAATACTTCAACCCTTTGTATAGGGCTTAGAAGCATGAAGAATCTGGTGTCTGAGGAAGAATTACAGTAAAAATCAAGAAGGTTAGTCGTGAAATTTGACTAGCCTTCTTTTTGGGTTGTGACATTAAATTTTTGCTTTTCGGGATTCCGTGACATTAATTTGACATTAAAATTTGAAATTATTCTGGTTTCATGGATTTCAACTGTTCAAACATCTCGATATCTGCTGCATTCAGTTTGATATTCGAACAATAATTTTTCCCTTCTGGAGATGTAATAGAAATCTCGATCACAGCATCCTGTTTAAGTGCCTGCTCTCTCCATACAGCATTCATGAAATTCTTGAATTTTGGATGGTCTTGATCAAACCGTTTGAATGTATTTTTTATCTGCTGAAACTTTAACATCTGATTAAAATTTATTGCCATGAGGATAAATTCTCCTTTCTTTGTCTGTCGCTTTCATAAATAAATCATATCAAAAATAAGAAAAAACGTCAAATAACGTATTGACGAACAGCCTAGAAGTGAGTAAAATTGTTCATTGCTACTCAGAAACAGATTCTTATCACAGGAGGTATTAACATTGGATTTTTATCAACAGTTACAATTAAGTTCCATCGGTTCCAAACAATGGATCAAAGGTGCCCAGGATTCAAAAGAGAAACATAAACGTATCCTTATCTATAATTTTAAAGTATATTTAGTTGTTGCATTTTGTTTTGCAGTAGTAACTCTTTACAGTATGATCTTTGGATCACAAAACAGTGTTGTCGGCGTGCTAGTCTTACTGGTTTTAATGATCTTACGACAGGTTGACTTCGGAATCGATACAAAACACAGCATTGGCGTTATCTTTATGATTTTTGCAATCCTTGCGATTGGACCAAGACTCGCTAATACTGTAAATACTGTTCCTGCTTTTTTTATTCATTTTCTTTGTATTATGGCAATCATGATCTTAAGCTGCCATAACGTTATCATGTCCAATCAGTCCACATTTATCTTAGGATATTTGTTATTCTATGGATATGATGTTACAGGGCATAACTATGTGTTAAGATGTTGCGGATTATTTGCAGGTGCTGTGATCTGTTCCCTTGTATTTTACAAGAATCATAGAAATCGGACATTTCATAGAGGATTTTATCATTTAATTAAAGAATTTCATCTGTTCTCTGCAAGAAGCAGCTGGTATTTAAGATTATCTCTTGGAATTTCTACTGCAATGTTGATCGGAGAATTGGTTCATATGCCAAGAGTTATGTGGATCGGGATTGCTGCAATGTCTGTCCTGTTGCCATTTTCAAAAGATATGAAATACCGTGTACAAAGAAGAGGACCATTTAATATTCTTGGATGTATGATCTTTCTTATTTTACATGCGATCCTTCCTGATCATATCTTTCAATGGATCGGTCTGATCGGCGGGATAGGAGTTGGTTATTCTGCTGGATATGCCTGGCAAACCGTTTTCAATACCTTTGGGGCTCTTTATATTGCAGAGAATCTTTTTGGCCTAAAGAATGCCATCATCTTAAGAATCGCCGCCAATGTCTTTGGCTCTCTTTATGCTTATGGATTTGACCAGTTATTCCGAAAGATAACGACTAGCATTCGAAATCTTTTTGAAAATAATTCCATTATGACAGATCAGGCATAACATCTTTGAATGATACCTTAGAAACAGGATATAATTATTACTGAAAATTATTGAAATTAATTAATAGAAGGAGAAGTAAAAGAGCAATGTGTACAGCTGCAACTTACAAGACAAAAGATTTTTATTTTGGAAGAACTTTAGATTATGAATTCTCTTATGGAGATGAGGTTGTGATCACTCCAAGAAATTATCCATTTCATTTTAGACATATCGATGCCATAGAAAGTCATTATGCTATGATCGGAATGGCTCATGTAGTCGACAATGACCCTTTGTATTATGATGCATTCAATGAATGTGGACTGGCAATGGCTGGGCTTAATTTTGTTGGAAATGCAGCATATTATGATATAGAAGAAGGGAAAGACAATATCGCACAGTTTGAATTTATCCCTTGGATTCTTGGAACTTGTGCAAATCTTGAGGAAGCGAAGACAGCATTGATTCATATGAATCTTACCAATACCCCTTACAGTGAACAATTTCCATTAGCGCAGCTTCACTGGATCATTGCAGATCAATCTGGTGCGATCACAGTCGAAGCAATGGAAGATGGGATGCATATCTATGAAAATAACGTTGGGGTATTAACAAATAATCCTCCATTTAACATTCAGATGTTCTTATTAAATCAATATATGAATCTTTCTCCAAAACAACCAGAAAATCTATTTGCAAAAGATATCGATTTAGATCAATACAGTCGTGGAATGGGTGCGATTGGTCTTCCTGGAGATCTTTCTTCTTCCTCACGTTTTGCTAAAGTAGCATTTACCAAATTGCATTCTGTCTCTGGAGATTCTGAAAATGAAAGTGTCAATCAGTTTTTCCATATTCTTGGATCTGTCGATCAGCAAAGAGGATGCTGCGATGTCAATGGAAAATATGAGATTACCTTATATACTTCTTGTTGTAATACGCAAAAAAGAATCTACTATTATACAACCTATGATAATCACCAGATCAGTGCTGTTGATATGACAAAAGAAGATTTAAACACAAAAAATCTGATTTGCTATGAAGTGATCACTGGGGAACACATTCAAATGCAAAATTAAATGAAAAAGCACCACTATTTCATTAAACTGAAAGGAATGACAAAATGGAAGTCAGATTGGCAACTCCACAGGATGCAGAAGAATTACTGGAAATTTACCGCTATTATGTAGAACATACAGCAATCACATTTGAATATGAAACACCTTCGATAACAGAATTCCGTCAAAGGATCAAACAGACATTAAAACGCTATCCTTATCTGGCGGCTGTTGATGGGCATGGAAAAATTGTCGGATATGCATATGCATCATCTTTTAAAAACCGTGCTGCATATGACTGGTCCGTAGAAACAACCATTTATGTAGATAAGGATGTAAAACGACAGGGAATCGGGAAAAAATTATATGAGGCATTAGAAGAAATCCTTCGAAAACAACATGTGATCAATTTGGATGCGTGCATTACAGATCCGGAAATCGAAGATGAATATGTTACAAAAAACAGTGTTCAGTATCATGAACATCTTGGTTATCATATGGTTGGAAAATTTTATAAAAGCGGCTATAAATTCGGACGTTGGTATGATATGGTCTGGATGGAAAAATATATTGGAAAACATAAAGAACATCCAGAAGCATTTATCCCTTTTTCTATTTTATAAAGAGTTTAAAACTTTTAAAAATCAGGAAAAACTGATATAATGAAATATAAATATGCTAAACAAAAGAAAACAGGAGTATTTAATTATGCCAGTATTTGATTTTAGTAACGATACATCAGAAATAAAAGAAGAAGCAGTCTGTACTTATACAACATTTTCTTCGAATGTAGATCATGCTACGATAGAATGCCCTATCTTGATTTTATCAAACAAGAAGAAGCAGTGGGAGCATCATTCCTGTGGTGTATTTTCTGATCAAGATAAGCAGACAGCCTTTGAATTTGAGGGAGAAGATGGAACAGTAATATCTGATATCTTAAAATTAGATTCCCGTTTTGTAAGCCTGGTCAAATGGCTTGGAGAGAATCATATTCATGTCCGCTTATCTGGGGAGAATACAGTAGAAGGTTATTGTGTATACAAGATCAGAGAAATTGCTCTTGGCGGTGGCACCAAATTATCTGCAGAAGATGGTTTCCTTCAGTTTATGATCGAACGTTTATTCCAAAGTGATGCACCAGATGAACGGATCACTGATGAGAATCTTGATGAGATGGGTGATGATATGAAACTTACCAGCATCCAGAGTATCACAGATTTTATGACATGTGCCGGAAGTACGCTGCCTGATAATATTCGTCTATGGGCAAGAAGAAATCTTGCTGTTGCAAAATCTCATGAAGTTTCACAAGAAGAGAGACGTCATGCCCAGCGTGCATTATCCATCATGATGAACATCCAATGGAAGAGTAATTATTTTAAAGCGATCGATCCTGAAGAAGCAAGACGGATTCTTGATGAAGAACTCTATGGTATGGAACGTGTGAAACAAAGAATCATTGAAACGATCATTCAGATCAATCGTACACACACGCTGCCTGCTTATGGATTATTATTAGTTGGACCTGCTGGAACAGGAAAATCTCAGATTGCTTATGCGGTTGCAAGAATTTTAAAACTTCCATGGACAACTCTTGATATGAGTTCCATTAACGATCCAGAGCAGTTAACGGGAAGTTCCCGTATTTATGCAAATGCAAAACCAGGGATCATCATGGATGCATTTTCCATGGCAGGAGAATCAAATCTTGTATTTATCATTAACGAGCTTGATAAAGCCAATTCAGGAAAGGGAAATGGAAATCCTGCAGATGTTTTACTAACATTGCTTGATAATCTCGGATTTACCGATAATTATATGGAATGTATGATCCCAACAGTTGGAGTATATCCAATTGCCACTGCAAATGAAAAAGACCAGATCAGTGCACCATTGATGTCACGTTTTGCAGTCATTGACATCCCTGATTACACACCGGAAGAGAAGAAAGCAATCTTCCAAAGATTTGCACTCCCTAAGGTATTAAAACGTATGGGATTAAAAGATGATGAATGTATTATGACAGATGAGGCCTTAGATGCTGTCATTGAGATGTATTCTGAAACCACAGGAATCAGAGATCTGGAACAAGCCGCAGAACATATTGCAGCCAATGCATTATATCAGATTGAAGTCCATCATATGAATAGTGTAACATTTGATGGTGCAATGGTAAGAAATCTGCTTTTATAAGTTGTTATTTGACGAAGTATGAATTTTAATGATATAGTAAATCATAGACATTACAAATTATAATTCTCAAACGGAGGTCACATCATGGACATGGAGAAAATCTACTTAACAATGAAACGTACCGGTGCTGGAAACATCGTGCTTGGAATCTTATCCATTTGTATTGGACTTGCATCTGGAATCATGCTGATCATCACAGGTGCGAATCTGTTAAAGAAAAAGAAGCATTTAAGTTTCTAAATAACATCTGAATGATAAAGGAACATTGGAATAAGATTTTCAATATTCCTTTATTTTTTTACATTTGACAATAATGATATAAAATATGGAAAGAACAGACCTTGAAAGTGCCATATGCTTAAGAATCAATCTATACGCAAAATACCGATTTAAATTATAGATTACTGATAAAAGACAGAGAAGCCAGCATTTTACTGGCCTCTCTCGATATTTTTATTTTATGTAATTCAAATTACTAATCCAATGAATCTTACGATTAATGCTGCAATCCATGCAATCATACATTGCCATAATGCCAGACCAACCGCCCATCTTGTTCCTAGTTCACGTTTTACAGATGCGATGGCCGCAACGCATGGAGAATAAAGCAAACTAAATACTAATAAAGAACTTGCGGCTAATGGTGTGATCGCCGCTGTGATGTTTCCATTGAATAAAACTCCTAATGTTGAAACTACACTTTCTTTTGCCATAAATCCACTGATCAATGATGTCACGATTCTCCAATCTCCCAATCCTAATGGTGAAAAAACTGGTACTAACACACCAGCTACCATTGCTAAAATGCTATGTGCAGAATCTTCTACCATATTTAACTGCAGATCAAATCTCTGTAAAAACCATACAACGATCGTGGCGACCAAAATCACAGAAAATGCTTTTTGTAAGAAATCTTTTGCTTTCTCCCATAATAATTGTGCTACATTCTTCACTCCTGGAAGTCTGTAATTTGGTAACTCCATAACAAATGGCACTGGTTCTCCTTTAAATAACGTTCCCTTATATAAAAATGCAATCAAAATACCTATCATGATTCCTGATAAATATAATCCTGCCATAATAAGACCACCACGTTTTGGAAAAAAGGCATTCACGAAAAAAGAATAAATTGGCAGCTTGGCTGTACAGCTCATAAATGGTGTTAAAAGAATTGTCATCTTACGATCTCGCTCGCTCGTTAAAGTCCTTGTTGCCATAACCGCAGGAACTGTACATCCAAACCCGATCAGCATCGGAACGATACTTCGTCCAGACAATCCAATCTTTCGAAGCACTTTATCCATAACAAATGCCACTCTTGCTATGTATCCACTGTCCTCCATTAATGATAAGAAGAAAAATAAGGTTACAATGATCGGTAAAAAGCTTAATACACTTCCTACACCAGTAAAGATTCCTTCAATCACCAGACTATGGATCGCATGATTCACGTGAGCCGCAGTTAATGCCTGATCTGTAAGTACTGAGATTTTATCAATTCCTAATTGCAAGATTCCTTGAAGCCAGGCCCCGATCACATTAAATGTAAGATAGAATACCAAAACCATGATTCCTACAAAACAAGGAATTGCTGTATACTTTCCTGTTAGAACTCGATCGATCTTTTCACTTCGAATCCGTTCTTTACTTTCTTTTGGTTTAACAACGGTCTGTTCACATAAACTCTCAATAAAATCAAATCTCATGTCTGCGATTGCTGCACTTCGATCTAACTTACGTTCTGTTTCCATCTGCTTGACAATATGCTCTAACATTTCCATTTCATTTTGATCAAGCTTTAATTGTTCTAAGATCAAATGATCTCCTTCAATAGCTTTTGTCGCTGCAAAACGAACCGGTATCTGTGCCTTTTCTGCGTGATCTTCAATCAAATGTATTACTGCATGAATACAACGATGCACTGCTCCATTATGATCTTCTTTATCACAAAAATCCTGCCGCAATGGTTTTTCCTGATATTTTGCAATGTGAAGTGCATGTTTTACGACTTCATCGACTCCTTCATTCTTTGCCGCTGAAATCGGAACAACTGGAACACCTAGCAATGATTCCATTTCATTGACATTGATCGATCCTTGATTCCCAACAACTTCATCCATCATATTTAAGGCAACCACCATTGGAATGTCCATCTCTAATAACTGCATAGTAAGGTAAAGATTTCGTTCGATATTTGTCGCGTCTAAAATATTAATGATCGCCTTTGGTTTGTCTTCTAGTACGAAGTTTCTGGAAACAATCTCCTCACTACTATAAGGTGACATCGAATAAATTCCTGGAAGGTCCGTTACATTTGTTTCAGGATGTCCTTTGATCGCACCATCTTTTCGATCGACTGTTACACCTGGAAAATTTCCAACATGCTGATTGGCACCAGTCAACTGATTAAATAATGTTGTTTTTCCACAGTTTTGATTACCGACTAATGCATAAGTCAATTGTGTTCCCTCTGGAAGTGGATGTTCATCTTCTTTGGAATGATATTTACCTTCTTCCCCTAATCCCGGATGCTCAAAAGTTCTCATATATTCCGCACCCTTATGACTTCTGCTTCTTTCTATAATTGGATCAATTTCAATCTGATCGGCTTCTTCTAATCGAAGAGTCAGTTCATACCCATGAATCTGTACTTCCATAGGGTCACCCATTGGTGCAAGCTTTACTACTGTGATTTCAACACCAGGGATCATTCCCATATCAAGAAAATGTTGTCTTAATGCACCATGACTGCCAACACTTTTAATCACTGCGCTCTTACCGATTTGTAATTCTTTTAGTGTCATTTTTTTATATCCTTTATCTATCTTTATTGTTGTAATTGATTAGATGATTCTAACCAGTCATATTGTACCACACTTTTGATAATTTTTCTCAACAAGATGGTGATTTATATAAAAAAATAATGATAAATCTACATACATCTTGCAAATTTATCATTATTTTATATAACAATATTGATTTTTGTTGTTGTAATTTCTTGAATTATGTCAAAATATTATAACAATCTTTGCTTTTACTCAATTTCTGTCACTTTGTAATCTTTATCTTCCACTGTCTGTGTTAAGACATCATCTGACACTTCATTTGTCATAGAAACAACTGCTGTTCCTTCTTCATGACTTACAGTTGCTTCTTCTACACCATCTAAAGATTCTAAGGCTTTCTTCACAGCAGCCTCGCAGTGTCCACACATCATTCCTTCAATCTTCATTGTTTTCTTCATTGTTTTTTCCTCCTGTTTTGTTATATTTTGAACCTGAATTTCTTCAAGTACTACACTGTTTTTGATCTTCTGGTCTTTGCTGGCATCATGCATTTTAAAGAAGTTTAATCTTAATGCATTGGTAACAACACAGAAACTTGATAAACTCATTGCTGCAGCTCCAAACATTGGATTTAGTTTCCACCCAAGTAACATATACCAGGCTCCCGCAGCCAATGGAATTCCAATGATGTTATAAATAAATGCCCAAAATAAATTTTCATGAATGTTCTTCAATGTTGCACGACTCAAACGGATTGCTGCAGGTACATCACTTAAACGGCTTTTCATTAAAACAACGTCCGCAGCATCAATTGCGATATCTGTACCTGCGCCGATCGCAATTCCCATATCAGCTCTTGTAAGTGCTGGTGCATCATTGATTCCGTCACCAACCATTGCAACTTTTCCTTTTTCTTTCAAGTCACGAATGACACTTTCTTTTCCTTCTGGAAGAACACCTGCGATCACATGATCAACACCAGCTTGTTTACCGATTGCTTTTGCGGTACGTTCATTATCTCCTGTTAACATAACCACACGGATTCCCATGTTCTGAAGTTCTTTGACTGCCTGAGGGCTGTCTTCTTTGATAACGTCCGCAACAGCAATGATACCAATCAGCTGTTCATCACACGCAAAGAATAATGGTGTTTTTCCCTGATTAGCAAGTTCTTCTGATTTTTTGATCATAGATAATGGAATTTTTGCATATTTCTCAATAAATCTCTGGTTTCCACCATAGACCGTCTCTTTATCAATATTTCCAGAAAGCCCATTTCCAGCAATAGCCAAAAAGTTTTTAATTTCAAGATTGTCATGAATCTGCGCCTCTTCTGCTTTTTGTAAAATTGCATGAGCAAGCGGATGTTCACTCTTCTTTTCTAATGCATATGCAATGGAAAGTAATTCTTCTTCGCTGATACCTTCTACCGGTACCATATCTGTAACCTGTGGTTTTCCACTTGTGATCGTTCCTGTTTTATCTAAAGCTATGATCTGTGTTTTTCCTGT
>ENA-OPVL01001907-OPVL01001907.1-human-gut-metagenome-genome-assembly--contig:-NODE-1907-length-11940-cov-3.133277_pt1 | contig 11940 bp, 8 predicted proteins | sample MGYA00241496_ERZ501984 | MGnify/ENA primary metagenome ERZ501984 (study PRJEB25962, sample SAMEA2042986) | human gut metagenome | biome: human gut; feature: human-associated habitat; material: faeces... | reverse complement strand
CGAGGAACAGGAACGATCCGGTCGGACGGTTCGGGTCGGAGATGCCGGCACGCGAGCGACGCACGGCGTCGGAAACCGCTTGGATGGCTTCCTTCTGGCCGATCACGCGCTTGCCGAGGTACTCCTCCATGTGCAGGAGCTTCTCGTTTTCGCCCTGCATAAGACGGCCCACGGGGATGCCGGTCCAGTCGGAGACGATTTCGGCGATGGAGTCGGCGTCGACGCGGTCGGGGACCATCGGCACGTCGGCGTTGGCATTGTCGGCTCCGCCAGATTCCGCCTCGTTCTTCTCGGCTTGGGCGATTTCCTTCTGGATGGCCGGGATTTCGCCGTAGTTGATGGCTGACGATTTCGCCAGGTCGCCTTCGCGCTCGTACTTTTCGGCTTGCGTACGCAGCTCGTCGAGCTTCTTGCAGCTCTCGTCCGTCAGCTTCTGAAGGTCCTTCTCCGCCTGCTTGAGGTCGTCCTCCGTGATCTCGGAGGCCTTCTCCTTCTTCTTGAACACCTCCATGGCGTCCCGGCGGATGTTGCGGACGGCCACCTTGCCGTTTTCGGCATACTTGTGGATCTGCTTGACGAGCTCCTTACGGCGCTCCTCCGTGAGCTGCGGGAAGTTCAGGCGGATGGACTTGCCGTCGTTCTGCGGGTTGATGCCAAGGTCAGACTCCTGAATGGCGCGCTCGATGGGCTTGAGGGCCGTGCCGTCCCACGGGGTGATGACGAGCTGGCGCGGATCGGGAGAAGCGATGGCCGCGATCTGCTGGATGGGCGTGGGAGAGCCGTAGTAGTCGACGCTGATGCGGTCGAGCACAGAGGCGTTGGCGCGGCCTGCGCGCACAGAGGCAAAGTCCGCGTTCACCGCGTCGATGCTCTTTCTCATTTTGTCGGAATAAACCTTGTAATCTTCTTTATTCATGGGGATACCTCCTCAAAAATTTTTATCGTAAAACCGCAGATGCGGGATCGCTCAGTTTTCGCCAACAATGGTGCCGATCTTCTCGCCCTCGACCGCACGGATGATGTTCTCCGGGTCCTTGAGGGCAAAGACGAGCACAGGAATGTGGTTGTCCATCGAAAGCGACGTGGCCGTGGAGTCCATGACCGCAAGATGCTGAGCAAGGACCTCCTCATACGTGATGGCGTCATACTTAACGGCGTTCGCGTCCTTGGCGGGGTCGGCGTTGTAGACGCCGTCGATGTTCTTGGCGAGCAGGATCACATCGGCGTTGATCTCCGCCGCGCGCAGCACCGCTGCCGTGTCGGTCGAGAAGAACGGAGAGCCGATGCCGCAGCCAAAGAGCACTACGCGGCCCTTTTCCAAATGCCGGATGGCGCGGGCGCGGATGTAGGGTTCGGCGACTTCTTTGATCTCCAGCGCCGTCTGCACGCGCACGTCGACGCCCTTCTGCTCGAGCACATCGGCGACCGCCATGCAGTTCATCGCCGTGGCCAGCATGCCCATGTGGTCGGCACGGGTACGCTCGATATAGCCCTCGCCGTTTTTCACGCCGCGCCAGAAGTTGCCGCCGCCGATGACGACGCCCATCTGCACACCCATGTCCGTGCACTTTTTGATGACGTCGCACACCTTGGAAACGACGTCGAAGTCGAAGCCGAAGTGCTTGTCGCCTGCCAGCGCCTCACCGCTGATCTTGAGCAGTACGCGCTTATACTTGAGTTGAGCCATGCTCATAATCTCCCCTTTCAGGTACAAGTTCAAATTTTCACAGCTACTATTTTAGCGTATTTTTGCTCTTTTGCATAGGGGGAAAGCGTAAACTTTTTTCACAAATTCGCTCTTTCCTTTTTCGTCAAGTTGAACCGCCGTGAATAGCGGAAAAAAGCAGCCGTTTCATACGGCTGCTTTTTTAGATTTTTCGTTTACTTGATGTCCTTGATGCGGATAAGGTCCTTCAAAAGCTCGACCGTGCCATCGATGCCGAGCAGGCTCGAATCGATGCAGAGGTCGTAGCTCTTGGCATCGCCCCAGTCCTTGGCGGAATAGTAGTTATAGTAGGAAGCGCGGGACTTATCCGTCTTCTTGATGCGGTCTTTCGCCTCGTTCTCGCTGATGCCGTTGCGGGCGGCGACGCGCTTGATGCGGTTTTCGAGCGGAGCCGTGATGAAGAGATTGATGACGTCGTCGCGATCCTTGAGCGCGTAGTCCGCGCAGCGGCCGATCAGGACGCAGGGGCCCTTGTCGGCGAGCTTTTTGATCGTGTCGTAGGTCGCCAGGTACACCTGCTGTTCGATGGAGCCCTTGGGCGTCACATGGTTCATCGAGAAGGAATAGGGGTCCATCGCGATGGAATAGAGAAAGCTCTTCGGGCGTTCGTCAAAGGAACGGAACAGCTCTTCGCAAAGTCCGCTCTCCTCTGCCGCCTCCTTGAGCAGCATATCGTCGTAATAGGCGATGCCGAGCTGCTTGGCAAGCATCGTGCCGATCTCGCGTCCGCCGCTGCCGTATTGTCTGCCAACCGTAATGACCATAAAGATTCCTCCTTTTTCGCGCCTTGAAACAAAATCGGTGCTATTTGGATTATAGCACCGATTTCGTAAGAAGACAATATTTTTTCCTGTTTCGATTTTGTAAAGGCGCGGCCTTATTCCGGAAGCGGCAGGCCGAGGCGGCGATACATCGTCTTTTTCACCGCGCGCAGAATATTTTCATAGCCCGTGCAGCGGCACAGATGGCCGGAGAGGAGCTTTCTGAGCTCGTCATCGGTGTAGAGGCGGTTCGTCTCCAAGATCTCGACCGCAGTCATGATGAAGCCCGGCGTGCAGAAGCCGCACTGGACAGCGGTCTCTTCAATGAACGCCTGCTGGATGTCGCTCAGCTCGCCGTCGGGCCCCATCAGGCTTTCGAGCGTGCGGATGTGCTTGCCGTCCGCCCAGACGGCGAGGTAGATGCACGAGTTGAATGCCTCGCCGTCGATGATGACGTTGCAGGCGCCGCACTCGCCGACCTCGCAGCCCTTCTTCACGGACGTCATATGGTAATCGTTTCGCAGCATATCGGTCAGCGACGCACGCACGTCGACCATTTTCTCAACGTCCTTGCCGTTTAAGTTGAATCGCACCAGCTTGTACTGACTCATTTGATGACACCTCCCGCCCGTTTGATAGACTCGATCAGGCTGCGCTTGGCCATTTCGACCGCGATGTGTTCGCGGAACGCCTTGGAGGCGCGCCAGCTGTCACGCGCGTGGATATCGTTGAGCACGGCGAGTGAGAACTGTTCCGCCGTCGTAAGCGTCAAGGGTTTATCCTTGGCAGCTGCCTCCGCGCTCGGGCAGCGCATCGGCACAGGACCGGCAACGCCGTAGGCGATGCGGGCGCGCTCAATAGTCTGCTTGTCGGGCGACAGGCGCACGTTCACGCTGCACCCGAGCGTCGCGATGTCCATCGCGTTTCTCATGGCGTACTTGATGTAGTAGCCATAGCAGTTTTCGTAGCTCGCCTTTGGGATGAGGATGGCGGTCTGGATCTCGCCATCCTCCGCGCGGATGTCGACCTGACCGGCCTTGATGTAAAAGTCTTTGATGGGCAGGCGGCGGATGCCGTCCTTCCCCGTCAGCTCAACGATGGCCTCCCACGCGTGCAGCGTCGAGGCGGAGTCCGCGCTCGTCACGCCGTTGCAGGTGTTGCCGCCGATGGTGCCGATGTTTCGGATCTGCGGGCCGCCGACCATGTCGACCGCCTCGCCGAGGACATTGATGTACTTCTGGATGATAGGGTCGCGCGTGATGTGCGAAAAACTCGAAAGCGAGCCGATGCGGATGTTCTCCTCCTCGTCGATGCTCACGCCGCGCAGCTCGTCGAGGCCGTAGATCGAGATGAGCTCCTTCCCGGCGCGCTTGCCCTCGCGCATCTGCACGAGCACGTCGCTGCCGCCGGCGATGATCTGCGCCTCGGGATGCTCCAAGCGGAGGGCGACGGCGTTTTCGACGCTTTCCGCCTCATAGAGTGCTTTCATGTCATACATGGCTCACTTCTCCTCCTTCCAGCTGTCGTGGATGAGCCCCGCCTTGCTGAACTCGGCATACAGAACGTGCGGGGTGATGGGAACGGTGTCGATGGCGACGCCGGTGGCGTTGTAGATGGCGTTGCGGATGGCGGGTGCGCCCGAGCACGCGGGCGGTTCGCCGAGCGCCTTCGTGCCGAACGGCGACGTCGGCTCGGGATTTTCGATAAACTGCGCCTCGAGATGCGGGTGGTCCATGAACGTCGAGAGCTTATAGTCGAGAAGATTATTGTTGAGGGGGCGGCCCGTCTTCTCGTCGAATAAAAGCTGCTCGCTCATGCCAAATCCGATGGCCATGGACATGCCGCCGTGGACCTGCGCCTCGGCAAGCGCGGGGTTGATGAGCTTGCCGCAGTCGTGGACGTTGATGATTTCCTTGAGCGTGACCTTGCACATCGGGATATCGACCTCGACCTCGGCAAAGGTGCAGCCGAAGGAATAGGCATTGTTGCGGATGGTGTAGGTCGACTCGGCGGTGATGTGCTCGGAGTCCGCGGCGTTGTACTGTGCCGTCATCGCAAGTTCCTTGAGCGACATGAGCACCGCGCCGTCGCCAATGCGGATGATGTTTCCGTCGACGATGTCCATATTGTCGACCGCCTGACGGGTGAGCTTTGTCGCGTACTGAAGAATTTTCTGCCGCAGGAGCGTCGCCGTCTGGCGGATGGAGAAGCCCGCGACGTACGTCTGGCGGCTCGCGTAAGCGCCGAGACCCGTAGGCGTGATATCGGTATCCTGACACGAGACGACGCGCACGTCGTGATAGCTCTTGAGGCCGACGGCCTCGGCCGTCATCTGCGCATAGGCCGTATCCGCGCCCTGCCCGATCTCCGTCTCACCGCACTGCATCGTCACCGTGCCGTCGAGATTCAGGAGCATGCGGTTCGAGGACGTTTCAAGCGAGATGGGATACACCGCCGTGTTGTACCAGAAGGCCGCCACGCCGACGCCGCGGCGGACGGGGCCGATGTCCTTGGCATACTCCTCGCGCTTTTTGTCGTATTCGATGTACTCCTTCCCCTTTTCCAGACATTCGCGGAAGGAATCGTAGTAGTTCGTGTTACCTGAGAAGCCGTCGTGGAAGCCCTTGGGCATGATGTACTTCATGCGGTATTCGAGCGGCTCTATGCCAACGGCCTTCGCGCACTCGTCGATGTTCGCGTCGTCCGCGAACGACGCTTGCGGCATGCCGTAGCCGCGCATCGCGCCCGCGGCGGGGCGGTTTGTGTACACGGTGTAAGCGTCGCCCTCGAAATTGTCGCAGGGATAGATCTGCGGGAACGAGCCCATGGCCTTGGCGACGATCGAATGGCCGTGCGAGGCATACGCGCCCTGATTGGAGAAGCACTCGACCTTGCGCGCGGCAATCGAGCCGTCCTTATGGAGCCACGTGATGATATGGAAGCGGATTGAGTGGCGCACACGGTTACTGACGAATGTCTCTTCACGCGAGCAGTCGATGCGCACGCATTTTCCGTGCACCTGCGTAGAGCACCACGCGCACAGCGGCTCATAGAGCGCATCCTGCTTGTTGCCAAAGCCTCCGCCGATGTAGGGCTTGATGACGCGGATATCCGCCCACGGACGCCCGAGCGCCTGACCGACGATGCGGCGGATGATGTGCGGGATCTGCGTGGAGGACACGACGACGATGCGGCCATTTTCCTCGTAAGCGTAGCAGCCATGGTTTTCAATGTGGCTGTGCTGCACGGTGGGGGTGTTGTACCAGCCCTCGACCTTGATGAGGCCGGGCTCTTTGATCGTCTGCTGATAATTGCCCTTGCGGATATCGGTGTGCTTCAGGATATTCCCCGGGAAATTTTCGTGGATGCAGGGCGCGTCGGGCTCCATGGCCTTCTGCACATCGAGCACAAACGGGAGTTCCTCATATTCGACCTTCAGCGCGCGCACGCCCTGCATGGCCGAGACCTCATCCTCCGCAATGACGACCGCGACGTCGTCGCCGTAGTAGCGCACATGGCGGTTCAAAAGATTGCGGTCGGCCACGTCCTGATGCCCCGGGTCCATCGACCAGGGATGGCCCGCCGTCGGGAAGCAGTGCTCCGGCACGTCGAAGCAGGTCAGCACCTTCACAACGCCGGGGATGGCCTCCGCCGCGGACTTGTCGACTGATTTGACAAATCCGTGCGCGATGGTGGAATGCTTGATGCGCGCATAGAGCGCACCGGCCGGCATCCGATCCTCATAGTATTTCGTGCGTCCAGTGACCTTGTCGAACGCATCGACGCGGATCTCGCTTTTTCCTACCTTGCTCATCTGTCTACCTCCTGTTCCGAGCAGCCGCTTTGTCGGTTTTGCTCGAAATCTGCAACTCCTTTGCCATTATTTTAGCACATTTCGCACAGCTTGTACAGTGCTGCATACGTGATATAATACAAATGATCGCGGATGTACCATTTTGTCCGCTTTTTTCTGCCGATTGGTGAAAAAGAAACGAATGACTGGTGATTTTAGATGGATAACACGTTGAAAATAGGATGCGTAGTCATGGCGGCGGGCAATGCCGCGCGCTTTGGCAAAAATAAACTCGCCGCGATGGTAAACGGAAAGCCGCTTATCGAGCATGCGCTTGAGGCGATCCCGCGGGAGAGCTTTTCCCGCGTGCTGGTCGTAACGCAACACAAAAACGTGGAAGCGGCCGCCAAAAAGTTTGGCTTTGAAGCTCTGCGGAATGAGCATCCCGAGCGCGGCCAGAGCGAGACGATCCGCCTCGGCACGGCGGCGCTGTCAGACTGTGACGCGCTCTGCTTCATGGTGGCCGACCAGCCGATGCTCAAGCGCAAGACCGTCGCGCAGGAGCTTGAGTTCTTCCGCGCGCACAGCGAAAACATCGTCGGATTGGGACACAACGGCGTGCGGGGCAACCCCTGCCTCTTCCCTGCCCGCTTCTTTCCTGAGCTTTTATCGCTTGAGGGCGATGTCGGCGGCAGCGCGGTCATCAAGAGGCATTTAGCTGATCTGCTGCTCTTTGAAGCGCCGGAGATGGAGCTTTGCGACGTTGACACGAAGGAAGCGCTCGAAGCGCTTAAGAAACGCTGATCTCGCCGCGGAGATTCTCCTCCATCGCCTGCTTGATCTTCTCCTTGTCGTAGCCGCAGGAGAAGAGATAGTACAGCTTGGCGACGGCGGCCTCGGTCGTCATGTCAAGTCCGCTGACCGCGCCCGCGCGCTTGAGCGCGCTGGACGTTTCGTAGGTGCCGAGCGACACCGCGCCCTGCGGACACTGCGAGCAGACCGTAAGCACCGTGCCGTTCTGAAACGCCTTGCGGATGATGGGCAGCAGCGCGTTCCCGTCGCCGGGGATGTTGCCCGCGCCGAACGTCTCGATGACGATACCGCGGAGCTTTTCGGTCATAATGGCCTCGAACAGCGAAAACTGAATGCCCGGAAATACCTTGATGACGCCGATGGGAATATTATCAAGCGTCTGGAGCTTGAGCCCGCCTTCCTGCCGCGGCAGGAGGGCGGCTTCGTTATATTTGATGGAAATGCCCGCCTCGGCAAGGCTCGGGTAGTTGGGCGAAACGAAAGCGATGAGTCCGTCGGCGGAGTATTTTGTCGCGCGGTTGCCGCGCAGCAGCTTTCCGCCGAAGTACAGGCACACCTCGCGCACGATGCCTTCCCCCGCAATCAGCAGCGCGGTGATAAGGTTGTCGCGCCCGTCGCTACGAATTTCGCACAGCGGGATCTGCGAACCCGTGAGCACCACAGGCTTGTCGAGCCCATCGAGCATGAACGACAGTGCCGAAGCCGTGTAGGCCATCGTGTCCGTACCGTGCAGGACGACGAAGCCGTCGTAATCGTCATATTTCTGCGCGATCAGCTCTGCGATGCAGTTCCATTCGCGCACGGTCATGTTGGATGAATCCAGCAGCGGCGAGAGCTCGTAGAATTCCCACTCCGGCATCTCCGGTGCGCGGAGGTCTGGAATGGCATCGAGCGCGGCGCGGAAGTAGCCCGCGCGCGGCGCGTAGCCGTTTTCCGTGCGCGTCATACCGATGGTGCCGCCGGTATAGATGATGAGAACTCGTTTCATAGCTCTCTCCTGATTGTATTACTTTTTGTACGGCGTATGGTCGAGCGGCAGGCTGCGGCGGCGCTCGCCGTCGTAGCGGTAATACGCCTGCGCGATGGCCGGCGCCGTGGGGATGGACGTGATCTCACCGATACCGATGGCGCCGTTGGCGAGGTTTAATCCCGGCTTGTCGATGACGATCGCCTTGATCTCGGGGATCTGATGCGAGCGGAACAGGCCGAGCGTGCCGTATTTTGCCGTGGGCTTGCCGTGGTCAAGCGGGTACTGCTCTGTCAAGGCGTAGCCCATGCTCATCACGACGCCGCCCTCGATCTGCCCTTCGCAGGACAGCGGGTTGATGGCCTTGCCGACATCGTGCGCGGCGACCATCTTTTTAATTTTGCCCGTCTCCTTGTCGAGAATGCACATCTGCGTCGCGTAGCCATAGGCGACATGGCTGACGGGGTTCGGCACATTTGCGCCGAGCGGGTTCGTCTTGGCGTAGTATTCGCCGTAAAACTCCTGCCCCTTCAAATCGCTCAGCGAGCGGTACTCCATCGCGTCGCGCAGCAGCAGGCATGCGCGGCGGCAGGCCTCGCCGGTGACGAGCGTCTGGCGTGAGCCGGAGGTATCGCCACTGTCAGGCGTTATGAACGTGCTGTTGCCGTCGTAGACGACCTGATCGCGCGTGAGCTTTGCGTTTGTCACGACGAGCTGCACCAGCACCGTGCCGAGACCCTGACCGATGCAGGATGCGCCCGCGCGGATATGGACCTTGCCGTCCTCGCCGATGACGAGCTTGCAGCGCCCATAGTCGGGAAGACCGACGCCGACGCCCGCGTTTTTCATCGCGCAGGCAAGGCCGACCGGCTCGCCGTTTTTGACCGCTTCGTCATAGTAGGGCTTGATGGCCTCGAGCGTTTCGACAAGGCCCGTTTCGGGGCCGACGATCTGTCCGTTCGGCAGCACCTCGCCCGGGCGGATGGCGTTGCGGTAGCGAATTTCCCACGGGGAGATGCCGACAAGGTCGGCCATCTCATTTAGGAGCGTTTCGGTCGCAAAGCAGGTCTGCGTCACGCCGAAGCCGCGGAACGCGCCCGCGGGCGGATTGTTCGTATAGTAGGCGTAGCCCTCGATTTCAAAATTCTCATAGTGATACGGGCCCGCGGCGTGCGTGCACGCGCGCTCGAGCACGGGGCCGCCGAGTGAGGCGAAGCCGCCCGTGTCGGACACGACGCTCGCCTTTACGCCCTGAATGATGCCGTTTTCGTCGCAGCCCATCGTGAAGTCCATCCACATCGGATGGCGCTTGGGATGGACGAGCAGCGATTCCTGCCGTGTGAGCTTCACCTTGACCGGCACGCGCGCGATGTATGCGATGAGCGCCGCGTGGTGCTGCACGGACATGTCCTCTTTCCCGCCGAAGCCGCCGCCGACAAGCATATTTTCGACCTGGCAGTGGGCAAAGTCGACGCCGAGCATCGCCGAGCACTCGTGCTGGGTGGTGTGCGCGCTCTGGTCGGTCGTCAGCAGCTTCACGCCGCCGTTTTCAAGCGGGAGCGCCACGCAGCACTCGGGTTCCAAAAAGGCGTGCTCCGTCCACGGAGTCTCAAACTTCTCGTGTAAGACGTATTTGGAATGTTTGATGGCCTCGTCTGCATTGCCGCGCACAACGTGGCGGTGCGCCTGCAAATTGCCGCGGTTGCCCATGATGACCTCGGGCGCACCGGGGGCGGACGCCTCCTCAGGCCCGTAGACCGCGGGGAGCTCTTCGTAGACGACACGCACGAGCTTTTTCGCCTTTTCGAGCGTTTCCTGATCGCGCGCGCAGACGAGCGCCACCGCGTCGCCGAGATACTGCGTGATTTCCCCCTCGCCGATGAGCGTCGGCTGGTCCTTCTGGATGTGGCCGACGTTCTGCTGGCCCGGGATGTCCTTTGCCGTCAGCACGCATACGACGCCGGGAAGCGCTTCCGCTTCTTTCGTGCGGATGTAGAGCACGCGGGCGCGCGGGTACTGGCTGCGCACCGCGCCGCCATAGCACATGCCCTCAATATAGACGTCGTCGGGGTACTTGCCGTAGCCCTGCACCTTTTCGGCGACGTCGATACGGTGCACGCGCGAGCCGACCTGAAAGTCTTCCTTCTTTTCGGGAATTTTCCCCTCGCGTAAAATCTTCGCCGCAAGCAGGATGCCGTCGATGATCTTGACATAGCCCGTGCAGCGGCAGATATTGTTGCGGATGGCAAAGGCCGCCTCTTCGCGCGTGGGGTCTGGATTCTGGTCAATGAGCCCCTTGGCCGAGATGACCATGCCTGGAATGCAGAAGCCACACTGCACGGCTCCGGCCTCGCCGAAAGCGTAGGTAAAGGCCTCCTTTTCAAAAGCGGAAAGGCCCTCGACCGTGACGATATGTTTCCCCTCCAGCTTGTCTGTCTGAGGGATGCAGGCTTTCGTCGGCTTGCCGTCGATGAGGACATGGCACGTGCCGCACGCGCCCTCACTGCACCCGTCTTTGACGCTGGTCAGATGCAGCTCGTCGCGAAGATAGCGGATGAGTTTTTGATTTTTCTCCACCGTGACCGGTGTACCGTTGACAACGAATGCAGCCATTTCAGATCTCCTGTTCACGAGAAAATCACAAATATCACAATTATTTTGGTTGCCTAACTAATTTTATTGTAGCACAGGCACAACAAAGACGCAACACAAATTCTAAATTCCGATATTCTATTTTCGGAATCACGCTTTTTACCTCAAATCCTTGACAAATTTCTCCTGATGGGCTAAGATGTCGCCGTACCTGCAAGGGGCGCTGGCGCAAGCCGGCTGTGATGCGGCGTATCGCCGTCGCTGTCCCTCAGACCTGATCCGGGTAATGCCGGCGTAGGAATGCAAAGAAGTATCTTGCCTGAACTTTGCACCGTGACGTCGACGCCGCGGTGCTTTTTTGCGCCGCGGCGCGGGCAGGGATCATATTTTTAGGAGGAATCCCTTATGAGCAACACGTCCCCCCATTCCACCACCCGCCGCCTGACCGAAGGCGGCATCTGCATCGCGCTCGCCCTTGTGCTGAGCTATCTCAAAATTCCCATCGGTCTGTCGTTTGGCGGCTTCGGCGGCTCGATCACCCTTGTGATGGTCCCGCTCATCCTCTTCGCCGTGCGCTATGGCGCGCCCTGGGGCATCCTCGCGGGCGTCGCGTTCGGCACGCTCAAGTATTTCTTCGCCGAGGGCTTCGCCGTGAGCTGGGTGTCCATCATCTTCGACTATTCCGTCGCCTACGGCGCGGTCGGCCTCGCGGGCCTTTTCCGCGTGAAGGGCAACGACTATTCCAAGCTCCCGCTCGCTGCGTTTGTCGGCTGCCTCGGCCGCTTTGTCATCCACTTTATCTCCGGCGTGACGGTCTACGCGCAGTATATGCCCGAGGAATTCATGGGCATGACCATGACGTCTCCCGTGTTCTACTCCGTGCTGTACAACGGCACATATATGCTGCCGAACACGATCCTCGCGATCATCATCTGCGCGCTGCTGATGAAGCCCGCAGCGAAGCTGCCGAGCGCAGAGTAAAAAATAATATGGCAGCGCGACAGCGCTGCATTTGTTCCCTGCGCCGCGCAGGGGTGCGATAATAAGGGAGGGGGATCTCTTTTTGAAAAAGAGATCCCCCTCCCTTACACCCTCCCAGAGAAAATTTTCATTGCAAGCGAGCAGCTCGAAGAGGTGCGATGCTTGCCGATTGCACTTCCCTGCGCGCGGCATTGCCGCGTTTGGAGTTGCTAGACGATTTGACCTACTCCTATTATCCGCTGCCGCTCTGCCCATCTTGTAGAAGTACGCAGTAATTCCCGTCTACCGCCAGTCTCCACAATGCGGC
>ENA-OPVL01001905-OPVL01001905.1-human-gut-metagenome-genome-assembly--contig:-NODE-1905-length-11955-cov-6.321429_pt1 | contig 11955 bp, 14 predicted proteins | sample MGYA00241496_ERZ501984 | MGnify/ENA primary metagenome ERZ501984 (study PRJEB25962, sample SAMEA2042986) | human gut metagenome | biome: human gut; feature: human-associated habitat; material: faeces... | reverse complement strand
GAAGCGGTGCTTAAGCCGCTAGGCGGGAATTGTGCGGTGTTGCCTTAAAGTTTTTTCGGTTCCTCTTTTCAAAAAAGGAACAAACAACCCCCGTAATCCCGCAATTACTGAAGCTCGTTGACAATACGCTTGTAGTCACGGCCGCGGACTTCAAAGTTGGGGTAAAGGTCAAAGGACGCCGATGCCGGCGACAGGCTGACGATGTCACCCGGCTTGGCTGCGCCGCGTGCCAGCTCAACGGCATGCTGCATGCTGTCTGCGTGCAGGATCGGCAATGCCTGCGGGTCAAAGTTCGGGTCCTCGCGCACAGCCTTTTCAATGCGCGGTGCGGTTGCCCCCATCAGCACCAACACTTTGACATGTGCCACGATTTCCGGTGCCAGCGGCTCATAGGGGATTTTTTTGTCATAGCCGCCCGCAATCAGGATGATCTTCTGGTCAAAGCTGCGCAGGCCCGCAATGGTGCGGGTGGGGCTGGATGCGATGGAGTCATTGTAATACGTTACGCCATCCAGCACGCGAACCGGCTCAATGCGGTGTTCCACGCCGGTAAAGGTAGAGCCAACCTGACGCATGACATCCACCGGAACGCGGCCCCAGACCGCTGCAATGGCGGCCAGCAAATTTTCCACGTTGTGCAGGCCGCGCAGCTTTACTTCTGCACGGGGCAGCACGGGGGTCACAACACCGTTTTCGGCATAGCAGAGGGTATCATCACTCTCTCGCAGGAATGCACCGTGGTCGGTCTCGTGCAGGCGGGTGAACCAGAACTGTTCGCCTTTGCAGTCAGCGGCCATGCTCCGGGTGATATCATTCTCATAACCCAGTACGGCGCGGCAGGGTGGCTCCTGCCAAAGCAGAATGTTGCGTTTGGCATCAATATACTCCTGCATATCCTTGTGATGGTCCAGGTGGTTGGGGGTCACGTTGGTCACAACCGCCACCTTGGGACTCTTGCGCATGCTGATCAGCTGGAAGCTGGAAAGTTCCACAACAGCGATATCAGCCGGGGTAACGTCCGGCAGCTGGGGCAGCAGGGCTGCGCCAATGTTGCCGCCCAGGAACACCTTGCGGCCGGCAGCCTCAAACATCTTGGCAATCAGGGTGGTGGTGGTGGTTTTGCCGTCAGAGCCGGTCACAGCCACGATCTCGCAGGGGCACAGCTCAAAAAAGAGTTCTACCTCGCTGGTCACAAGCGCACCGGCCTGTTTGGCGGCCTGCAGCTCCGGCTTAAAGAATTCATAGCCGGGGGTGCGCATGATGATATCCTGTCCGGCAAAGCCATCGGTATAATGCTCGCCAAGGCTGAGCTTTACGTTCAGCTTGCGCAGCGTATCGGCGTAATCACCAAAATCATCCAAGCTCTTTTTCTGGTCGCAGAGGGTGATATCTGCCCCCAGCGCGGCAAGCATGGTGATGCACGGTTTGTGGCTGACGCCCGCACCGATGAATGCCACCTTTTTGCCAGCGACCATTGCTTTAAGTCGTTCCATGGGAGTCATAATGGAAAAACCTCCTGACAAATAAATTTGGAGCCGCGCTGACAATGCAGCAGCCCCACAAAAATGCCCTTGTACGCAACTATTATATACGCATTCCCCGCCTGTTGCAATCAATCCGGGCAAAAAGTTTGCCTGCGGCCGGTTACAGCCGCAGGCAAACAACTTATTCCGTCAATTATTCCTGGTTGCCGATGGGAATACCGTGGTTATCCAGCAGATGCTTGATCTTGGTCATCGGGTCGATGATGCTGGATACGCTCATATCATGGTTGATGGCAGCGATGAAATAAGCGGTGTACTTAGACAAATCAACATCAAAGTACCAGGGGCGCTCCAACAGCTCCGGCTTGCGGTAGGTCAGGTTGGTGCCCAGCACAGCCTTGATGATGCCGTCATTGTAGGCTTTGTCGAACTTATCCAGACCGGCAGTGAACAGCGGGAAGGTGGCGCAGGTAAAGATGTTCTTGGCACCGCGCATCTTCAGCTCATAGCCGATGTCCAGCATGGACTCGCCGGAAGCGATAATATCATCGGCAATGAAGACGTCCTTACCCTTGACATCCTCGCCCAGGTATTCATGGGCAACAATGGGGTTGCGGCCATTCACAACGCGGCTGTAATCACGGCGCTTGTAGAACATACCCAGGTTGCAGCCCAGCACGCTGGAGTAGTACATGTTGCGGTTCATGGCGCCTTCATCCGGGGAAACGACCAGGAAGTGCTCCTTGCTGAAGTTGACATCCGGTACATGGTGCAGCAGGCACTTGAGCACCTGATAGGTGGGCATGACATTGTCGAAGCTCATGGTGGGCACGGCGTTCATGACGCGGGGGTCATGAGCATCAAAGGTGATGATGTTGCGCACACCCATGGTCTGCAGCTCCTGCAGGGCCACGGCGCAGTCCAGGCTCTCACGCACCACACGGCGATGCTGACGGCCGCCGTACAGGCTGGGCATGATCACCGACACGCGGTGTGCCTTGCCGGCCACCGCCTGGATCAGGCGCTTCAGGTTTGCAAAGTGATCGTCCGGGGACATGTGGTTCACGTTGTCAAACAGCTTGTAGGTCACGCTGTAGTTGCCGGGATCCACCACAATAAAGATATCGTCGCCGCGCACGGACTCCTTGACCAGACCCTTGGCATCACCGCTCTGGAAGCGGGGGCAGTCGCAGGAGATGATGAAGGTCTCCTTGTCAATGCCGGCGTCCTTGGCCCAACGGACCAGGTGCTTGTCGATCAGGCCGGTAAGCTCCTCGGCACCGGGGCAGGCGATCAGCCGCATGTCTGCCACACTGGGCTGCTGGAAAAACGACTTGGGGGAAATTTCAATGGACATAATCACAACTCCTTATTGCTGCTTTCCAATCCGAACGATCTGCGTACAAATGCGCATATCTACTTTTATTTTATCACAATTTGACATTTGTGCCATATCAATTTGTTTCACCTGTTGATTTTCTGCGCCTTGCACATCTGTTTTGCTTTTTTCAAAAAGAGACTGTGTGTTTTCGACAAAAAGACAGCCATTTTCCTTCGCAGTCGCAAAAATCCACCGATTTTTCGAGAAAAGTATTACTTTTTTCATGTGGACACATCCCGCCGCCGCTTCCGGCCGCACCATGCAAAAAGGCCCCTCTGCCGACCGGCAGAGGGGCCTTTTTCTTCATTTACCGGTTCTTCTTTACAGAGCAGCCACGGCAGCCTTCAGGGCATCCACGCGGTCGGTGTTCTCCCACTTCACGCCCAGGTCCTCGCGGCCCATGTGGCCGTAGGCAGCCAGCTTGCGGTAGATGGGCTTGCGCAGGTCGAGGTCACGGATGATGGCAGCGGGGGTCAGGTCAAAGACCTTCTCCACAGCCTGCTCGATCTTCTCATCGGAGACCGTGCCGGTGCCGAAGGTGTCCACCATGATGGACACGGGCTTTGCCACGCCGATGGCGTAAGCCACCTGCACCTCGCACTGCTTGGCCAGGCCGGCAGCCACGATGTTCTTGGCCACCCAGCGGGTCGCATAGGCAGCGCTGCGGTCCACCTTGCTGGGATCCTTGCCGGAGAATGCACCGCCGCCGTGACGTGCGTAGCCGCCGTAGGTGTCCACGATGATCTTACGACCGGTCAGGCCGGTGTCGCCCTGAGGACCGCCCACCACAAAGCGGCCGGTGGGGTTGATATAGTACTTGGTGTTCTCGTCCAGCAGCTCGGCGGGGATGGTGGCCTTGATGACCTTTTCCATCACGTCGGCACGCAGCTGGTCCATGCTCACGCTCTCGCTGTGCTGGCTGGAGATGACCACGGCGTCCACACGCACGGGCTTGTTGTTCTCGTCGTACTCCACGGTGACCTGGCTCTTGCCGTCCGGGCGCAGATAGCTCATCTCGCCGCTCTTGCGCACCTCGGTCAGGCGCTTGGCCAGCTTGTGGGCCAGGCTGATGGGCATGGGCATCAGCTCCGGGGTCTCGTCGCAGGCATAACCGAACATCATGCCCTGGTCGCCGGCGCCGCCCACCTGGTCGTTGGTGCCCAGGGCGATGTCGGGGCTCTGGCCGTCGATGTTGGAGATGACGGCACAGGTGTCGGCGTCAAAGCCGAACTTTGCACGGGTGTAGCCAATGTCTGCCACCACCTCACGGACCACCTTCTGGAAGTCCACATAGCAGTTGGTGGTGATCTCGCCCATGATGTGCACCAGACCGGTGGATGCACAGGTCTCGCAGGCCACGCGGGCGTTGGGGTCGTGGGTCAGGATCTCGTCCAGGATCGCATCCGAGATCTGGTCGCAGATCTTGTCGGGATGTCCTTCGGTGACGGACTCAGAAGTAAACAGGTGTCTTGCCATTGGTTTTGCCTCCTAAACAGTTTTTACAACAGGGTGTGTATCTTGCAGCTTCTACCATTCATCAAGCCATGTACCATGAAAAAATAAAAGCGCCCAGAGCCGAAAGCTCTGAGCGTTGCACTCTTATCTTCCGGTTTCCCGCAGGATTTGGCACCTTATGCTTTCGCACAGGTTGTCGGGCTTCACAGGGCCTGTCCCCTCAGCCGCTCTTGATAAGTCGGTATTCAGTTGTTACGTTCAGTATTCTATCATTGCTTCGTCAGATTGTCAAGAAGAGTATCACTCTTTTTATACAACTCTCTGAAATTGATGGAGGTTTTGTCGGTTTTCTGCTGCAAAAAAGAAAGGCACAGCCTCCGCTGCGCCTTTCTTGCAGGATCTGATCAATAGCCCTTTGCCTGCTCGCCGTTCAGGATCTTGACGGCGCGGGAGGTGCCCAGGCGGTCAGCGCCCAAAGCCAGGAAGGTCTCCATGTCCTCCACGGTGGAGATGCCGCCGGCAGCCTTGACCTTGCAGCGGCCGTGCACGCCCTTGACCATCAGTTCCACATCGTGGAAGTTGGCGCCTGCGGTGGAGAAGCCGGTGCTGGTCTTGATGTAGTCGGCACCGGCCTCGCAGACGATGTCGCACATCGTTTCCTTTTCCTCATCGGTCAGCAGGCAGGTCTCGATGATGACCTTCAGGATCTTGTCGCCCACAGCCTGCTTCACGGCACGGATGTCCTCGCGGACGGCATCGTACTCCTTATTCTTCAGGCGGCCGATGTTGATGACCATGTCCACCTCGGAAGCGCCGTTTTCGATGGCAGTCTTTGCCTCAAAGGCCTTGCTGGCGGTGTCCATGGCACCCAGAGGGAAGCCTACCACGCAGCACACCGGGATGCGGCCTGCCATGTACTCCACAGCCTGCTTGACGTAGCAGGTGTTGATGCAGACGGATGCGGTGTGGTTGGCAATGGCTTCGTCACACAGGGTCTGGATCTGGGGCCAGGTGGCCTCCGGCTTCAGCAGGGTGTGATCGACATGGGAGAGAATTTCTTCGCGGGTCATGTTGTCGTCCTCCTTAATTCTTGTTGGCACGGCGCACCTTTGCCATGCCGACAGCGCTCAGGGCAATGGCCGTTGCCGACACCGTTGCACCGATGATGCCCAGCACCAGACCGGAGACCAGGAATGCAAAACCTTTCAGACCACGTTTCATAAGACCGTACCTCCTAAAAAATTATTTTTTCTTTTTAAAGATGATCAGCTTGCTGAACACATAGTTCAGCACGATCACCAGTACATTGGAAAAGACCTTTACGCACAGGCCCCACAGTGCCTGAGCATCGTAGGCGCTGGTGACGAAGATGGCTGTGGGGCCGTCCGCCCCGCCGATGACGGCAATGGCGGCGGAGCCATCTGCCACGGCGGCATGGCTCCCGGCAAAGCTGTTTGCCATGTAGAGGGTAGTATCCGGACCCAGCCAGCCCGCCACGGCGCCCAGCAGACCCTGCATGGCGGTGTCCACCAGCGCCGCCCCCTGTGCGGCAAAAAGGTTGCCGCCCACCATCATAATGACGGCATCCAGCACCAGTGTGCCCAGACGGCAGGTGACGAATGCACCGAACTCCTTCGCCATCTCCCGGCCCTGGGTCCTGCTGCGGAACACGAACGCCCGGTTGGTGGCGTAGGCAAACAGGATGCACAGGATGTTGTCCAGCACGTTGCCCCAGCTGTTGGCGGCGGTATAGCCGAACAGCTTGTTGAACAGGGCATACAGCACGATGTTGAGCAGGGTGGTCAGCACGCCAAAGATCAGATAACTGAGCACTTCCCAGTGCTTTTTGAAAAATTTAACCATAAAAAATAACCCTCTCCGTCCTCTCACGCTGTTCGCGTCCACCTCTCCCGAAAGGGAGAGGTTTTGCCGGTTTTCCTCAAACTTTTTCGTTCACTGTCAAAAGCTCGCCCTTCGGGAGAGCTGTCGCGGCGCAGGCCGTGACTGAGAGGGTTTCTCCCTTAACAAAAACAGCCCCGCCGCCGTTTTCCCGGCAACGGGGCTGTTGATCGCATGTGTCAGAAGCTATGCTTCAAACAGGCGGCTGATCACTCAGCGTCGTTGTTCAGCAGAGCCTTCATGGACAGGCTGATGCGCTTCTTGTCGAAGTCGACATCCAGCAGCTTCACATCGACCATATCGCCGACCTTCAGCACGTCAGAGACCTTCTCAACGCGATCATTGCTGATCTCGCTGATGTGGACCAGACCGTCAACACCCGGCAGGATGCGGACGAAAGCACCGAACTTGGTCAGAGACACGACCGGAGCATGGAAGGTGCTGCCGATGGGGTAGTTGTTCTTCAGCTGCTCCCAGGGGTTGTCCTCGGCCTTCTTGTAGCCCAGAGAAACCTTGTGGTTCTCGGTGTCGATGTCCTTGACATACACTTCGATGGTGTCACCAACGGAGACGACCTCGGAAGGATGCTTGATGCGGTTCCAGCTCAGCTCGCTGATGTGGCACAGGCCGTCAACACCACCGATGTCAACGAATGCACCATAAGAGGTCAAGCTCTTGACAACGCCGGTGTAGGTCTTGCCCACCTCAACGTTTGCCCAGAACTCCTCGCGCTTTGCCTTGTTCTGCTCAGCGGTCACCTTGTTGATGCTGCCGACGATCTTGCGGCCGGAGCACTCGGTGACGACCAGCTGAACATGCTGGCCAACCAGAGCGGTGTAGTCCTCGTCGCGGCGCATAGTGGCCTGAGAACGGGGGACGAACACCTTGACGCCCTTGACGTTGACAACAACGCCGCCCTTATTGAACTCGGTGACGTCGCCCTCGACGACTTCGCCGGATTCAGCTGCCTTGGCGATCTCTTCCATACCCTTGCGAGATGCGAGCTTCTTGCGGGAGAGCTGGATGACGCCGTCCTGATCCATAACCTTCTCGACGATGAGGTCCAGCTCATCGCCAACCTTCACCAGGTCTTCGACCTTGGCGGAGGAATCATCGGTCAGCTCGCTCAGCTTGACAAAGCCGGTCTGCTTCGCTCCGATATCCACCTGGATCTCGTTGGCAGAGATGCTGGTCACGATTCCTTTCACAATACTGCCTGCATGAACACGCTTTTCCTCGGATGCATTCAGCATCTCCTCAAAGCTCATGCTGTCATTGATTTCTGCGCTCATACTGTTAAGTACCTCCTCAATAATAGACGATGGCGTTGAAGCCCCGGCTGTCACGCCCGCCACTTTTACATCTGCAAACCATTCCGGCCGAAGTTCGCTCGCTGTCTCGACCGTTACGGCACGCGTGTGTTTTGCGGCGACCTGTACCAGCTTCTGGGTATTGGAAGAATGATGACCGCCAATGACAACAATGATGTCGCATTGTTGGCTGAGGTCTTCCGCTTCCTGTTGCCTCGCCCACGTCGCATTACATATTGTATCAAAAATTCGGGCGTTTGTATAGGCTTTTTTGAGAAACTCCGAACTTTCTTTCCATTTTGTCACCTGAAATGTGGTCTGTGCAACTGCAAAAAGGGGTTTTTGCGGGTCCGAGGGGCCTTTCCAGGCCTTCAGCTCGTCCAAATCGGCAAAAACGAACACCTCTCCGCGGGTGTGCCCCACGATGCCCTGCACCTCCGGGTGGGTCTTATCGCCCGCCACCAGCAGCACGGCACCCTCTTTTTCGGCCTGTGCGGCAATGCGCTGGATCTTCTGCACAAAGGGGCAGGTGGCATCGTGGTACGCGATGCCGCGCGCCTCCAGCTCGTCGTACACGCTGCGGGGCACCCCGTGGCTGCGGATGACCACCTCATAGCCCTGAGGCACCTGAGGCACGCTGTCGGCCACAAAGGCCCCCTTTGCCTGCATGTCGGCCACAGCCTGCGGGTTGTGGATCAGCGGGCCGAGGGTGGCCACCCTGCGCCCTTCGGCCAGCAGGCCGTAGGTCAGCTCCACGGCACGGTTCACGCCAAAGCAGAACCCCGCGGTCTTTGCAACTTTGATCTCCATTACGTTCTCCTCACCGTCCCATCTTCTCCCACGCATCCAGCAGGGCCTGCTTGTTGGCACGCAGTTTTTTCGTGTCGCGGCGGCCCTCCATGGCAAACTGCGCGGCGGGCATGGGTTCACCGTAGATCACCCGCACCTTGCAGAACAGGTGCATTTTCCCGTCCGGGGTGTCGTACAGGATGCGGCAGGGCACCACGTCCACCCCCGCCTCGGCGGCAATGACGAACAGTCCGCTCTTGGGGGGCAGAAGTTTGCCGTCCTTTTCGCGGGTGCCCTCCGGGAAGATGAGCAGGGTCTTGCCCTGCTTGCAGGCCTCCACCGTCTGGGAGATGACCGCCATCTCGTCCTTGGTGCCGCGCACACACACACCGCCGCAGCAGCGGAAGAACCACGTCAGAAAGGCGTTGATCTCGAACAGCTCCTTTTTGGCGAACACCACCATCCGCCTGCCCCACCGGGTAATGACGATGAACACCGGGTCGATGGCGGACACATGGGTGGGCGCCAGGATATAACCTTGGGTCTGCACCTTTTTCAGGTTTTCGCGCCCTTCCACCCGGATGCGGAACCCGATGTGCCACAGCAGCCAGGCAAAAGGTATCAGAATATAATATAGCAGCATTTCGTTCTTTTCCCGTTTTATCCGTTCAGCTTTGCCGCAATGATCTCCTTCATGGCGGCAAGGCTCTGTTCAAAATCCAGCTCCGAGGTATCCAGCAGCACGGCGTCCTCGGCCTGTTTCAGGGGAGCCGCGGCGCGGTGGGTGTCCTGATAGTCCCGCTGCTTCACGTCGGCCAGCACCTCTTCATAAGGGGTGTTGACGCCCTTTTCCTGATACTCTTTCCAGCGGCGGGCAGCGCGGGCCTCCGGGCTGGCGGTGAGGAAAATTTTGACAGTGGCATCCGGCAGCACCACGGTACCGATGTCGCGGCCGTCCATCAGCACATCCTGCTTTTTGGCCATGTCCCGCTGCATGCCCAGCAGGAAGGCCCGCACGGCCGGGTTTGCGCCCACGGCAGAAGCTGCCATGCCCACCTCTTCGGTGCGGATGGCGGTGCTCACGTCCTCTTCCTTTAAATAAACATGCTGCTCCCCGTCGATGAAAGCAAAGTGCAGCTCGATCTCCGGCAGCAGGGCGTTGACAGCCTCGTTATCCTTGGGGTCCTTGCCAGCACGCAGGGCATACAGGCCGATGGTGCGGAACATGGCACCGGTGTCCACATAGATGTAGCCCATCTCCGCCGCAAGGCGGCGTGCCAGCGTGGATTTGCCTGCCCCGGCAGGCCCGTCGATCGCAACAGATACCATTTTATATCTTCTCCTTTTTTGAACTGAACGATTTAAAATGGCCTCCGCTCACGCTCTGGCCATCTTCAGCGGAAAATTATTTTAATATTTTTGTGTTTGTAGCGCTCTGCGGAGCGCTCCAAACACATTTTCACCAAAAGGGTCGTAGCGGGAAACAGCATCTTTCCCTGCTGGCCTGCATCGACTTGCTCAGAACTCCCCAAATGTATGGTCGTAGGCCTTGCTCAGGGGCTGGTCCGTGTCCAGCTTTGCCACAAATTCCAGGATCAGCGTTTCTGCCAGCGGAAGCGCCTGCGCATACAGTTCTTCCAGCCGCTTGCCGCTCTCCACGCACTTCGGGTTCGGCTGCGGATCTGCCACAAGGCCGTGCAGCATGTCGTATTTGCCCACCACCTTCATGCCTGTCAGCACCACCCAGCGCTTGACAGGATTGGACGCCTGCAGCAGCCTGTGCACTGAGATCATGCCCTTGAGCGAGTCCAGCGCCACCTGCTCCGAGATGCCCTCGTAAAAGGGCGCGATCGCCTTTGCATTCTGTTCCGACGGGTGGATATGGCTGGCTGTGAAAAACTTCAGCGGGTCGTATCCGTCCCGGCGCAGCAGCATGTTGTCAAACTCGGTCTCGATCTCGCAGTGGGTCACGCCGCTTTCCCGGGTGAACTGCTCCACATACGGGTGGCAGGTGCTGTCCAGCGCAAAGTGGCACACAAAGCCCAGCGCATAGGCCAGCGCAGCATCCCGGTCTGCCTCGCAGTGCACCACCTTACGCGCCCGGTCAAAAAAGACCCGCCCCGGCTCCTCGTGCATGGCATTGCCCAGTGCACCCACCGGGTTGGACTTGGCAGCATGGTAATAAAACAGCAGGTCCGGCCCGTGCAGGCCGATATCATAAAGCTCACGGTTCTGTTCCAGCTGAGCACGCAGTTCATCCGGCAGATGTTCCAGCACATTGGTGCCAAAGCGGCGGTGCGCATAAGTTGACGGCATGGCAGATTCCTCTCTTTCTCTCCGACAGGGTGCACAAAACGTCCCCCGGTTTTTGCGTTCTGTTTCAGTATAGCAGAAAGTTTCCCGACCTTCTACCCTTTTACGTCTGATTTTGGTAAAAAATTTGAATTATTCTGTGTTTTCGGCCAGTGGGCAGGCCGCGCAGCAAAAAAGGCACAGCCATCTGCAGACAGCTGTGCCTTCTCCCTTAAAATTCAGACTTTTTCGTAGCCCTGCGGCATCTCGTTCTTCCGGTTGCGGTCCATCAGGGTGCGCAGCGCGTCGCTGGCGCTCATGCCCTCCTTCACGATGGCGTTCACCGTCTGCACAATGGGCATTTCCACATTGTACTTTGCTGCCAGCTCCATAGCGGCAGGCAGTGCATTGATGCCCTCCACCACCTGACCGACCTCTTTTTTGGCGGTTTCCACATCCTTTCCGCGGCCAATCAGCATGCCGGCATGCAGGTTTCGGCTGTGCATACTGGTGCAGGTCACGATCAGATCGCCCATACCGGAAAGCCCGGCAAAAGTTTCGGCCTTGCAGCCCATGGCCACACCCAGGCGGGCCAGCTCGGCGTTGCCGCGGGTGATAAGGGCAGCCTTGGCGTTATCGCCGTAATCCAGGCCCATCGCAATGCCAACAGCCAGCGCGATCACATTTTTGACAGCGCCGCCCAGCTCCACGCCGCGGCGGTCGGTGTTGGTATACACGCGGAAGGTGGGGGTGGTAAAGATCTGCTGCACCTTGCGTGCGGCGGCTTCATCCGGGCTGCCCGCCACGATCAGGGTGGGCATATCGCGGGCCACTTCCTCCGCATGGGTGGGGCCGGAAAGCGCCACCACATTGCAGTGGGTGTGTTTGCCATCCGCGGCCAGCTCCTGCTCAATGATTTCGGACATCGTCATCAGCGTTTTTTCCTCCACGCCTTTGGCCACATCCACGATCAGCTGCCCATCCGGGATATGCGGTGCCGCCTTGCGGGCGGTGGAACGCACAAAAACCGATGGCACCGCAAACAGCAGCACATCACGGTCGCCGCAGATTTCTTCAATATCCGCGGTATAGTGCATATCGGCAGGCAGGCACATGCCGGGCAGGTTGGGGTGGGCATGGGTCACGCTCATGGCTTTCAGTTCATCGGGCAGGGCGCTCCACATGGTAACGTCACAGCCGTTTCCTGCCAGCATGCGTGCCAGCGCGGTTCCCCAGGTTCCGGCACCCAGAACACCGATTTTGGTTTTGGTCATCGTATTTGTTCTCCAATCGTTTATGGGCAATACCGCATAATTCTAAGTGCCGATACGGCGAGCGAGGTGCG
>ENA-OPVL01001897-OPVL01001897.1-human-gut-metagenome-genome-assembly--contig:-NODE-1897-length-11981-cov-2.329364_pt1 | contig 11981 bp, 19 predicted proteins | sample MGYA00241496_ERZ501984 | MGnify/ENA primary metagenome ERZ501984 (study PRJEB25962, sample SAMEA2042986) | human gut metagenome | biome: human gut; feature: human-associated habitat; material: faeces... | reverse complement strand
CTGGCCGTTCTCATCAAAGTACGGGATCTTCATATAGGTGTTTCCGTCTCTTCCTTTTACTGTGGAAAGTCTGCAGCTTTCTTTGAGCCAGTCTTCTGGCAGGCGCTTTTCAAACGCATACTGTGCCAGCGTGTAACTCTTATTCTGCTTTGGCTCCTCTTTCTTCTCTTCCTGGACAACTCCGTATTTTTCAAGAATCTGTTTATATGCTTCCTTGGTATCCAGGCCGTTGATCTCTGCGTAGAATTGTGTAAAATTCCCGCCGCGATCCTCTGAGAAGCAGTGCCACTGTCCGGTCTTCAGGTTTACTGAAAAGCTGTTATTTCTGTCATCATGGAACGGGCAGAGTCCGATTAACTGATCGCCGGTGATCTTGGCTTTCTTTATGTATTGCGTGTATTCGCTTTTATAGTCTACCAGTCTATCGATATCAACTTCTGCCGTATTCATTCAGTTACCTTCCTTTTCTATCTAAATAATTTATATCAATCGGGATGCCGAGTTTATTCGCGGCGTACTTGATTTCTCTTTCCATTCCTGCGCTGATCTTTTATTCCTAATCAGGACTATCATGGAGTCTGCTTTCTTCAACAGCTCAATACCGATCTCCTGCCCCAGGCTCCGCTCTACCTCGTTTCCGTCATCCATAAATTTTGTAAAGTAGATATGTGGTGCAATCGGGATATTCCCTTCATTCACGATGCATCTGCAGTATTTTTCTGCAAGTGCTGCATTCGCAGTGCGCTCCTCTTCGGTTTCTGCGTTGTATGGGCTGCAAATGTAAACGTATCGGCTCAGCTGCGGATTCTTATTTATCATCTTTCCAGCGAAGCACTGGCCTCTGTAAATAAATGGCTTCATCCAGCTCATACGGTAGATCGTGTCAAAGGTTCCCTGGCCGGCGATGATATCTGCCGGATGTGTGCTCTGAAGAATTCCTCCGTCCCATGCTTCCAGATCAGCTACGTCCATGTCGGTCCCGCTGATCAGCTCTGCTGCCAGTGCAATGTCGATTTCATCTCCATTCTTCAAATACAGCTCCGGAGCTCCGACAAATCTCTTTTCTACATATTCTTTGTAAGTTTTCATGTCTGTTCTCCTTCAGGGGAGGTTTCCCTCCCCGCCTGATTTAGTTGAATGGTAACTCTTCCGGAATGTCACCGGCTGCGTCTACGTCCATGAATCCCTCTTTATCAACAACCGGATCTGCAGGAGCTGTAGTATAATCATCGGATGTGATCACAACTTCTTTATATTTCTCCTTCAGCTCTTTTCTCATGGCTGCTGTTGTCTTGAAGTATTCCTGCGGAAGCATGCCGACTCTTTCAATGCCGACCTTGCTGTATACGATTCCGTTCTTATTCTTATCCTTCGTCAGCTTGAATTTCAGGACCATGCGGCTGTATGGGATCTTGCTTCCTCCCATGAGTCTTGCTAACTGGTTATTCACTTCTTTGATGGATGTCGGTGGAACGCTTAAAAGGTATACGCCAGGCTTTCCTGAAAGAAGAAGATACATTCTTCTCATGTTCTTACACGGCTTTCCGGTTCCGTTTTCTCCGTATTCGTTATACGGGCATGTGTCACAGTCTCTGATTTCTCCTGTATCGAATACAACGCCCTTCTTTGAATCAAAGGAGCTGCAATCCGGAGCTTTGTTGTCAGAACCGCCGAAGCTCTCAGCCCAGTATGAATTGATTCTGTGAGTGAAGATCACGACAGCCTCTAGTTCTTTGATGGAGTCCGGGCTTTCCGGATCGTCTGTCTCCACCTCGAATGCGATTCCTCCACCTGAAGGAATCTTTATCTTTTTGCAGGAGATACCTTTCACTTCATCCAGGTCTTCCATTTCGTCCTGGAGCTCCTCTAAGAGCTCCGCGTCCATATCCTCATATCCAGTTACGATGTCAAATTTATTTACCACTGCTACTTCGTTTGCCATTATTCATTCTCTCCTTTTCCTTTGATAGTGATTGATTCTACGATGCTGCACTCTTTGATGCTGTTTGTGCGATATCTCTTTTCAGAGCCGTCTCCATAGGTCTCTGTTACCAGGTACCCACCTTCTACGCCTTTGTATCTGCAGAACACATCTTCATCTCTGTACGTTCTCATAATAACCAGGTCGCCTGTCTTCACTTCTGATCCGTCTGAAGCATGGACCGTCAGGAGCTCCTGCTTCTCTACTCTAATTCCCGCCATTGTCTTTTCCTCCTAAGATTTCATGGATTCTCATGTTGATCACATTGGATGCATTACAGAGCATCTGAACTTCTTCGTTCTGATCGCCTTTTGCTACTTCATGGAATGTTTTTATAATTCCGTCTGCGATTGCTCCTGATGCAGTGATATTCTTCACACCTTCTCCGACGTAGAAGCTCATGCACTGGCAGTTCCCTTCACCGGCACTGTCCATAGCGCATCCGAAGAGAAGATCTTTTTCAAGATTATGGTTATTTCCGTCCTGATCTACGATGTTGATTTTTACTTTACTCATGATGTTCCCCCTTCAAATAATCAATGCACTCTCGTTTCTGCACGGTCTTTCCTTCCATCGCTAATTTTATTTCTTCATGAAACATATGAAAAAGAAACATTTCAAAAGCCTTATCTCCATATGAGATATGTTGGAGTATATGAGTGACTTCCGCAGCTAAACCCTGTACAATCATTTTCTGATCGGCGCGACCTATTAAGATAGCATCTGAGTTTCTGTTTCCTTCATCATCTGTTCCCTTCAGGATGATTCCCAATAAGCACTCTCCCTCAAATTTTTGTTCCGGGACTTTCCCGCTCTTAATTCTCGCTATTACATTGTTATTCTGCATCTTCTTCCTCGCTCTCTGAGGCATCTTCTGCCTCCTCGAATCCGTCATTTTCCTGATCATCCATATAATCTTCCAGCGGTGTGCTCTCATATGAGCTGCTCTGGTAGAGGTCGTTCATGGACTTATTAGCAAGTGCGACCAGCCTTACCGCCTCATAAACAGCTTCGGTGGCTGCATTTCTGATGCTGTTTGCTGCTTCAACTGCTGCCTTATCATCCAGTGGGAGAATCAGGGCGTATTTCTTGAAGCTGTCATTTACATCCTTCATGTCCTTCTGAACTCTTGCGTACTGCTCTGCAAGGATTCCGTATGCCTCATGTCTGTTCTCGATCGTCTTTGGACGTTCATGCTGCACCTGTTTGCAGGCGAAGTCGATCGCAAGGTTCACATTCTCCTGAAGGTCTCTGTCGCTCTCCAGTCTTACATCAAATTCCATCTGTTCATATTCTGCCATCTTAGTTTCCTCCTTTTACTTTCTTAGCTGCTTTGTTTGTTTCTTTTCTTCTGCCAATCTCGTATGTATCGTATACGTTCAGAATCTCTGCCAGATCTTCCGGAAGAGAACCCGTTTCTTCGACTAGATTTTTTACCGTGGACTGCAGCGTCCGGGTATTGACCGTCTCCTGGATAATGTCTCCCAGTCCCTGTTCTCTCAGGACAGTCAGGAAATCCAGACCAGCCGCCATCAGTGCTTCCTCTGATTTCTTGGAGTAGATTGTCTTATCCTGCAGAAAGAATTTGTATCCTCCGACGCTGATGCTTGGCACATCATCATCGATCATCTGCTGTGCGATTTCCTTTTTCTTTTCGTCAATGGCTTCGTTGTTTCTTTTGGTGGCTTCCTTTAAGCCGTCCTTTTCATCCAGAAGCTCATTGTATTCTCTGACCATTTCTAATAATCCCATTTTTCTATTCTTCCTCCTGTTTGTTGTAATCCTGCATGGTAGGACGGTTTCCGTCCAGGTCATTCCATCTGTATTGCTCTCCTCGCATGCTTTCCCACTCTGATCGGTAGCAATCCCGGCAGGTGCATTTCCCATTGAGCCATCTCATCTGTCCCCAGTATTCTGGTCTGTGACAGCTCTTGCAGATTACAATTCTATCTTTTTCTTCTGCGCGCATCCGAATTCCTCCTCCGCATTGGCAGACCGTGCATCTTTCGCCAGTTGTTCGTGTTTTCTCTTTCTATCTTTGCCAAAGAATATATTGGCTCTGCCATAGCACGAATGGCTTCCTGAACAGCATTTACTGCTTCTTCTGCTTTCACCCCGGCACCTGCAAATGCAACACCGGCATTCCTGATCGACTCTCTTTCACGTTCCATTTCTTTCTCATACTGTTCTCTGATGTATTCTTCGGAACGCTCTCGTTCCCATTCTTTAAGATTCTCAGCCGTGTGATCCAGCTTCTTTACGATTCTGTCCTGGATTCCGTCCTGGATTCCGCCCTGGAGTGCATCAGAAAACTTCTTGATGATGTCATGTAATATCCCCATGTCAGCTCCTCCTTTCCCCGTATAATTTATATTTAATACTTGACTCTGATCGGCCCATCTTCTCAGCTATTTCTCTGATACTGTATCCCTGTTTTCGTAAAAGCTGCAGTCTGGACTTTTCAGATGTCTTCCAGTAATATGATGTTGGGATATCCTGGTGCTTCTTTTCCTTATACCAGGTGTATCCCATGATCAGCGTGTCATCCGGAATGTTGGCTGCATTCCAATCTTCCGGATGCTGCTTCAGATACCGGATCAGGTCTTCCTGCCTTACTACGATGTAATTTCCTTTCCGGAATATCCGAAGGCCTTTATCGGCCCATTTCTTTTTCACAGTCCTGGGCTCTACTCCGAGCATGATGCAGAGCTGGTTCATGGTAAGCAAATCTGTGCTCTTCTCAAACCCTAAAATTCCGAGCCGGTTCATCTTCAGGTTCACTGAATCGAAGCTCCGTCCGAGCCTCCTGGCAATCGTGGCCACTGTGTACGTGCCGGACATATCTTCCAGCGTCTGAATCTCATCGTTCGTCCAGCGTCTTCCTCCCATTAGAAGAAATCCCTCCAGTTATCGACTACTGTCTTTGCCATATCCTCTTTTTTGGCCAGGCTCTTGCTGATCAGCTCATCAATCGTCTTTTCTACTTCCAGATCGATGTACGTACAGACATTTCTCTGGCCGATTCTGTGGATACGTGAGAGGCTCTGGCTGTATGTTGCGTAGTTGAAGTTCTTCGAGTAATACACGCAGGTATCTGCGGCTGTTAGCGTGATTCCTGTTCCTGCTGTATCAATCTGACCGATGAATACAGTCGTATTCGGATCTTCCTGAAATTGCTTGACGATGTCGCCTCGGTCTTCCTTTTTGATGTCTCCGTAGATGGCTACCTGCTTCATTCCCTTCGGTAGCTGCTTATCTACCATATCTATGATCGCCTTTACTTCTGCAATAAATCTTGCAAAAATAACCAGCTTCTTTCCGGCTCCGATCACATAGTCTTCGATGATATCGTTCAGCGCATCCAGCTTGGCTTTACTCACCTGCTCCGGCTTAGCCGCATCGTCTTTTACCAGGAATCCTCCGGTCAACTGCTGCAGTCTCAGGAGCTTGGTCAGAACGGTGGTTGCTGTAATCTGGCCGCCGCTATCCAGCTCTGCATAGCTGTCTCTCTTGATGCGGTTGTAAAGGTCCTGCTCCTTCTTACTGAAGTGCACCTTCCTGGTCTCAAAGGTCTGCTCCGGCAGGTCGATAGCCTCATTCTTCGTGATTCTGAAAGCGATTGAATGCTCTTTCTTAATCAGTCCGTCTAAGTCCTTGTATCCGATGATCTGCCTCCGGTTGAATCCTCCCATAACTGCATACCGATTTCGGAACTGGTAGAAATTCTGACCGAAGATCGTAGGATCTAAGAATCGGTACTGACTAAAGATGTCGATTGCATTGTTCTGTACCGGTGTTCCGGAAAGAATGAGCTTGTATCTCGCCTGGTCTCCTAACTTATGCAGCGCCTTACTCTGTTCTGCATCGTGTGTCTTGATTCTCTGACTCTCATCACAGATGATCAGGTCGGCATCGTATTCCTGAAGGGCCTCGAAGATACCCTCTCTCCAGGTTGATTCGTAGTTGATCACAGCCACCTTCATTGCTTTGAATGGGAACTTCTGCAGGTCGTTAAGTTCCCTGAGTCTGTGCGTCTTGTCTCCCAGGAGCGTTCTGCAGGTGTACTTGAAATCTGCGAATTCCTGAAACTCTTTCGGCCATACAGCTACGACAGAAGTTGGGGCAACGATCAGAACCCTGTCGATTTTTCCCATCTTATATGCAGCTCCTGCGATGGCCAGTGCGGTCAGTGTTTTTCCTAACCGCATCCCATTTCGAACAGCAGGCCGAAGCCCTTATTGATTCGTTGGGATGTCATATCATCATCTCCTCTCTTGGCAGCTCGTCCACTTCGATGAAGCAGTTGTTCTTTCTGGCCGCCATGTCTTTTCTTATTTGTGCGGGACTTACATCTCGAATTCCGACATAGTCATAATCCTTTGAACGCCCACGGTTATACCGTCTCATGTAATTTGGGTTCTGCAGCCTCTCGTATTTACCTCGGACCGCCATAGCGCTTCTCTTCAGCTTTTCTGCTATCTGTGGATAAGTGAAACCTTGGTCGGTCATATCCAGGAGTATGTTGACCTCTTCCTCTGTCCAGGCTTTGCTTTTCTTCCGAACCGGTTTTTCCTTGATTTGAAGATCTGCGATTCTTCGCTTCACAGCTCCTTCAGTTCGGCGCAATTCCCGCGATAAATCGGTATAGGTGTATCTGTTCGCCTTCAGCATTCTTCGGAGCTTCTGGTCCTCATATTCAGTCCACGGCGTGTTGTGTGGAACCTGCTGCCATGACTGCTTTTTATCGTTTTCTCTTTTTACCTTTACCCAGTCCGGTTCGGCTCCGAAACAGTACGGCTGCATCTTGGAAAAGTTGAGCAGGCTTTTATTCTGTTCGGCCCATTTCCAGAAGTCTTCAATGTCTACGACTTTAAACCTACAGCGCCTTACCTTCTTCTCTTTTACCGGCAGCCCATTGTTAATGAGCCGGCGCATTGCGTATCCGACACCTACATCGCCATAAAGCTCTGTTATTAACTGGTTGTACGTGATGTACAATCCTGCATCCAGGAAGGCTCCGCATCCGAGGCGCTGTGCTCTTACGATGACTGCGTTCTCTGATCTGCCTAGAGTCTTGCAGATCGTCTTGATGCTTTTCGTTCCCCAGTTATCCTGAAGGTATGCTTCGTCTTCCTTGGACCATTTCTTTTTTTTATTTCGTGCCGGTACGAGCTTTCTTCCTGTCTTCTTTTCGGCCACGAATCTCAGCCTCCTTCTTTCTTTTCTTCATGAGCGGCTGCCAGTCGATCTTCTTTCCACAATGTTTACAGAATCCGTGATACTCATGAATCCTGCGCTTGCATGACGGGCATCTATGAAACCGGTTCTTCTGATCCCATTCCGGCTCGGTAGCCACCAGGAAGTGCTTCTTCAGGTCTGCGTCCTGGTGCTGAATCTCGTATACTTTTCTCTCGATACTGTCTACGATCGGCACGAGCATGTATCCGTCATTGTCTCCTATCTCTCTGTCACATTCTTCACATATCTTGCGTTCCCTGCCGATCGCAGACAACAGAATGCGGTGTTCCTGATCTGTGAATATACTATTCATCTTCTCTTTCTGCCTCCTCCAATTCTTCGATCTTTTCTGTTAAGTCCATAGGCTTGTGGTCCTTCAGTGGGTACTGTTGGTACTCGCATTTAGTTACGCTGATGCTATTTGCATACTGCAGGTAGTATTTATAGGCCAACCGGAGCGGGATGTCTTTATGCCTTCCTCTGAGTGTGCATTTACTATGATCGTCATACTCAATTCTTATGATCCACATCTTCGTAGTCCTCCTTCTCTGGCGGTACCAGTCCGAAGGTAAGCAGCGCCATATTGGCTGCTCTGACCTGATGCTGATACAGCGATTTTGTGACCGGATAGTCCACTAATGGTTTCGGATCCTTGCGGACACGCTCCTGATCAACCGCCTCTTGAACCTTGTTCATGTTCTTTCGGACCGCTTCGATTGCCGGTGGGAGCCTAACCAGTCCGGCCAGCTTATTCAGAAGCTCCATGCTGACCGGACCTTCATACATCTGGTTCGATCTGGAATACTTCATCTTTCCCCATGACTTGATGATTGCCGACTGGGTGACGTCTGCTTCGATAATCCGGATCATTCCGTCTTTCATTGCCATTTTCATACCTGATATTTCAACCTCCCAATTCCAACGGTTGCCATGACCAGCCTTGCCTGATCCTCTGTTAATCCTATGATGTCATCTTGTACGTGTTCATTTTTTCCTATTGCCGCTACGAAGAAATCACCGCATATAATGTCCCTTCCACCCGCTATAAAACGGTGTGGCTTGAAATTTTGCAGTTTTCCTTCTTCATTCATCACAAAAACCATCGGCTCGTATTCGTATGGGTAGGTTTCAATGTACCCACCTACAAGGCTCTGCATGCTCTCCAGTGTTCCGTCAATCTCCAAGATCTTCGGTGCTTGTCCGATTTTGCAATAAATAACTTTCATCCTTCTCCTCCTGTTCTATGTACGCTGCTCTTTCCTTCAGGTACTCATCGTACTGATCTTCCGGATAGTAGTAGTCTCCTCCGATCGCCTTGATCATTCTTGGTTCTGGTTTCGGTGGCTCATAGGTGTCTGAGTCTAAGGCATAAAGGAAGGCCAGCCCCAGTGCGATCCCTATTCCCGTAAGTACCAGGAACTCCTTCACTGCCTTCTTGGCTGCCTCCACTCTCTGTCTATGCTGTTTTCTTTTCGGTATGGCTGCTCTGATCTCCATCATCTTTTGTTCGTGCATCATCGCTTCTTCCCATTTGCTTAAGACACGCCTCTGTGAATCTCTTTTCATAGCCATCTGTGAAAGTCACCTCCATCTTTATTTCCTTCATAGATCTTCCTCCCTTATATTCTTCTTACTGTCTACCGGGTAGTGCATTTATGCTCTCTAGGCTTTTGGGGCCCGGCAGTCTATGACAGGTTCTCCATTGTGAAAGAAGAACCTGTCGCCTCATGCTCCCTGAGTATTTTTAGGGGTAGCCGTATAGCCCATTGCCTGCAGTGTCGGTTTTTCATACCGACCGTCCGGGATTACTACGCACCTACCAGTCCATGCTCCGAACGTTCTCTCTACCTGGTATTCTCATCTGCCTCCTAGCCGCCATTGTTTTACTTGGGCTCACGCTACCTCTCCCAATTACGACGGTTGGCCGCAGGCTCCGGTTATCCGCCGAGCGGATTTATTGCATCGGCTCCGCCAGACCAGACAGTTTTTATTGAGGTGTCATGCTTCCTCTTGCTTCTTATTCAGTTGTATGTTTATGCCAGCGCTGCTGCTTTGGCTGTATCGTCAATGGCTTTCTGTGCTTCCATTCCGGCTATGAATGAGTTTGTCATCATTATGACGAGGGTTCTCTTTTCCTCCGGAACGTTAGCGAGGGTTGCTGCCATCTTCTCAGCGTCGCTGAGCTGCTCGGCTGTGTATCTCTTAGCTTTTGCCATGGTGTTTCCTCCTTCCGTCTGGTGCTCTATTTTTGTGCTTCTGGGACTATTATACGTCCTATCCGCACAATCGTCAAGCATTTTTTGTTGATTGCGTGACTTTTTGTTGACGAACGCACTTTTTTGCTGTATAATCATTCATGAAAGGTGGTGAAATCGTGAAAGACCGAATTAGAAAAATCCGGCGCGATCTTGATTTGACTCAGCAGGAGTTTGCTGATCGTATCGGAATAAAAAGAAATACTATCGCTAATTACGAAACTGGAAGAAATGAACCGATCGATTCCGTGGTCTCTCTTATCTGTAGGGAGTTCGGTGTGAACGAAGAATGGCTCCGTGATGGAACCGGCGAGATGTTTGCTCCGGATGCCAGCGATGAATTGGAGGCTCTGGTTAAAAGGTACGATCTTTCCAATGCCGACCAGGTTCTGATTGAAAAATACATAAACCTGAAGGCTGGCTCACGCGAGACGATTATCGACTTCATTACTGATGTCGTGGCTGCTCTTGAAGACCTGGATCCGAATGCGAAGGCTTTTCCTTCGGGTTCTGCTTCTGAGTTGGATATCGATGCGGAAGTGGAGGCATACCGGCAGCAGCTTGAGCTTCAGAAAAAAGCGGCGGCAGGATCATCTCTCTCGAATGGTGGAAACGGAGGAGCAAATAAAAAGGAGGCGTAGTCGTGGGATTTTTTGATAGAATTGTTCCGCGGCGATCCGTATCCGTGCTGCCTGACGATCGCATTCTTCGGTATAAGATTACCGGAATAAACCCAGGGACCAGGAGAAAAAACACCAGGCGTGTTCTCTGTGGTTCCTGGGAGGCGATCTCCGATGTAGAAGCGCGTACAGGCTTACTTCCTCCGTTTACTCATGAATTGGAAATGCCAGAAGTTACGGAGGCTCAGCTTGAGCTTATGAAAAAGTTAGGAGTTCCGATGCTTGATGGGATGTATCGCGCTGATGCGTCTGCTTTGATTCAGCATGCGCTGGATGAGGTGCCTTTGTTTCCGGATCGAGGTCTGCCGCGGCCAATACTTCAATTTTTAATTGACCACAAATTGCTTTTGTCTTCCTGGTTATCTGTTTCAGATTTGGAGGATGAATTCGTGGAGACTCTCCCCGGATTGCGTGCGTTAATTAAGAAATGTAAATAAAAAAATCGCCCAGTGCTGCGAACACCAGGCGACCTATTCTTCCTTGCGGAAGCTGTAAACTCTACGAATAAATTTTACAGCGTTTCCGATAAATCCGCAAGGGTTTATTTTTTATACTCTTTTTTGGGAGGTGAGACGATGAGGTTCTTTTCCTACGGACGAAAATCCGTATTTTCTGATAAATCAGATTCAATCGATAATCAGTTCCGGATGAACCGGGAATACTGCGAGTCGAAGTTTTCCGGCCAGGTGGATTCCTGGCAGCAGTTCTCTGATGAAGACTTCACTGGTGCGAATACATCCCGGCCGGATCTGCAGCGCATGTTGTCTTTTATAAAGGGTGGCTTCTGCGATGTCCTGGTGGTCTATCAGCTGGATCGTCTTTCCAGGGACGTCCGGGACTTTGCGAATATCTACGCGCTCCTGGAGGAGCATGGTGTAATGTTCATCTCAATAAAAGAAAATATCGACACCACGACGCCGATCGGGCGCGCCATGATGTATGTCACGGTGGTCTTTGCTCAGATGGAACGTGAAACCATCGCGGCCCGCGTTACGGATAATATGCTGGGCCTTGCTAAAAAGGGATACTGGACCGGTGGTAATCCTCCGGTTGGCTACGTCAGGAAGCACATTGTTGTGGATGGAAAGAAGCACTGCTCTATTGAGGTGGATCCGGACGGGGCTCGCTACGTGACGCAGATCTTCGATACCTTCCTGGCTTATAACTGCAGCCTGCAGGGAATGGAGACACGATTCAAAAACCAGGGAATCCGGACGCAAAGCGGGAAGTTCTTCTCGACCACGCAGCTTCATAAAATGCTGACCATGCCGTATTGCGTCGAGGCGACTCCGGAAGTGTACGACTTCTATGCCGCGAAGGGCTGCATCATGGATCCTGGTTCCCCGCGTGAAATGTGGGACGGATCCGTCGGTGTGATCATCTACGGCCGGTCGACCGAGAAAAACAAAAAGCACCAGGCGCAGCCGCCGGAGAAGTGGACCGTGTGTCTTGGAAAGCACAAGCCCTTCATGCCTGCTGAGAAATGGCTCGCGGTGCAGTCCCGGTTTACTCAGAACAAATGCATCAAGGACGCAAAGTGGCCGGTACCTCTCCTGAAAGGCGTGCTCCGGTGCAAGTGCGGAAACCTGATGCAAGTCTCAAGAAAGAAAAAGGTCGACGGTACCTGTTCTTCATGGTACTACTGCAGGAAGCGGATGAGGCAGGGTGTCGACGCCTGCGACATGGGGCAGATCAAATGTGATTTGCTGGATGAGAAAGTCCTGGATCTATTCCGTGGCATCACTGCGGATCCTGGCTTGATTCAGAAATTCGTCAAGACGAAAGCTCCGGACGATATTCCTAATCTGAAAGCTGCGCAGGCTCGCG
>ENA-OPVL01001894-OPVL01001894.1-human-gut-metagenome-genome-assembly--contig:-NODE-1894-length-12008-cov-3.532335_pt1 | contig 12008 bp, 10 predicted proteins | sample MGYA00241496_ERZ501984 | MGnify/ENA primary metagenome ERZ501984 (study PRJEB25962, sample SAMEA2042986) | human gut metagenome | biome: human gut; feature: human-associated habitat; material: faeces... | reverse complement strand
AAGGTTGCGGTCCTTTTTTTATCCTGCTGTCTAATCGCTTTTTGCACGAAAAAGTCGCATTTGTGCTTTTATAGAACACGTTTCACCCCTAAGTTTACCCCAATGAAAGGTTATACCCCTTTTGCAGGAAAAGCGGACCGCGCAGTTCTTAAAATAAAGCCGCAAAGGAAAACGGTACGTTCGCCGTTTTCCTTTGCGGCCTTTTGTTAATAAATGCCTTGCTTACAGAACAAGAGAGGGTGCGGTGTAGACTCTTGCGGCCAACTCCTGATTGAGCATATACAGGCTCTTGGGGTCAGAGCCGAACAGCTCCATCTTGGAGATGAGATCGTTCGCGTTGGTTTCCTCCTCGCCCTGCTCTTTCACGAACCAGTCAAGGAACTGCATGGTGCGGAAGTCCTTCACATCGTAGGCGGCGCTGTAAATGCCGTTGATGAGGCTGGTCACATATTCCTCGTGCGCCAGGCCTGCCTTCAGGACATCCATGTGGCAGGTGATCGAGGGCTCGGGTTTGTCGATCGCTTCCAGCGTCACCGTCTGGTTCTGGTTTTGCAGATAGGTGTAGAACAGCATGGCGTGGTCACGCTCCTCCTGCGCCTGGATCATGTACCAGTTGGCAAAGCCATCGAGTCCCTTGGCCTTGAAATAGTTGGAGAACTCGAGATAAAGGTATGCAGAGTAAAATTCCTTGTTGACCTGCTGGTTCAGCAGCTCGTGTACCGTCTTGTCCATGACGGATCGCCTCCCGTATTTTTGAAATATCGTCCTCCGCTGAAGACTGGGCAATTACTAAAGACCTTATACAACAAATCAGGGCATAAGTAAATGCATTCAGCAACCGACTTGTTGTTATCTCTAAATTTTAAAGAAAAAATGAGAGCTGCAGCAGTCAAAGCTGCGGGTCGCCCCTTTTATCCGCACATCTATTTGTTTGGGATGCAGACAGCCTTTTGGGGACTTTTACCTTTACAGAGGAGGCCTCCGTGAATATAATAGTTTCAGATAAAACTTGACAGCGCTGTGCGAAAAGAGAGGGCGCTGCGGTGAAATCGACAGGAAACGGAGATGTAATTATGCCCTGCACCACTGTACTGGCCGGTAAGCTGGCGACGAATGACCGCTCGACGATGATCGCCCGTACGGACGACGGTCATTTTGATGAGAAAAAGCTGATCGTGGTCGAGCCCGACCAGCAGCCGAAGATTTATAAAAGCGTAGAGTCCCACGTGGAGATCACACTGCCGGAGAACCCCATGCGCTACACGTCCTGCCCGAGCGTGGACCCGAAGCACGGCATTTGGGCCGCGACCGGCATCAACGCCGCGAACGTCGGCATGACGGCGACGGAAACCACGACCTCGAACCCGCGCGTGCTCGCGGCCGACCCGATGGTCGAGCTGCGCGAGGCGAAGGATGGGGAAGAGGAGCGCTGCGGCGGCATCGGCGAGGAGGACATCGTTGTCCTCGTCCTGCCCTACGTCCGCTCCGCGCGCGAGGGCGTGCTGCGCCTCGGTGCGCTTCTGGAGCAATACGGCACCTATGAGTCGAACGGCATCGCCTTCAACGACGAAAACGAGGTCTGGTGGCTCGAGACCATCGGCGGGCACCACTGGATCGCGAAGAAAATTCCCGAGGATCGCGTCATCATCAACCCGAACCAGTTTGGTATGGACTCGTTCGATTTAGAGGACGCTTTCGGTGCCCGGGAATCGCATCTCTGCTCGGTAGACCTCAGAGAATTCATCTCGGAAAACCATCTGGATCTGAATCAGGATGGCAAGTTCAACCCGCGGGATATCTTCGGCTCGCACCGCGACATGGACCACATCTACAACACGCCGCGCGCGTGGTTCATGGGCCGCTGCCTTGCACCGCACACCTACCGCTGGGACGGCGAAAACGCGGACTTCACGCCCGAAAGCGATGACATTCCGTGGTCCTACGTTCCCGAGCGCAAGGTTGCCGCGGAGGATATCCAATACCTGCTCTCGTCCCACTATCAGGGTACACCCTACGATCCCTATGCGGGCCATGCGGAAAAAGGCGGCATTTACCGTCCTATCGGCATCAACCGCACGGGCGTGACGACGATCTGTCAGATCCGCAGCGGCGTGCCTGATGAAATCAAGGGCGTTGAGTGGGTGTGCTTCAGCTCCACGACATTTTCCGCGTGGCTGCCGGTGTACACAAATGTCCCGCAGATGCCGGACTATTTGAGCAATGTGACGCTCGACGCCGAGACCGACAATCTCTACTGGGTCAGCCGCTTTGTCGGCGCGCTGGCCGACAAGTGCTACGGCTCGTGCATCCAGAATGTCTGGGGCTATCAGGACACGGTGAATATCCGCGGCAGACAGATCGTCCTTAAATACGACAGGCTGATGCGCGAGAGCGGCGACTTCACGCTCGCCGCGCAGGCGAACGACGAGCTCTGCGCGATGGCGAAAGAGGAGAGCACGCAGATCCTCAACAAGGTCCTGCGCACTGCCAGTGAGCAAATGAAAAACGGCTTCAGCTTTGCTGATACCTGCGTCAACAAGTGAATAAAAAGCGGCTCTCTCCCAAGCGGGAGAGAGCCGCTTTTTTGCTGTCTGAGGGAAGAGAGAAAAGAAGTTCGATCAATAAAAATCCTGTTTGCGGTTGATGAAAATACCGCCGCTGGCTGAAAACGCGTTGTAATTTCATCAAAGAATCGCGGTACGACAGTGCATTTTTGTTCATCCTTGACCAAAATAAAGAGAATGTGAAAAAAACGTTGCGATGGCGCGAAAAAGATGGTATTCCGAGGCAGAAATTGAACGAGGATAGAGGCGCGGCGCGCAAGAGTACCTTCGGAGCGAACAGGATGTTCCGGAGCGAAAGGGCAAGCCGCCGAAGGGTCGCTTTTTCCTGGCCTGCAGGAGGGCGATGACCTGGGTCGTCGGAGAATATCCGCCGGACTGCCACAATGTGGAGCGCTATCGAATTATAAAGCGGAGTGTTTATTCCGCTCCCTGTTTCCGCTATGATCTCCACGAGATCATAGCTTTTTTGTTATCCTTTTTCAATTTGACCCAGCCAAAACGAGATAGGACGACAATCATGGAAGAAAAAAGAATCGTAAAGCCCTGGCAGGCAGGGCTGATGCGTGCTCGTCGGCACGTGGATGGCGAGCGGTACGGTGCCGGTCATGATCTACTACGGCATGAAGGTGTTGACGCCGGGCTTATTCCTGCCAGTCGTCTGCATCCTTTGCACGCTGATGTCCACCATGGCGGGCACGTCGTGGGGCACGCTCGCGACGGTCGGCGTCGCCTGCATGGGCGTTGCACAGGGCCTCGGTGTGCCGCTGCCCGCGGCCGCGGGCGCGGTCTGCACCGGCGCGTTCTTCGGTGACAAGGTCTCGCCGCTGTCTGACTCGCCCGTCATCACCGCCACGGTGTGCGAGGTGCCGCTGATGGACGGCATTCGCCATGCGCTCATTTCCACGGGGCCTGCGTATCTCATTTCGCTCGTTTTCTACTTTGTTTACGGCCTGCGCTATTCCGGCGGCAGCGTCGGCGGGGAAGTGTATGAGGATATCCTTTCCACCGTTTCCGCCGAGTTCTGGCTCAGCCCCGTGCTGCTTTTGCCCGTGCTGGTCGTGGTCGTGCTGATTTTGATGAAAAAGCCGACGATCCCGACTTTTATCGCCGGCATCGCCGCGGGCGCGGTGATGGCGATGCTCTGCCAGGGTGTCAGCCTGCACGATATTCTGACGGTCATGTATTCCGGCTTTTCTGCCGATACCGGCTCGGACGTCGTGAATTCGATGCTCAACCGCGGCGGCTTTACCTCGATGCTCTCGACCATCGGCCTTCTGATCGCGGCGGGCATTTTCGGCGCACCGCTCCGCACAGCGGGCGTTGTGGACGTGCTGCTCGCCTTTGTGGAGCGCATCGCGAAGACCTCTCGTTCGATGTCGCTCGGTGTGCTGATCCTGCACGCGGTGTTCTTCACCATCACGGGCGCTTATTATGTGTCCTATCCTGTCGTCGGCGGTATGGTGAAGGACCTGTATCCGGAATATCATCTCGACCGCAAGAATCTGATGCGCACGATGCTCGACACCGGCACGGGCCTTGCCCCCATGGTGTCGTGGTCGACCATGGGTTCTTACACCGCCACGACGCTTGGCGTTTCCAATCTGGCATTCGCGCCGTTTGCGCCGATGCTGTGGCTGTCGATCGTATTTTCTGTCATTTACGCCGTGACCGGCATCGGCACGGCCAGGGCGAAGGAGAACTAAGGTATGGAACGGATTTTACAGCGCTGGTACGATATGATCTCCATCCGTTCGGTCAACGGACACGAGGCACAGATGGCGGATTACGTGGCGAATGTCCTGCGTGAGCTTGGCATGGACCCGCACTACAGCTATTTTGAAGAGGACACCGCGCGCGAGCGCCCGTCGGTCTGGTCGGTGCTCGACAGCGGGCGGCCCGGCAAGACCGTGCTGCTCATCGGACACCTCGACACCGTCGATGTGTCCGACCGCTGGAAGACCGACCCGTTTACCCCCACGGAGATCGACGGCAAGGTCTATGGCCGCGGCGCGATGGACATGAAGGGCGGCCTCGCCGCGATCCTGGAGACGCTGACCTACTACGCCGCCCATCTCGATGAGATCAACGGCAAAATTTTGGCCTGCTTTGTCGCCGACGAGGAGGGCCTGAGCAAGGGTACCTATCAGCTTGTGGCGGAGGACGTCATCCACGCCGACTACGCCATCATGGGCGAGTGCCGCTACGACAATGTGGCTGTCGGCTTCCGCGGCCGCTACAGCTTTGAGGTGACCGTCCACGGAAAGTCTGCGCACGCCAGCCACTATCCCGAGGTCGGTGAAAACGCTCTCATCTCCGGCGGACGCCTGGCCGCGGCCATCGAGGCGCTGCCGACGCTCCAGCACCCGCACCTCAAGCACGGCACGTGGTGCGTGCGCTATATGGAGGGCGGCAATCCCGGCACGCTCGTTGTGCCGGAGAAGTGCTACCTCTTCGTTGACCGCTACGTCGTCCCGGGCGAGACAGATGAGACCTGCATCGCGCAGATCATGGAGGCGGCGGAGCAGCTCGGCCTTTCCGGCAAGGTCGACGTGCGCCTCAAGCCGAGAAAATCGCCCTACATGCAGTCGTTCGCGGTGGAGGAGGATCATCCGCTCGTCAAAATTTTGCAGGAGGAGTTTTACTCCGTCACGGGCAAGGATCTTCCGTGCGCATACGACGCCTCGGTCTGCGATTCGAATATTTTAGCCGTTTCGCTCGGCATTCCGGTCGTGACGTTCGGCCCATCGGGCGGCAACATGCACGGTGACAACGAGTACGGCTATGCATGGCAGGTGAAAAACTGCGGCGAGGTCTACCGCCGCACCGTCGCGCGCCTTTTAAGCGGCGAAGTATAAAGAGAAAAAAGAGGCAGCCTCGGCTGTCTCTTTTCCTTTTGCATTTCACGCAGATTTTACATTTCTTTGCTGGCTTTTGACAAATCCCTCTGCTATACTGTATTTGATGAAATTTGGAGAGAAGAGAGGAGAAGTGATACAACATGGATACTTACAATATGATCGATTTTAACGAAAAGAAGGGCTTCATCTGCGATATGGACGGCGTCATCTACCATGGCAACCGCGTGCTGCCGGGCGTGGCGGAGTTCATCCAATGGCTGCATAATGAAAACAAGGAATATCTGTTTCTGACGAACAACAGCGGTTACACGCCGCGCGAGCTGAGCCAGAAGCTTGCGCGCATGGGCCTCGACGTGACGGAGGAGCACTTCTATACGAGCGCGCTCGCGACGGCGGCGTTCCTGCGCGATCAGGCGCCCGGCTGCTCGGTCTTTGCCATCGGCGAGGCAGGCCTTTTGAACGCGCTCTACGACGCAGGCATCACGATGAACGATGTGAACCCCGACTATGTCGTCGTGGGTGAGGGCCGGTCCTATTCGCTCGACACGCTGACGAAGGCGACGAACCTCGTCTGGAAGGGCGCAAAGCTCATCGGCGCGAATTCCGACGTTTCCGGCCCCATCGAAAACGGCATCGTGCCTGCCTGCCGCGCGCTCGTCGCGCCCATTGAGATGGCGACCGGCACGCAGGCGTACTTCTGCGGCAAGCCGAACCCGCTGATGATGCGCACGGGCCTCAAGATGCTGCACTGCCACTCGGCCGAGGCCGTTATGGTCGGTGACCGGATGGACACCGACGTGATCTCCGGCATGGAGAGCGGTATGTCGACGGTGCTGGTGCTCTCGGGCGTTTCGACGCGCGAGACCATCAAGACCTACGCCTATCGCCCGAGCATGGTCCTAAACGGCGTGGGCGACATCGTGAGCTTCGCCCGCGGGGAAAAGACGGAAGATTGAAAATTGAAAAGGGAAGCGCCGCTGCGTGAGCAGCGGCGCTTTGTTTGTATTACGGGGACGCTTAGTTTTCCTCCCGTGCACGCAGGCCTGCGACGGACGAGATCGGCAGCGAGAAACAGATCGCGCCCGCTTTGGTGCCGGGGCCGGCCTGCTCGTTGATCGAGCGCATGATGGCGGCCTTTTCGTCCTTGTGGGCGATGATGTAGATCATATCCTTTTCGTCGGCAAGGCTGACGCTGAAGAATTTTTCTCCGCGCGTGCCGCCCGTGCCCTTGGCGTGCAGCACCGTTCCGCCGCCCGCGCCCGCCGCGTCCATGACAAAGTCGGAATAGCCTTCGTTTAAGATGACGGTGATGAGTTCATGTTCAAAGTTCATGTTCGGCGCTCCTCCTGCTTTGAGATCGTCGGTGAGATGGGACAGTGTCTTGCCGCCGGCCACGCTCTTGAGCGGCACGGTCAGCATGACGCCGTTGCCCGGAATGTCGATAAAGAGCTTGCGCTTGGCGGAACGGATAAGCGAATCCGCCTCTTGCGCGCTGCCGACGGCGGCGATAACGCACTTTTCCGTCGCGTCCAGCCCATAGATGGCGAGGTGCTCGCTCGTGGCTGTGCCGCGCGCGGGCATGCTCAAGATGAGGTGCAGCCCCGCCGCGTGGTAGAGCGAGCCCATCGCTTCGCCGCGGTCGTGATCCGTGATGGCAATGATGTAATAGAGTTCCATGTCAGCAGGCCTCCCACAGTTCGATGATCTCGTTGTCGCCAAAGTCGGGGAGCTGGGGCTCCTGCGAAGCATGACGGGATTTGACGACATAGATGGCTCCCATCACCTGCACGGTGATGAGCGGCATCATCGCAACGAGCGCGACAAGGCCGAACGCGTCCGTCATCACATTGCCGCCGAGCGCTTCGCACGCGCCTGTGGCGAACGGCAGCATGAATGTCGCCGTCAAAGGACCTGACGCGACGCCGCCGGAGTCGAACGCGATGGCCGTGAACGTGCGCGGCACGAAAAAGCTCAAAGCCAGCGCGATAAGATAGCCGGGCACGAGGAAATACATGATCGAAATGCCTGTGATGACACGCAGCATCGCAAGCCCGCCCGCGGCGGAGACCGCGATGGATAAGCTCATGCCCATCGCCTTGGCAGAGATCGCGCCCGCGCTCAACTCCTCGACCTGTTTGTTGAGCGTGTGGACGGCGGGCTCGGCGTTAATGATGAACCAGCCCATGAGCATTGCAAGGGGGGCAAGGAGATAGGCCTTCCACCCCTCGGCCAGCGCGGCACCGAGCGCGTAGCCCAGCGGCGAAAAGCCGACGTTCACGCCCGTGAGGAACAGCACGAGACCTAAGTATGTATAGAGGATACCAATCACGATGCGCATGAAAGGCAGCTTGCGGAGCTTGAGCGAGACGACCTGAAAGATCAGGAAGAAGACAACGAGCGGCAGCAGCGCCATTGTCACTTCCCATAAATACTCCGGCAGGGCATGCAGATAGTCCTTGCCGAGCTCCACCGTGGTGGCGACGCCAGAGACGGCGCTGCTCTCGCCCTGCGCGGGCTGCGTTTTGTAGATCGCACCGAGCAGCAGCACCGAAAGGATCGGCCCGATCGAGCACAGACCGACGAGGCCGAAGCTGTCTGCCTTGGCATTTTCGTCGCTTCGAATGGACGCAACGCCGACGCCGAGTGCCATGATGAACGGCACGGTCATCGGCCCCGTTGTCACGCCGCCGGAGTCGAACGCGACGGAGAGGATGCTCTCATCCGACAAAAACGCCGCGGCAAAGACGATGGCGTAAAATACGATCAGCATCGTGCGCAGCGAGATCGAAAAGAGAATGCGTACCATGCACAGCATCAGAAAGAAGCCGACGCCGACCGAAACGGTCAGAATCAGCACCGTCGTGTCAATCTCCGGCACGTTGCCCGCGAGCACCTGCAAATCCGGCTCCGCCACCGTGATGGCGACGCCGAGGGCGAAGCTCACGGTCAGGATGAGCGGCAGCTTGCGCGATTTCGTCAGCTTGGAGCCCATGTAGTTGCCGATGCGGCTCATCGACATGTCCGCGCCCAGCGTGAAGAGCCCCATGCCGAGAATCAGCATGGCCGTGGCGATCACGAACGAGAGCATCAGTCCCGCGTCTACCGGCACGAGCACAAAGCTGATCGCCATAACGATCAGGCTGATGGGCAGGACGGAGGCGGTGGCTTCTTTCAGCTTTTCCATTAAGATCTGTTTCTGATACAAAACCTCACTCCTTTATCAATTCAATACTTCCAAAAATATCATAGCAGAGATTCGCCGCGATGAACAGGAAAAAAGGGTAAAGGATGTGTTAAGCTTGTTCACCCGACGTGGACGAAAACAGCGGAATGGTCAAACCATCCCGCCGCTTTCCCGTTTTTAATGCATATTATTTACTGTGCCGCGTGCGCACATCCGCGCTCGAGAGAGCGGCGGATGTTGCCGTCGAGCATTCCGCCGAGATCATCGATGAACGAATCCGGCTCGCCCTTCATGCCGCTGCCGATCCATTCAAGCGTCAGCCCTGCGAGCGCTGCCGTGTAGAAGCGCGCGAGCGCCATGATCTGGCTTTCGCTGACGTTCAGGCCCTCGGCCTCCTTGCGGACGTAAGAAAGCATTGTCGTCAGGATCGTTTTATGATAATATCTTGCCAGAATATCGCTGTGGGCGGAGTTGTGCAGGTGCAGGATCATGCGCTTGTTCTCCGCGGCGAAGGATGTGGCGGTCAAAAATGCCTTCTGCCACGATTCATAGCCCTCCACGCGCTCGGAGAGCTTTTCAATCTCCGACTCGAACACGTCCTCGGCCAGCGCGTAGATGTCAGTGTAGTAATAATAAAAAGTGTTCCGCGTGACCTCGCTTCTCTCCGCGATGTCGCGGACGGAGATCTTGTCGAAGGGACGCTCTGCCAGAAGCTCGATGAAGCTGCGGCGGATGGCGTTTTTGGTGCGCAGAGCCATGGGTGGGTTCCTCCCTTTCTCGATTCGCTTTCATTCATTATATCCGATACGGGAAAAACTTGCAAGTGACAAAATCGTGAAGATTTAACGAAATCTTTACACTATACTCGCCGCTTCCTGTCGGAAACTTGGTCAGCCTCGCGGGAGTGTGAAAACTTTGTGCGCCTTGCGGACTTTGCCACTTTTCCCGCTTTCATATTCCCGCTATCATCAGACTGTCAAAAACTGAGACAGCGCTCTTTCCCCATGCGAACGAGCAGAAAGGAAGCGAAAGCGATGAAAACCTATTTCACCTCTGAGTCCGTCACGTGCGGACATCCCGATAAAGTCTGCGACCAGATCGCCGACGCGGTGCTCGATGATATCCTTGCCAACGATCCCGACGCACACGTCGCCTGCGAGGTGACGGCCTGCACCGGCGAAGTTCACCTGATGGGCGAGATCACCTCATCCTATGTGCCGGACTATGAAGCCATTGCGCGCAAGGTCATCGCCGAGATCGGCTATACCGTGCCCGTCGTCGGCTTTGACGCCGAAAATGTGCGCATCCGCGTCAGCATCCACACCCAGTCGCCGGACATCGCGCGCGGGGTTGACCGCGCCGCGCCGGAGGAAGCCGGTGCGGGCGATCAGGGCATGATGTTCGGCTATGCCTGCCGCGAGACCGACGCGCTGATGCCGCTGCCCATCACGCTTGCAAACCGCCTGACGAGAAGACTCGAGCAGGTGCGGCGCGAAAAGCTGCTGCCCTATCTTCTGCCGGACGGCAAGGCGCAGGTCAGCGTCGAATACGAGGACGGCAAGCCCAAACGCATTTCCGCCGTCGTCGTCTCCGCGCAGCACAGCGCGGAGGTCGGCATCGACGCGCTGCGCGATGCGATCTTAGAACAGGTCATTTTCCCTGTGCTGCCGCCGGAACTGCTCGACGAGCACACAGAGTATTTCATCAACCCGACGGGACGATTTGTCGTTGGCGGGCCCGCGGGCGACAGCGGCCTTACCGGCCGCAAGATCATCGCCGACACCTATGGCGGCATGGCGCGCCACGGCGGCGGGGCGTTCTCGGGCAAGGACCCGAGCAAGGTCGACCGCACGGGCGCTTACATGGCGCGCTATCTCGCCAAGAACATTGTGGCCGCGGAGCTGGCCGACCGCTGCGAGATCGAGCTTGCCTATGCCATCGGCCTCGCCGACCCTGTGAGCGTGATGGTCGACACGTTTGGCACGGGGCGCGTGAGCGACGAAAAGATCGCGAGCTGGCTTATGGAGCATATCGACATGCGCCCAGGCAGCATCACGTCACGCTTTGAACTGCGCCGCCCGATCTACCGCCGCGTCTCCTGCGGCGGACACTTCGGCGAAAATGCCGTGGGTCTTCCGTGGGAGTGGACCGACATCGCCGAGGTGCTGCAAAAGGAAATTTTATCATAACATTATCTGCGAAGGCGGGGAGGAACAGCATTGAAAAGCAAACGGAGCAGAACCTATCTCGTCAGCGGTCTCACGCTGGCGCTGATCTTTGTTGCCATCATCCTTGTTTTCCGCGACGTGCTGCCCGATATCGTCAAGGACCTGAGTACTGTGCCGTTCTGGGGTGTGCTGCTCCTGCTCGCACTCGGCTTTGCCTACGAGGCGATGGAATCCGTGCTGTGCCTCGTCATCATCCACCACAAAAAGCCGGACTGCACGTTTATTGACGCGCTGCGCATGACATTCCTCGGCGTGTTCGGCAATATCACGACGCTGGGTGCGGGCACGCTGCCGATGCAAAGCTTTTACCTTTACAGGCGAGGCCTGGACGCAGGCAGCGGGCTCGGCATCATGGCGAGCGAGTACGTGCTGCACAAGATATCCGTGCTGCTCTACGCGACGGTCGCGCTGCTGCTCGGCGGCGACTGGCTGGAGCAGAGCGCCAGCGGCCTTGCACGCTATCTTCTGATCGGCTATGTCATCGGCGCGCTCATCGTGATCGCGCTCACGCTGCTCTACACCTGGGATAAGGTGCTGAAGTTAGTGCTGATGCTGCTCGGCAAGCTCCCGCACACGCCGAAGTGGGACGAACGCCGCGAAAAGTGGGCGAATAGTCTCACCGAGCTCAACCGCGAGGCGAAAAAGGTGCTGCTTGTTCCGTTAATCCGCGTCAAAGGTATCGCCGTGAGCCTTGTGAAGCTCTTCGTGCTCTATTCCATCCCCTATGCCGCGCTGCGGCTCGTGGGCTGCACGGCGCTTAACTTTGCGCAGGCACAGCTGCTCGCCTCGCTGATGCTACTCATCACAAGCGCGCTGCCGAACGTCGCGGGCGTGGGCCCGATGGAGTTTGCGTTTTTGCTGCTCTTCGCCCCGTGGGCGGACACGGCAATCGCCTCGTCGGCGCTGGTACTTTATCGCGTGGCGACGTATTTCTTCCCGTTCCTTCTGAGCGTGATCGTGTTTCTCCGCGAGGAGAAGAAATCTTTGAAAGGCTTTGATGCGCAAAGCGCTTGAAAATTATGACGGCCTGAGGCCGTCGGGGGATTCCCGCACCGTGCGGGAGTGCGCTAAAGGGGGATACTCTCTTTCTCGAAAGAGAGTATCCCCCTTAAACCCCCGAGAGAAAGGACGAGGGGCCTTCCCCCTCGACCCCGCACATTGGCAGTTTTGGGCT
>ENA-OPVL01001893-OPVL01001893.1-human-gut-metagenome-genome-assembly--contig:-NODE-1893-length-12012-cov-11.507151_pt1 | contig 12012 bp, 9 predicted proteins | sample MGYA00241496_ERZ501984 | MGnify/ENA primary metagenome ERZ501984 (study PRJEB25962, sample SAMEA2042986) | human gut metagenome | biome: human gut; feature: human-associated habitat; material: faeces... | reverse complement strand
TTTTCGATTTGTGTTTCGGATTTCCAAATGGTGCAATCTGTTCGCGCCCAAGCAAAATTCTATATCCGCTATCTTCTTTGATTGAAGGAAAGAAGTTTTTCTGTTGAACCAATTCTCCGTTACCTAACATTCTATCAACCAAATCGACTTGCATTCTAAGTACGCATGACACATTCCGGCTTAAGTCGCCATCTCTGGACAACTTTTTTACTATCCAACCGTGTTGCGCACATGGTCTCAAAATCACTGACGGAAGAGCTTTTCTTAAATCTATCGTCATCGTTTCCGTTCCCGCATACACACCTCTAAAACACTCTCCTTGTGTGTCCGCAACATATAAGATAAGATATGCATATGAAATATTTGAGCACTTGTCTCGTTCATATTGCAATTGTGCCTCGTTATTCCTTAGCTTTATACTTTGCTTCTGCTTTTCCCAGTTTTCTCTTTTCCGTTCGTTTCTGCTCTTTATTCCGGTTATTCTAACTTGTCGCGCATGTTCAAGTTTTTTCTCCTTTTCATCGGAATTTTCAATTTTAATTAGATTTTTATATGCATTGCACTTTTCAAATTCAGGATCAGTTTCATCTTCATAATCCGGTTCATCTGGCAACTGTACTTTTTTTACCGCATCAAGTTCCAAACAAGCTGGTTTCGGACATTTTTTGTTTAAAAAAGGCTTTCTTTTTTGATAGTAATAATTATAATAATCTGTTTTCTTACTTTGGTCTTTTTCCCGTTCTTTCTTTAATTCATATAAAGAGAACCATAATGCAGTCCAGTGGTTATCAACAAAGTCATGGCAGTATGTTCTTACACCGTAGTGTTGTAGCATTGCCTCAACTACAATTTTCTTATAATTAGCTCGTTCCTCAAGATCATCTCCGAAGTGGAGTGTTCCTTGCATTAGGGTATCACTTAGAATATTTTTCACATATAAATTGACTTCTTTTTCTCGTCTTTTTCTTTCCTCTCTATCAGGATTTCCATGTAAAATACTCGGTATCAATTTAGGATGTAGTTCTGTTTGCCCTCTATACAGAACGGTACCATACGCTGCATTATTGTGTTTTACACACCCAACAATTGCATTTAATCCTTGCATTGTAAACACATCATACACTGGAACTATACCATTCCATCTTCCCAAAAATCTTGTTCCATCTATTGATAAATTTTCAGGTCTATACATTTTGCATTTTCCTCTCAGTTTGCCATCTGATAGTTTTTCGCATATTTATAAATTTGCCATGCACAGTCGAGGCTCATTTTGCTGGAATCGTTGTGTTTGAGCCATGCATTCACATTGCCCGGATTCAGCTTTAAGTCCGTGTAAAGGCGATAATTCGTCAGTTTCTTTTTCTGCTGAAGTTCCAATACCCGGCGATGGATCAGCTCTTTTGTGTCATTGTCCGCAAGGGCGGCATCCCGCACCGAGCAATAGCTGCGCCAGACTTTCAGATAGCCTTCCGGCAGTTCTGGTGATTGCTTTTCCAGAAGCACCAGCATTTGCGCCAGCGAATAGCGATTGGAAAGCTGCTCATATTCCGCAACAACCGTGCTGTTCGCAGTATAACGGAGCAACAGATCTACTTTATCAAAGGTCAGCACATAGAGAAACAGCGGTTCTTTCAAGCGAGGATTTTCGGTCATGCAATCTGCCAGCTTATGGACACTTACCGTCTGAATCCCGGAAAGCTCTGCCACATACTGCTTCAAAAAGCCTTCGAATGTCAGCTTTCGCATGGTCTCCACCTCTCCACATACTCCTGATAGCGGATATAGAAATCCCGATACCGCCAGTCGTTCAGGATGCTGGCTCTCAACTCATCTTCATCCGTTGCAAGGTGTTCCAGCAAATCCCAATCCAACGAATTCCGCACAGCCTCACTCTCTACGTCTGCCTTGTCAGTGTCCCGGAAAGAGCAGAGCTTTGCAATCACCAAATCTTCCAGGCTGGGTGTGTAGAACTGCACCTTTGTACCACCAAAGGGTAGCGGCTGAAGCCGGTCTTGGAAGTTATACGGGAAATTGTCGATGTAGGCTTCCACATCGGTGTTGATGTCGTACTTGCCAAGCAAACTGTACAGTTCTTTCGGAACACTCAAGGCATCAATGTCATGAGTAGCGCGGGTCAGCTTTCCCAACAAAATGAACGCACTACCGCCTACAATCACCATCTGATAGCGGTCGTTATTGTCGATCATCAGGTCTGCGTCTTCGTCCAGACGTTCCAGACGCTTGCGGAGGTCATCTAAAATCATCTTTCCCATAAAACAGCCTTTCGTATTTTCAATAATAGTATTTTCTAAAATTATTTTACAGGAAGGAAATCTGATTGTCAAGCACAAATCAACGACATTTCATACAATTCATACTACCATGTTGTCAGTCCACATCTCACACTGGCTAATGACCGTGCTGATTGCCGTATCATAATCTTCCGGTGGATACTTATATTTTTTCAGCAAGTGCTTCACCATCTTACGCATACTCGCACGGGCAGTTTCTTTTTTCTGCCAGTCTATTGTCCGATTTTTGCGCAGCATTTCCGTAAGTTCTCTGGTCAAGTCAATCAATTCATTATTTTGATAGAAGTCCTTTATGTTTTCCGGCTTTGTCAGAGCATCGTAAAAAGCCAGTTCTTCCTGCGTCAAGCCCAGCTTTTTACCGTTGTTATACAGTTCTGTAATCTCCTGTGCCGTTTTCAGAAGTTCCTTGATGACCTCCTCGTTTGTAATCAAGCCATTGTAGTAAGAGTTCATCAACTGTGTAATCTTTTCTGAAAACTTCTGAGACTGCACAACATTTGTCCGTTTATACAGTGAAACTTGCTCTGCCATAAGTTTTTTCAAAATTTCTACGGCAATGTTCTTTTCTTTCATTTTTGAAATTTCATCCAACACCGCCGGGTCAAACAGGCTGATATTTTCATCTGCCTTCTTGCTGTCAAACAAACTGATAACACCTTGACTCTGGATACTTGCTTTCAGCAGTTCATTGATTTGAGCATTGATTTCTTTCAAAGAAAGTGTCTTGCCGCCACTCCCACCATAGGTGATCTTCACCACCGTAGAACGGACTGCTTCCATATAGGCCGCTTCATGTCGCTCCTGCTCCGTGGTCATGCTGGAACACAGCGAATGCGACTGTTTCAGCAACAGAGCTTCTCGCAGGAACAGATCTTTGCGCTTGGGTGCTTTTGCGTCCAGAACAAAGTTTACGCCGCCAGTGACCAGCTTTGCCATCATCAACGGAGAACCGCCAATAAATTCGCTGAAATCAAATCCGTGCAACAAATCTTTGCACACCTGAAGCTTTTCCTGAAACTTTGGATAAGCAACTTTGGCAATGTTCATATCGCCATATCGGGACTGGTCACGCTTGGTATACTCCTTCATAGCGGCTTTGAGGGCAGATGCAATGCCAACGTAATCTACAATCAAGCCGCCCTCTTTGTCCTTAAACACGCGGTTGACACGCGCGATGGCCTGCATCAGATTGTATCCGTGCATTGGCTTGTAAACATACATCGTAGCCAGTGAAGGCACATCAAAACCTGTCAGCCACATATCCACAACAATGGCAATCTTCATCGGGTCATCGTTGTCTTTGAATTTCCGGGCAAGTTCTTCTTTGTGAGATTTTGTGCCGATGATTTCTTTCCAGTCCTCCGGGTCATTGTTGCCACCTGTCATAACTACGCCGATTTTTTCATTCCAAGTCGGGCGTAACTCTAAAAGTTTCCGATAAATCTTCATCGCAATTGGACGCGAATATGCCACGATCATCGCCTTGCCTGTCAGGAGATTTGCGCGGTACTTTTCGTAGTGGGTGACAATATCCTCGCACAGCGATTGAATGGTAGAATCTGCTCCCAGCACACTCTCCATCTGCCCCAGCATCTTTTTACTTTTTTCAATCGTTGCTGCATCCGATTGCTGTTCCAGTGCATCGTAGGTCGCGTCAATCAGAGCCAGTGTATTCTGGTCGAGGTGGAGTTTGATAACACGGCTCTCATAGTAAACCGGACGCGTTGCACCATCTTCCACAGCCTGTGTCATATCGTAAATATCGAGATAATCACCAAAAACTTCGCGCGTATTTCTATCTTTTGCCGAAATCGGTGTTCCAGTAAAGCCTATGTAGGTTGCATTTGGCAAGGCATCATGGATGATACGGGCATTGCCAATGACCGTATGTGCTTCTTTTTCACCCTGTTCATTTTCTTTAATGACTATTTTTTCATCAAAACCATACTGTCCGCGGTGGGCTTCATCCGCCATCACCACAATATTTCTCCGTTCGGACAGCGGCTTTTCGCCACGCTCAAACTTAAACATCGTGGTGAAGATAATGCCGTTTGCTTCTCGGCCATCCAGCAGCTTGCTTAGATTGTCCTTGCTGGTTGCCTGTACAGGTGTCTGACGCAGGAAAGGTGCGCACTTGGCAAACTGCGTGTAAAGCTGGTCATCAAGATCAATGCGGTCAGTCATCACAACGATGGTGGGGCTATCCAAAGCCTCTTGCAGCAAATGGGCATAGAATACCATCGACAGCGATTTCCCGCTGCCCTGCGTATGCCAGAACACACCACCCTTGCCATCCGTTTTAGTAGCAATCTTGGCCTTTTCGATAGCTTTTCGCACTGCAAAATACTGGTGGTATCCAGCCAAAATTTTAATCGGCTTCTGCCCATCGCCGGAAAACAGGATAAAATTTTTCAGAATGTCCAGTAACCGTTCTTTCTGGAACATTCCCTCATAGAAGGTGTCAAACTGTGCATACGCAGTATTTTCGTAATCGCCATCTTTCGTTTTCCACTCCATAAAACGGTCAAGTCCAGAAGTGATTGTTCCCGCCTTATTGGTCGAAAGGTCGCTGATTACGCAGACTGCATTATAGTAGAACATCGAAGGAATGTCCTTCATGTAATTTCGAATCTGATTGTATGCGTTTTCTGCACCCACTTCGTCCTTGGAAGGACTCTTCAGCTCCATCAAAACCAGCGGCAGGCCATTGATAAACAGAATAATATCTGGGCGGCGGTTGTTTCCGTTTTCCACAAAGGTATATTGGTTTACCACATAGAAATCATTTTTGTCTGCATCTGCATAATCAATCAGCTTTACTACCGAAGACCGTTCTTCACCCTTGACTGCGTATTTGACCGTAATACCGTTTTGCAGATAGTCCATAAAAATAATATTCTTCTGCAACAGGCTTCCCGCATCAAAATCATTCAGTTTCAGGATGGCTTCATCAATTGCCACAGCCGGAAGGCTGCGATTCAGCCGCACCAGACAATCCCGCAAAACATCGTCCAGCAGAGGGCGGTTGTAATCTGTTCGGTTCATATCAGGAGCATAAATGTGGGTGTAACCCATATTTTCAAATAGCTCTATGACCGCTTGTTCAAAGGTATCTTCGGTAAATGAAAGCATGATTTTTCTCCTCAACTATTATCCGAAGTTGCTGTATTCGATTCTTGCTCAATGGCATTCACAATCTTTGTAACGATAGAATGCGCCGCTCTTTTTGCCACCGCGCGTCCCATCGGCGTACCATTATCCAATGTATCCGTTAGTGCCAATCGAACTTTACTGAGTCCAATTTCCTTACGATACCAATCCGGCATCAAATTCTTTTGAATTGCAACGTAACAATCATCAAAAATTTCTGGATGCACAGCATTATGCAATGCTTCTCGAATAATCTCGTCCACTTTATCGTCTGAAACATCTAAATTGCGCACTTCTTTAATACTTGTTATCGGAACTTCTGTTTTCACAAACCGATCAACCATAGGCTTTTGCGTGTTCGCATAATTGCTTTTAATATATGCCATCTGGTGCTCAAGTTCCGGGAACAGCGTTCCTTCGTTGATATTGTAAAAACTCAGTTCCTCTAAAATCGCGTCTTTTCTTCCCGCTGGTATTCTGAAACTTTGAAGTTCAAACTCATCTTGAACATCACTATATGCCCGTTTAACGATGCTCTGTCCAATTTTTTCTTTGAGTTGAACATTATATTTTCCACAGATCAGAAAAGAGCCACTTTGCCGTACCAGTCTTTCATTATTTAAGTTGGAAATCACAAAATAATTTCTTTGAATAATTGAAAGCAAGCTTTTATATTCACTTGCCCTACACTCTTCTGCTTCTTTATCCGTATAAATCCCGTACTTGTTCAAATCCGAAAGCAGCTTTTCTAATGTATAATCGCCCGAAATTTCATAGCTTGCTAAATATGTCAGCACTTTGATCTCTATGTCGCTATAACTTTTTCCGTAATCACGCTTATAATAGATTTTTCCATCGGTCGGCGGCAATAATGTGATTTTCCCGTCATTTGTCTTTCTCTCTTGATTGTTCTGGCAAGCAAAATACAGTGCCACTAGCGGATTCTCCGTCACATCCAATAGTCTTGTTGGCAACCCATAGTGTTGCAATTTTGCGAGCTTTTCAAAATCTGTTGTCAACTTTCTGAAGTCGTCAGGATTCCGTGTGTAAGCTGCGTTTATCAATTCTGCTTCATGTGGTAGCATCCCACCACGGAACACTCCCGGCATGACATTCCATTCGTTGCTGGCCTGTCCACGGAAGAAATAGTGTTTTGTGCTTACTTCTGCGCCTTCTTCTTTCTTTATTGTTTCCTTTATATCAGAAATGTAGGTCAGGTAGCTATTAAGGTTTGTAACAACGCATTCCTTCGGATTTCTTGTCTTAGCATTATCAAAATCTTCCATATTATCCCTTCATTTCTTTTATAAACGATAATTTACAACAGCAAGCGCAAGCGCTTTTCAAGTCTTGGTTTCTCAATTACGAGCCATGGGATGGTACGGCACCAAATTCTTGGCTTCATGGTAAATTGGGAGACTACGCTAATATTAAGCGTGGAGGTTCACCCAGACCAATACAGGAATACTTGTCTGACTCAGGTTTACGATGGCTTAAGATTTCAGATGTAACGGGCCTACAAACACCATTTATTATTGACATCAAGGATCATATAATCGAGGAGGGATTAAAGAAAACAGTTTTTCTTAAAGCCGGTTCACTTGTGCTTTCCAACAGTGCGACACCGGGCATTCCCAAAATACTTGATGTTGATAGCTGTATTCATGACGGATGGCTTTACTTCCCTGAATCAAGATTTTCCAATGAATATCTCTATTTATATTTTAAGTATATTCGTCAGCAGCTGGTTAACCTGAGTAATGGTAGCGTTTTTAACAATCTAAAGACGGATATTCTCAAAGGCTATCCAACTATATTACCTGATGAAGAAACACTACAACGCTTCGATGGAATTATAAAGCCAATGTTTCTACAAATGCAGAATCTTACTCGTGAATCGCACGACCTGATGGATTTACGAGATACCATCCTGCCCCGTTTGATGTCGGGTGAACTCGATGTCTCCGGCATCTAATTTTAAGCCACTAAATTATCGTTTATCTTTTGATTGACTTCAATTTTACTATCGATTGCAGATAAAATTCCAGAAATCCTTTTCTGCTGTTCCAGTTCCGGAAAAGTCACTACAACTTCTCCAAGTAACTTGGTATTGATTGAAGGCATTGTTGCTCCAACGGCTATATTTCGGACAAATTGCTTTGTTTCCTCTAAGCAAAAGTAGTAGTAAAGATACTCGGAATCAATTTCACTAGTTGGGCGTACTCGAAGGCATCTTCCAGAAAACATCCATCCATCGTGTTTTTGATCAACATACGAGCATCTATCTACAGAACCCACACGACTAAATACAATATCGCCTTGTTTTAGCACATATTTTTTTAATCGATTTTTATCCGTATTTGATACTCGCGGCAAATTCTGTTCGGAAAACATCTTGTTCCCTAAATGTTCAACTGTGACAATAGGTGTTCCATCCGCAACATAATCTTCTTTATGAAGTTGACTTCCAAACGGTCCTGTTTGAATGTCCGCAAGTTCTCTCAAAAACTTTTCTTTCATTCATATCACCTTATCCAATAAATTTTCTATGTGCCAATTTCACATTTTGTTGTTTTACCATTGCATAGTGCATAGTTGTGTCGATTTTCTGGTGTCCTAAAAGCTGCTGCACCTGTTCAATCGGCATTCCCTTGTCAATCGCTGACGTTGCCAATGTTCGCCGGAACTTGTGCGGATGCACCTTATTTAGCTTCAATCGCCGTCCCAATTCACGGAGCATTGTCTCCACACCGCCGATCATCAACCGCTCATGTGGCTCTTTCAATGTCACAAAGAGTGCTGGATTGCTGTCTGACCGTTCATCCAGATAATTTTGAAGGTGGATCTTCGTCCGTGCGTCAAAGTATACCAATCGTTCCTTGTTGCCCTTACCAAATACAACACATTCGCGCTCGTTGAAATTGATATCCTCCCGATTAAGTGTCACCAATTCCCCGACACGCATTCCAGAAGATGCAAGCAAATCAATAATCGCCAAATCTCGTACTGTTGAACAGTTGTCACGCATCAGTTCCAGTGCTTCATCGGTGTACGTTTCCTTGATGATTTTGGCGGTTTTCACTTTGTGAATCCTGCGGACAGGGCTTTTCACAATGAAATCTTCATCTTCCAGCCACGAGAAGAAACTGGAAAGAATACGCCGGATATTGTCAATCGTAACTTTGCTTGAGTGCCGCTGTGCCTGATAATCCGTCAGATATTTTCGCAAATCGTCCGTTGTAATTTGCTGCGGTGATTTTCCAACGCCATTCAGCATCGCTGCAATAGTTTTTGAATAATAGGTCAGTGTTTTCTCGGAACAGCCTTCTATCCGCTTTGCCGTAATGAACGCTGCTACCGAATCTTGTTCATCAACCTTTGGCTGCTCTTCACCCATTTCAATTATGACACCTTGAAATGACGCTTCCAGCACTGCTTTCAAATGTAGCAACTGTTCGTTATTGAGATACGGCAGCATTTTTCGCTGTATCTCGTTGATAATTTGTTTTTTCATCGCCGTATCTCCTTATTACGATTTCAGAGAACGGCAGCAGTGGCAGTTTCTCCGTAGAATCTCCCGCCACTGGTGAGAGTTATCAAAAATCTGGTAAACGATAATTTAGCGGCTTAGAGCTGAATACTCGCGATATCAATTGCGCCAGACATTAGTTTAGGTAACAGACTATCTCTTAGCATAGCAAGTGAATGATTTTGCTCTTCCAAGATTTTTTGTTGTGCAAAGATTGGCGCACAGAAACTATTAAATTGGTCAAGTGTGTTCCGATCAGGAATGATGGCGGGGATATTCTTCATGGCACTTCCTGAAATTTCTTTGAATGTCGAGCCTGATGCTGCACTCTCAATAACCGGAAGACTGTGTTTCAAGAAAAAGTATACAAACGCTGTTCCAATTTCCGAGTAAGGTATAACAGACTTAAAGCCTTGATTGGTTGTAACTTCATTAGATGCAATTGCAATATATCCGATGGGAGCACGTGATGAAAACAATACTGTACCTTTGGGCATGACTGTTGCACTGCTGTTCTTCAAACCAAGTTCTGTGATATCATTTTCGCCATGAGATATGAATTTGGACTTGTTGATAGATAAATCTTTTGGCGTTATCCACGCAATACCATTATTGGTATAGTATTCAGGCTTGGTTTTTGAAGGCGTACTACCGCCCACAACAGTTCCAAGGTCACTTATTGTGCTGATTTGCCACACGGGATTTGCATTGTTGATAAATAATTCTTGAAAATAGGTGGCGGCTTGCTGCTCTAAATTATCGTTTACCTTTGCATTACATCTAATTTTTTCGCTGATGCTACTTGCGAATCCAACGATACTTTTTCTTTCTCGCTCACTCGGAATCGGAATCATTAGCTTTTGTAAAAAATCTAAATCAAATTTTCCCGCTCCAATTCCTGTAACTCCAACCTTTGCCATCAAATAATCTTTTTGCGACAACAACCAATAAAATATAAACTCGTTTTCCACTTCTCCATATGAATCCAGACACTTTATATCTTGATTGAAAGCCACATCTTTTTCAACTCTAGCAATTGGTATTCCATTAAAAAGACCGCTTCCTCGTGTAAGAAGTAGGATGCTTCCCTTCGGCGCAATCTTGCTTCCAGCTTTTAGCCCTTCTTCTGTTATAAACAAATCAGATGTGTCGATATTCTCCGTTTTCAATGTCTTTGCACTAATCCAAGGAATAGTTCCATCCCAATAATCATCTCTTTTTTTACTCGGTGTTCCTCCTGATGCAAAAGATACAAGCTCACCAAGTGGGCGATATGTCCATTCAGATTTCATACCCAATCGCCCCCAGCTTCTCCTTGATTTCTGCTTCCAGCTTGTGCGACTGCTTGAACAAATCTGAAAGTTCTGAGGTCAGCCGAACCATTTTTTCTTCAAAAGGTTCACCATCATCTTCCTGTTCCTCAACGCCAACATAACGGCCCGGCGTTAAAATATAATCCTGCTCCGCAATTTTCTCTGTATCAACAACTGCACAAAAACCTTTTACATCTTCCAGTGTGCCATTAACATGGGCATTATAGGTATCGGCAATTTTTTTAATATCCTCATCGGTCAGTTCACGCAGCTTGCGGCTCACCATATCGCCCATCTTCCGGGCATCAATAAACAGCGTTTTACCGGCTTGTTTCTTGCGTTTGGTGATAAACCAGAGCGAAACCGGAATCTGGGTCGTATAGAAAAGCTGTGTCGGCATAGCGATGATACAATCCACAAGGTCAGCATTCACAATATTTTTGCGGATGTCACCTTCACCGCCAGACTGAGAGGAAAGAGAACCATTTGCAAGCACCATACCCATGCGGCCACCCGGCGCAAGATGATAAATCATGTGCTGAAGCCATGCAAAGTTCGCGTTGCTTGCAGGCGGCATACCATACTGCCAGCGTACATCATCTTTGAGCTGCTCTGCGCCCCAGTTCGACAGGTTGAAAGGTGGATTCGCCATGATATAGTCTGCTCGCATGGTCGGGTGCTGGTCGTCAAGGAATGTATCCGCCGCATACTTTCCAAGGTCGGGTTCAATGCCACGAATGGCAAGGTTCATCTGTGCCAGCTTCCATGTAGTCGGGTTGGAATCCTGACCATAAATTGAAATATCGTTGATATTTCCGCTATGGTTCTCTACAAATTTTGCAGATTGAACAAACATACCGCCGCTGCCGCAGCAAGGGTCGTACACTCGTCCCTTAAACGGTTGCAGCACTTCCACCAGTGTCCGCACAACACAGGCCGGTGTAAAGAACTCGCCGCCGCGCTTGCCTTCCTGCTCTGCAAACATGGACAGGCAGTATTCATAAGTGCGCCCCAGAATGTCCTTTTCGCTGCCGTGTTCAATCATTTTGATGTTCGTAAACAGGTCAACAACTTCGCCCAACCGACGTTTATCTAGTTCCGGACGCGCAAAATTTTTCGACAGAATATCTTTTAGGCGCGCGTTTTCTTTTTCGATAGCACGCACTGCATCATCGATTACCTGACCGATTTCGGGATCATGTGCCTTTGCAGAAACATCGCTCCAACGCGCACCAGCAGGCACAAAGAAAATGCCTTCCGAGGTGTACTCATCACGATCTTCCTCAAAACCATCACCATCTGCAACTAACTGATTGTACTTTTCTTCAAAACGATCCGAAATATATTTCAAGAAAATCAGACCAAGAACAACGCCCTTATACTCCGAAGCATCCATGTTGCCCCGAAGTACACAGGCCGCATTCCAAATCTGTTTTTCAAATCCAATGTCGGCGGTGTTTTTCTCTGCCATGGTTCAATACCTCCGTTTTAGCTCAACAAATTCTGCTCTGAGTATAGCACAGATGTGCTGATTTTCCAATTTGTGCGTAAAAATTCTCTGTAAGATGTTTCAATTTCTAGCAAACAAGTCCTACTATCACAACTTTATCGCAATAAATTTCACAAAACCATCTTGACGTACTCCACATACAATGGTATTTTTCTTGTAAATCCCACTGCTCTTGTGGATTGGTTTGAACCTTTCCAC
>ENA-OPVL01001891-OPVL01001891.1-human-gut-metagenome-genome-assembly--contig:-NODE-1891-length-12019-cov-1.403210_pt1 | contig 12019 bp, 11 predicted proteins | sample MGYA00241496_ERZ501984 | MGnify/ENA primary metagenome ERZ501984 (study PRJEB25962, sample SAMEA2042986) | human gut metagenome | biome: human gut; feature: human-associated habitat; material: faeces... | reverse complement strand
CAGCGCCGCTCTGACGTCTATCCCGGGCGCCAGCGAGTGGTTTGAAAGAGGTTTTGTAACTTATACCAATCAAGCCAAGCATGAAATGCTGGATGTTCCGCAGTCTATTCTTGACCGCTTCTCTGCCGTGAGCACTCAAACCGTATCGCAGATGCTTGAAGGCGCGATTCGTCACTCCAACGCTACCATGGCCGTGGCCGTCAGCGGTATTGCAGGTCCGGACGGTGCAATGCCGGGCAGACCCGTCGGTACTGTGTTTATCGGCTGGAAGCGCAAAGACGAAATGGCTGAAGTCGGCCGTTATGAATTCAAAGGCGACCGTCAGAGCGTACGCGAGCAGACTGTTGCCGTTGCTATCCAAGGTTTAGTTGAAATGCTCGACGAAAGGCAGCCATCATGAGTATCTGGCTTGATATTCTCTGTTTAATTCTGCTGATTCTCCTCAACGGTTTTTTTGCCATGAGCGAGATCTCCATCGTTACAGCTCGCCGCAGCAAGCTGCAAATGCTGGCAGATCAGGGCGCAAGCGGTGCGGAACTTGCTTTATCTCTTTCTGAGAATCCGACGAGAGCGCTTTCTACGATTCAGGTCGGCATTACTTCCATCGGTATTCTTTCCGGTATTGTCGGTGAGTCTGCATTGGTTGATCCGCTTTCTAATTTCCTCGTCGATACCATTCACATTCCGGCTGCCACGGCACGCGGTGCCTCGATGGCTGTAGTCGTTATTTTGATCACGTACTTCTCTATCGTGATCGGTGAACTGGTTCCGAAACGTATCGGTCAGATGGGCGCTGACGCGATCTCCCGTTTGGTTGCTAAGCCCATCCACTGGCTGGCTATCCTGGCCATCTCTTTCTCCACAGAGCTGCTTCTTAAGATCCTCGGCATTAAGCAGGACGATCAAAAGATCACGGAAGAAGAAATTCATTCCATGATCGACGAAGGCGGAGAGGCCGGCGTGATTGACGCGCAGGAACACACAATGGTCAAAAATGTTTTCCGTTTGGATGACCGAGCCGTTGCGTCCCTGATGGTTCCGCGTTCCGAAGTCCAGTACTTGGACTTGGAAGATACACGCGAAGTCAATATGGAAAAAGTTCTCAACTCTCAGCATTCTCGTCTTCCGGTTTGCTACGGAGGTCTGGACGATATCCGAGGTGTGGTCACCACACGTCTGCTTTTAAAGCAGATGGTCAATGACGGTAAACCCAACTTCAAGGTGAACTACGAGCCCGTACTCTACGTTCCGGAATCTATTTCCGGTATGGAGCTGTTAGACACCTTCAGAAAGAGCGACGCAGCGTTGGCGATGGTAGTTGACGAATACGGCGCAATCTTAGGTCTGGTGACGCCGCACGATGTGCTGGAAGCTATTGCCGGCGAATTTAAGCCGGATGCTCCGGAAGACGCTCAGATCATTCAGAAGGGCGAGAACTGCTATGAAGTCGACGGCTTGCTGCCGATTCCCGAACTGAAAGACTTGCTCGATATTGATGAGGTGCCGGACGAAGATAAGGACCGCTATACGACGGTTGCCGGCATGGTGATCTTCCTTCTGGAGCGTCTGCCCCGTACCGGAGATCGAGTCAAATGGGACGGCTGGGAGTTCCGAGTTATGGTTATGGACGGACGCCGTCTGGACCGTATCCTGATTACCAAACTGCCGTCTGCAGATGACGTTAAGGAAAAAGAGAGCTAGACAATTTCGGGCCGGCCGTGAGCCGGCCTTAAAGAAGTACTCAAAACAAAAGACCGCTGTTCCGGCGGTCTTTTCGTATGCGGTGAGAAAGCTACTTAGATGAAGGGTTCTTAGGATCCTTCCTCACAATCGGGTGCTTCTCATCGTATTCGATACCTTTGAAGATACCGAAAGAGCTTGCGGCAATCAGTGCCGCGCCAAGGTAGCGCCTGGGGCTGCCGTTTTTAAGAACCAATCTTGCAATTGCCACCGCAGCCGGAATAAACACCGTTCGGGCCAAGGGGATGGCAACTTTCGGATTAGTTAAACCTAGGGCCTGCATGGTTTTAACCGCGTCGACTCCGATGTTTTTGACAGCGGATGCGGGTTTGCTGCGCATATAGGTCAGCTCATCTTGAATCTGAGCTCTTTGTTCACCTGCCTTGACGGTCAGCTGTGCAAGCTTACGAGCAACGTCTTCATTTGCCTGCATTGTTGTTCTCCTCTTTGGTAGGATCGACCGGGTGCTGGTTGGCGACACCTGCTTTCTTATTGCAGGATGCGCGGAAAGCGGCGACGTCGGCTGCCCAAATCTGACGAGATTCCTCAAACGCATAAGGCATGTTGGCTGCAAGGTTGCGGACTTTGCCTAAGAAGAAAAGGAACAGGAGCAGATAGACGCCTGCAATGCAGCAGGAAACGAAAATGCGGTGATCTTCCCAGAAAATAACAAGAAGTGCGACCGATATAAAAACGAGCGCAAAGAGGCCGAAAAGGGCGGCAAGGACAGTGTAAACAGCTGTCTTTGCCGCGTTGTTTTTGGCGACGGAGAGCTCGATAGAAGCAATTTGAAGACGCGTCGCCAAACCGTCGACCACCTGATTAAGGATGGTGAAGAGTCCGGGATCGGCGTTATTTCTATCTGACATATCTATCTCCGAATGCCTCGGGAAGAATTACTTGCGAGCAACCAAAAGACCGAGCAGGAGGCCGCCGACAGCTGCGATACCGACAGCGCGCCAAGGATTGGAGCGGACGCAGTCGTTAACTTCACCGGCAATTTCTCTGCCTTCTTCAGAAGTCTTCTCATAGAAGCTCTTCATGTTTCTGCTTGCACGAGCCAGGCATTCTTTAGCCTTAGCCTGGAGCTCTTTAGCTTCTTCGCCGGTAGCGGCGGAGGCCTGCTTCAGGAATTCGTCAGCCTGTTCGAGGGCAGTGTCAACATTTTCACGAACTACGGCTTCAATTTTGTTTTCCATACTGAAATTACCTCCCTTTAAGGATATCTATATGTTTGAAAAGTCTATCACCTGCCGTAAACCCAGCTGATTACAGCGTCCATAACGGGTATGGAATTGACTGCCGACGGGCCGTTGACAATAGCCGCAACAGCATAGCGTTCACCGCTTTTCGTTTGAACATACCCCGCAATCGAACGGACATTTTGGATATAGCCCGTTTTGACGTGTGCGCTGCCTTGGGCGACGTGTCTTTTTCTCATGGTTCCGTCAACACCGGAGATGGGCAGCGAAGAGACGAACTCAGGCATCTGCGGAGCGTTCCACATGTGCTTTAAAACGGTCACGAAGGCGTCGGTAGAGATGGCGGTAGTGCGAGAGAGGCCGCTGCCGTTGTCAATTTTCAGAGAGGATGGAGGAATTTTTAAAGACGCCGCCCACTCATAGACGGCAGCACGGGCCCATTCTAAGTTTTTGGGTTCGTCTTTCTGAGTGTTAGCTAAAGCGAGGAAGAGCTGACGAGCGATGATGTTGTCGCTGTACTTATTCATGTTGTAAACAAGTTTCGTCAGAGGCTCGGAGTAAGAGGAGGCAAGCACTTTGTAGTCGTCAGAGTCATCGGGGAGTTTGCCTTGGACGACTTTTCCCTTCCAGGTGCCTCCGGCTTTCTTCCACATGTCGGCAAAGACGACCTGAAGATACTGATCGGCGGAGAGACTGGTGTAGAAGTAGTCCTTCGGACCGCATTTCAGCGGGAACTTTCCTTTGAACGCAGGTTTAAGCGGGTTGGAGAAATCAGGATTGATTTGTTTTCTCCATGCACCGCAGCCTTCTTTGCTAAGAGGAATGCTTTCAGGGAGCTTCACGCCTGCAATTCTGGGTTCGGGATAAAGGTAGGCGACGCCGGCTTCTTTATCAGGGCGGATTTTAATGAAGAAAGAGCGGGAGTTCACCATCAAGGCGTCAGGTCCTAGGTTGTAGGGACGGTTGCCTTCTCCGTCAAAAGCGAAGGGATCATGCGGCGCTACATCGAAGTGAGAACGATCCGCAATGATGTTTCCCTTGATTTCTTTCACACCGCGAGCACGAAGGTTGTCGACCAAAAGCCAAAAGCGCTCAATCGTCATGGAAGGCGCACCGTGCCCGACTAAATAGAGATCTCCGCTGAGCACGCCGTTTTTATCCGGCTCTTCTGCTGAGATAAAACGCGTCGTCCAAACCTTGGCCGGTCCTAAAAGCTGCAGCGCTGCAGCTGAAGTAATGACTTTGGCGCTCGAGGCCGGTACGCGAGGCGCAGTGCTGTTGAACTTTAGCATAGTGCCTTTGTCGGAGAGCGGAATGACAGACAGCGAAAAATCGCCTTTAGGAACTTTGCAGGAGTTAAGCGCTTTTTGGATCGGCGCCGGAAGGGAGGGTGCTGATTTTTGGGAGGCTGCCTGACCGGCAGGGGAGAAAAAAATGAAAAAAGACAGGGCGACGACGCTAAATTTAACCACTTCAATCCTCACAAAACATCAGTAGAACTCGAGCAAAGATGCCATTTTTACGCGACATTACATGTTGTTAACAAAACGTCGCATTTGAAACACATTTGTTTACAGAGTTTGTTAGTATAAACACCTATTTGAGAACGGCCTTGAAAAAAGACTGCATAGCCTCATATAAGGAAATATTGGTAAAGCCTAGCGCTTTGATAAACACAAATAGGAGTTTTAAAGATGAAGATTCGTCCTTTGCACGACCGCGTTATTGTTAAACGCGTTGACGCCGAAACACGTACAGCCAGCGGTATTTATATCCCTGAAGCAGCCGGTGAAAAACCTGATCAGGGTGTTGTCCTCGCTGTCGGTCCCGGCAAGCGTGACGAAGCAGGCAAGCTCATCCCTATGGATGTTAAGGTAGGCGACCGCATTCTGTTCGGCAAATATTCCGGCCAGAACGTGAAGGTCGACGGGGACGAATACCTCGTAATGCGTGAAGAAGACATTATGGGTGTCCTCGAGTAAGACGACCTAGTACAGAATTTAGAAATAGGAGATTAAGTAAATGACAGCAAAACAGGTTTTGTTCGGCAATGACGCTCGTTCCCGTATGGTCAACGGCGTTAACGTTCTTGCCGATGCCGTTAAAGTAACTCTCGGACCGAAAGGCCGCAACGTTGTTCTCGAACGCGCTTTCGGCGGCCCGACTATCACTAAAGACGGTGTTTCTGTTGCAAAAGAAGTTGAACTGAAAGACAAGTTTGAAAACATGGGCGCTCAGATGGTTAAGGAAGTTGCTTCCAAGACCAGCGACAACGCCGGAGACGGTACAACGACCGCTACTGTTTTGGCTCAGGCCATCGTTGACGAAGGCATGAAGTATGTTGCCGCCGGTATGAGCCCGATGGATCTGAAACGCGGTATCGACAAAGCTGTTGCAGCTGCCATCGAACAGCTCCACTCTCTCAGCAAGCCGACAACTACCAGCAAGGAAGTTGCTCAGGTCGGCGCTATTTCTGCTAACTCTGACCATGAAATCGGCGACATCATTGCCGAAGCCATGGAAAAAGTCGGTAAGGAAGGCGTTATCACTGTTGAAGACGGTAAGAGCCTGCACAACGAACTCGAAGTTGTTGAAGGTATGCAGTTTGACCGCGGCTACCTCTCTCCGTACTTCATCAACAATCCTGACAAGCAGGTTGCTCTCCTTGAGAACCCCTACCTCCTCTTGGTTGAGAAGAAGATCAGTAACATTCGCGATCTCCTCCCGATCCTTGAACAGGTTGCTAAGTCCGGCCGTCCGCTGCTCATCATTGCAGAAGACATCGAAGGCGAAGCTTTGGCCACACTGGTTGTCAACAGCATCCGCGGCGTTTTGAAGACTGTTGCCGTTAAGGCTCCGGGCTTCGGCGATCGCCGTAAGGCCATGCTCGAAGATATCGCTATCCTGACAGGCGGTACCGTTATCTCCAGCGACGTCGGCCTGACTCTTGAAAAAGCCACACTTGCCGAACTCGGCTCTGCTAAGAAAGTTGAAGTCAACAAGGAAAGCACCACGATCATCGACGGCGCCGGCAAGGAAGACCAGATCGAAGCTCGTGTTAAACAGATCCGTGCTCAGATGGAAGAAACTTCCAGCGACTACGATCGTGAAAAACTTCAGGAACGCGTTGCCAAACTGGCAGGCGGTGTTGCTCTGATCAAGGTCGGTGCTGCTACTGAGGTCGAGATGAAGGACAAGAAGCTCCGCATCGAGGATGCTCTGAACGCAACCAAGGCTGCTGTTCAGGAAGGCGTTGTTGCCGGCGGCGGTGTTGCGCTGATCCGTGCAAAACAGTCCATCAAAGACATTAAGGGCGACAACCCCGAACAGGACGCCGGCATCAAGATCGTTCTCCGCGCTATGGAAGAACCGATGCGTCAGATCGTCCGCAACGCCGGTGACGAACCCAGCGTTGTTGTTGACCGTGTCGCTAACGGCAAGGGCAACTTCGGCTTCAACGCTCAGACCGGTGAATACGGCGACATGATCGAAATGGGCGTTCTGGATCCGACCAAGGTTACTCGTACCGCTCTGCAGAATGCTGCTTCCGTTGCCAGCTTGATCCTGACAACAGAATGCATGATTGCCGATATGCCTGAAGACAAGCCTGCAATGCCTCCGATGGGCATGGGCGGCGGAATGGGCGGAATGCCCGGCATGATGTAATCATCCGCTGAGTTAACTTAATAAAACACCCGAAGGTCTCGCACCGACGGCTGTTTTTTCATATGCGCGAGAAGCGAAAAGTCATTGTTGCGAGGGAGCAGATTGAGGCGCAAGAGGCCGCTTTTTAGCGGTTAACCGCATTCTCTGATGAAAGATATTTGGCATACAATCGAAAGGAAGACGAATAAGAAGGACAGGAAGTGTAGATATGCGATGGAAGTTCATACTCGGTCTTTTGACCACATGCGCCGTTTTAATGTCCATGAGCTATACGATGCTCATTCCCTTCCTGCCCATGTATCTCATTCAGGATTTGGGTGTCGTGAAGGCCGACGTGGACATGTGGTCGGGTGCGATTTTCGCGATCACATTCCTTGTCAGCGGCATCGTGGCGCCGATCTGGGGTGCTCTTGCCGATAAGAAGAGCCGAAAGCTCATAGCACTGCGCGCGGGATTTTGTTTGGCGATCACTTACTTCTTAGGCGGTCTGGTCACGAATCCTTGGGAGCTGCTCGGCGTTCGATTTATTCAAGGCTTATCCGCCGGTCTTTGGCCTGCGCTGCTTGCGATCATCTCTGTTGAATCTCCGAAGCTCAAGCTCGGTTTCTGCATGGGCGTTATGCAGGGCGGTATGACAGCGGGCGGCGTGCTCGGGCCGTTGTTCGGCGGCCTGCTGGCGGATCAATTCGGTATGCGCATGGCGTTCTTTATCGCGGCCGCCGCTTTGTTCCTGATCACGTTAGCTTTGCTCTTTTTCGTTAAAGAGGAACCGAGGAAGCCCGACTCGAATGCAAAACCCGTCAAGATTTGGGACTTCTCTTTATGCAAGATTCCGGCAGTTAAGCGCATGCTGATTTGCGCCGGCGTGGTGCAGCTGACCATTTTGATGCAGCAGCCGATCATGCCGCTTTACGTGGCTGAGCTGCAGGGTTCGATGGAGCGAATCGTCTTGATTTCCGGCATTGTGTTTTCAGTGACGGGTATTTCGGGCGTCTTAGCCTCTCCGATTTGGGGCATTTTGGGTCAGAACTGGGGCTATCGACCCGTACTTTATCTGTCTTTGCTCGGTGCCGGACTGTTCGGTATTGTGCAGGTTTTTCCGAATTCGCTTGAGTGGTTCACGATTTGGCGTTTTGTCGGCGGCTTAGCCTTTGCCGGCATTTTCCCGGCCATCAACGCGGTGCTGACAGTTTCCACGAATGCCAATGACAAGGGACGTGTCTTTGGACTGTCTTATCTAGCCCAGCAGCTGGGTGCCGTGATGGGACCGATTGTCGGTGGCGCAATGACTGCGTACTTCTCTTATAAGTTCATCATCGGAATGTCCGGCTTTATCTGCTTACCGCTCGTACTCTATCTGTTTCTCAAGAGACCTGCTAAGACGGAAGGTACCGGAACTCCGCTGGTGTAGGAACACTTCTAACTTCTTGTGAGTTATTGAAAAACGTCCGCCTGCTAAGTAAGCAACGGACGTTTTCATTATTTTCAGCGGCCGGATTGCTAAAATCCGTGCTCAAACACAATTCGAACGTTTGGAGAAAGCTATGAAATTTACCGATATGCTTCAGCACTGCTGGGATGTCAACCAATCATTACTTTGCGTCGGCTTAGATCCCGATCCCAAACGTTTTCCTAAGCAGTTTGAAGGCAGCAAGTACGCCATCCTGGACTTCTGCTGGGACATCGTTCAATCGACCGGAGACTTGGTCTGTGCTTTTAAACCGCAGATTGCTTACTTTGCATCTTCCGGGGCCGAAGATCAGCTTAAAGAGCTGATTGCCCGAATTCACAGTGAATATCCGGAAGTTCCCGTCATTCTTGATGCGAAGCGCGGGGACATCGGTTCAACGGCCAAGCATTATGCGAAGGAAGCCTTCGAGCGTTTCGGCGCCGACTGCGTCACGCTTTCTCCATACATGGGTTTTGACTCTGTCGAACCTTACCTCGAGTATCCGGACAAAGGCGCTTTCATTCTTTGCCGCACTAGCAACAAAGGCGGAGATGACTTCCAGATGCTTAACTGCGGCGGCCGGCCTCTTTACCACGTTGTGGCGGAAAAAGTGGAGCAGTGGAATACGACAGGACAGCTTGGCCTCGTGATCGGCGGAACCTATCCGAAGGAACTTGCCAGCGTTCGTGCACTGACGCCGGAATTGAATTTCCTTGTTCCGGGCATCGGAGCCCAGGGCGGAGACATTAATGCCTGTGTTCAGAGCGGTATGAATGCACAAAAGACAGGCATGGTGATCAATTCCAGCCGAGCTATTCTTTATGCATCCTCCGGCGAAGACTTCAAAGAAAAAGCCAGAGCGGTCGCGATGCAGACTCGCGATGCGATCAATGCAGCCCGAGGACTCTAAATTTCGTTGACGATGGTGCGTTGCGGGATGTCCCAGAAAGGCGCCACCATGTCTTCTTTGCTTTTGAAAAATTGAACCAGGCGCGTTTGGAACCACTGCAGAAATACGCGGTGGCGGCGAATGCGCCAATTGGTTTTAGAGGTGCACACGAAGCACTCAACCGGAGGATGTACCCAGCCGGGAAGAATCGGAACCAATACACCGGAGGCGATTTCCTGAGCACAATGGAAAAGCGGTAAATCTACCGAGATTCCCAGTCCGTCGATGACAGACTTTTTAATTGCAAGAATATTGGAAACCCTGAGCACTTGTTTCCACCGGACTTCTTCTCGCCGATCACCGTTTTCTAAATAACGGGTCGCAGGACGGACTGTTCCGTCATAGACCAAGAGGGTATGCGCTGCCAGATCCTTAGGATGAAGGGGCAGTCCGTGCTCTTCTATGTAGTGCCGAGAGGCGACCGGAACGTATACATTGCGTCCGCGGGAGAACGACACAATCCGCGGGTCTTTTGATTTAAAGCTTGCGACGGAAATGTCGGCTTTGTACTGAAGAATGTCCTGAATATTTCCGCCTCCGACGATGTCAAAGACAATCTCAGGGTACTGGGAGTTAAATTCCATCAGCATCGGAATATAGACTGCAACAGAGCCCGGTGCTAAAGAAAGACGTATTTTGCCCGCCATGCCGGCTGAACTTTGCGTTAGTTCTTTGACCATTTCCTCGTGCTGAAGAAGGATATTTGAGGCATGTTCGTAGGCGATTTTGCCTGATTCCGTAAGCTGAAGCGGTCTGGTCACTCGGAGAATGAGCGTCTGTCCTAGGGCGTTTTCCAGAGAAGTCAGAGCGCGGGAGACCGTCGAGACTTCTACGTCAAACTCTCCGGCAGTATCAGAAAAGTTTCGGGTATTGCACAAACTGCAGAACAAGCGCCATGCACTGAGGTCGTCTAGTTTTGACATGATGAGAGAAAAAAGGAATCGAGGATCTGTACATACTTTCTAACAAAAGCGATAAATACGCAAGTACTTTGCGCAAAACGCAAAGTAGCGTTTCCGATTTCGCCTGTCGATTTTGAGAGCTGACAATCAAAATAACGAAAAACAACCTCAAAACATAGGAGACAAAACAGATGACAGTCAGAGACGAGTTCTTCTGGTTAGGCGAAATTAATAAAGCCACCCTCGTGATCAACTCTCGTCAAGGTCTTTTGCCGATGCCAATTGCTAAAGAAGCGGCCAAGGCACTCCGTGAAGTTTTAGCTGACGGAGACGCTGATCCGACGAAGAGAGCTAAAACTTACATCACGTTTGAACCCTTAATGCTCAAAAAAGCGGATCCGGTCATTACTTTGATGCACGCCGGACGTTCCAGTCAGGATATGCATGCGACTTATCGCTCCGCTATCCTCAGAGACCATGTTCTCGAAGTCGGTGATGCATTAAACACCGTGCTGGAAACAATGACGGACCTGGCAGACAAAAACCGTGAAACCGTCGTCCCCAATTACACCAATGGCGTTGCCGCTCAGCCGAACAGTTTGGCACACTATCTGCTCGCATTTTTGGCCGGTTTCAGCCGCGATGCTCAGAAGCTTCGCCAATTTTATGTTCGTCTGGACCGCTGCCCGATGGGAAGCACCGTTTTAAACGGCACTTGCTGGCCGCTTGATCGCCAAGCAATGTGCGAACGCCTGGGCTTTGAAGCCATTGCGGAAAATGCCTACGATGCAACTCAAGTAGGTCAGAGCGATCTGCCCGTAGAATTCGCAGCGATCCTTACCGGTATTTGCCTGCACATCAATGTTTTCCTGGAAGACTTGATGGTTCAGTACGCTCAGGCTCGTCCCTGGATTCTTCTGCAGGAAGGCGGAGACAACACCTATGTTTCTTCTGCTATGCCGCAGAAACGCAATCCCGGCTTAGTGAATAACTGCAGAACGGAATCTTCTTCCGTGATCGGCGAAGCTCAGGCCGAGTTCTTCCGTGCTCACAATCTCCAGAGCGGCATGATTGACCCGAAGAATCAGACACTCAACAGTGCTCTGGCTCTTCATGCGGTTAAAGTTCTTACTATGTTTAACCGAGTTCTCAAAGCACTCGTGATCAACAAAGATCGTGCATTAGAAGAACTTAACAGCGACTGGACGGCCAGCCAGGAAGTTGCCGACCGCCTGATGAAGGAATACGGCGTTCCGTTCCGTATCGGCCACCACGCTGCCAGCCACATTGTTTCCTATGCTCGCGCCAACAACATTCTTCCGCTCGACTTCCCGTACGCCAAGATGCAGGAAATCTACAAGGAAGTCATCGAGAAAGAATTCCCTGAAGGCGATCCGAAGTTCCCGATGAGCGAGGAAGAATTCAGAGAAGCATTAAACCCTGTTTCTATCGTTCACAACCGTAAGACACTTGGCGGACCTCAGCCCGCTGAGCTGCTCAAAGAGCAGACCGCCGAAAACCATCTCAACGAACAATGGGTGGCTGACAAGAAAGCGTTTATCCAATCTTCCCTCGATAAATTAAATAAAGAATTTGAAACCTTAGGAGAATAATCATGACAGTACTTCTGCCTTGGTTTGCCCTGGTCGTCACTGTTTTGGCGGGCTGGGCAATCATTAAAAGATTGTCTACTTCTATGGTCCTGCTGTTTGCCGGCTTGGCCATGATCAGCTTTGCCGTGATCTGCGGTGTTCACGGTTTTCTGCCGAAGGGTGTTAAGCCTTCCGGATTCGTATGGTTCGATATTTTCGAACTGCTTCGTTCTATCGCAACTAAACAGACTTCCGGCATCGGTCTTTTGATTATGGTCGCCGGCGGTTACGCTGCCTACATGGACAGAATCGGCGCTGCTCACGCTCTGGTTCGCGTTTGTGTTAAACCTTTGGACGCCCTGTCTTCCCCGTACCTTGTTCTGGTCATGGGCTATCTGATCGGCCAAGCTCTGGTCACGGTGATTCCGAGTGCTGCGGGTCTTGCAATGCTGCTGTTGGTTGCTCTGTTCCCGATTCTTCGCGCTGTCGGATGTTCCGCCGCTGCTTCTGCCGCTGTT
>ENA-OPVL01001889-OPVL01001889.1-human-gut-metagenome-genome-assembly--contig:-NODE-1889-length-12023-cov-3.091160_pt1 | contig 12023 bp, 9 predicted proteins | sample MGYA00241496_ERZ501984 | MGnify/ENA primary metagenome ERZ501984 (study PRJEB25962, sample SAMEA2042986) | human gut metagenome | biome: human gut; feature: human-associated habitat; material: faeces... | reverse complement strand
GTTCGCTCCGGGGGCCTTACGCTATATTTTGCAAGAAACTGAACGAAGTGCGTACCCTAATGCCCGATTGGCGTCAACACGCGGCAAAACCGTTCGTAAAACACCTGTTCGGCGAACCGGCAAAAGAACTTATTAGAGCAATAGTACGCACTTCGCGCCATTTTATGCAAAAGCGGAATGTGTTGAATGCTCCGAGCATTTAACACATCAAGCAACCCTCAATCTTAGAATCGCGATATGCGCAGATGAGTCCCTAGGCAACGAGAAAGCCCCTGACCTTAGTTTATAAAACTCCAGGTTAGGGGCTTTCTAATTTGCGAGACTCGGGTAACTGCGTAATTATCCGCGCATATCGCGATTCTAAGATGCAGACGTCAAAGTTCTGACGCGCGACAAAGCAGCACGATGCTCTAGCCTAGTCGTCGTAGCGATTGAGGAATGCTTTCGTGCGGTCGTGCTGGGGATTGTTGATGACTTGCTCAGCTGGGCCCTCTTCAACAATGACGCCGCCATCCATGAACACGATGCGATCGGCGACATCACGTGCAAACGACATCTCGTGCGTCACGATAACCATGGTCATATGCTCAGCGGCGAGCTGCTTGATGACCTTCAACACCTCGGCGGTAAGCTCAGGGTCGAGCGCGCTGGTGGGCTCGTCGAAGAAAACGATATCGGGGTTCAGGCACAATGCGCGAGCAATGGAAACGCGTTGCTGCTGTCCGCCCGAAAGTTCGCAAGGAACCTTGCCCTCGTTGCCCTCGAGGCCCATTTTCGCGATGAGCTCGCGGGCTTGGCGTTCAACATCGGCCTTATCGCGCTTTTGCACGGCAATGGGCGCATCCATGATATTTTTGAGCACCGTGTAGTGCGGGAACAAGTTGTAGTTCTGGAACACAAGGCCAAAGCGCGATTTCGCTGCGCGAAGCACGTCTTTTTTGCCATAAACCGCCTTGCCATTCTGCATAGTCGCGACCTCAAGGTCGCCATAGGAAAGCTCGCCTGCATCGAACGTTTCGAGCAGCGTGGCGCAACGCAAAAGCGTCGATTTGCCGCCGCCCGACGGACCGATAATGGCAACAACCTCGCCCTGACAGATATCTGTGGAAATTCCATCCAGAACCTGATTGGATCCAAACGCTTTTTTCAGATCCTGTACCTGGATCAAAACTTTACTCTTATCAACGCTCACTGGTTCTCAGTCTCCTCTCCAGTTTATTCATAAAGAAGGTCAGTACCATGACCACGATCAGATAAATTGCAGCTGCTGCCAGAAGAGGCATAAAAGCATTGTAGGTACGGCTCTGGATCAGCATTGCACCCTTGGTCAGGTCCATCATTCCGATGTAACCGATAATAGAAGTTTCCTTGATCAGCACGATAAACTCATTTACCAGTGCAGGAAGCACATTCTTAAACGCCTGTGGAAGTATTACCTGAATCATAGTCTGTCTATAGTTAAGACCAAGGCTTCGTGCGGCCTCAAACTGTCCGTTGTCAATTGACATAATACCTGAACGGAAGATTTCGGCAACATAAGCACCAGAGTTAATACCAAAGGCAAGGAGTGCAACAACAATCTTGTTAATATGTACTGAGCTGAATATTACATAGTATATAATAAGCAGCTGTACCATTGTAGGTGTTCCTCGTATAACTGTGAGATAAATGTTGCAGAGGAAGTTAAGCACCTTCATCTTACCTGTCTTATCGTGGTTAGAACGTACGATTGCAATAAGGAAACCTATTACAATACCGATAAGTGCGGCACATATTGCAATAATAAGAGTATTTCTTAAACCTGTGAGAAGATACTGGTATCTTGCATCATCAATGAAATCACTCTTGAATTTATCAGCAAAACTAGAACCAGAAGCTTTAACATCATTATTTCTTACGATAACAACCTGGCTTGAAGTTGTGTAAGGGATTGAGAAATCAATATTCTTCAGACGTTCTTCTGTAACAGTAATACCAGATATACCAAAATCTGCTTTTCCAGAAGATACAGCAGTAATAATTGAATCAAATTCCATATCTTCAACATCAATCTTCATATTAAGGTAATCAGCTATGGCATTGGAAATATCGACATCAATACCACACACCTTGCCATTGCTGTAATATTCATAAGGTTCAAAGTAAGCGTTAACAGCAATAGTAAGAGTTCCGTTAGAACCTGAGCTTGTAGGTACATATGCCTCTTTAGAGGCATTTTCACCAATATAATTATTGATAATTGTATTAACTGTTCCGTTGGCAATAAGGACATTTAACGCCTCATTGACTTTTTCTGTTAGTGATGAATTGTTCTTGGCAAGACATATAGCATATTCTTCTGTAACAAATTCTTCATCAAGAATCATAAGTTCGTTGTTAGCAGCAACAAATGCTTTAGCTGGCTGTGCATCAATTACAACAGCATCAATCTTGCCCTGCTTAAGAGCCTGAATTGCATCATTTCCTTTATTGTATCGTTCAACCTTAGTTCCTGAACCATCAGATTCCATATCGGAAACATATATGTCACCTGTAGTTCCAAGCTGTACGCCGACTGACTTTCCAGCAAGGTCATCTACTGAAAATACAGTGTTCTCTGGAATTTTACTGCCACAGGCAGTAAGTGTCAATGTACTTGCAAGGCTTAACACAAGCACAACAGAGAGCATAAAAAGGCGTTTGAATGTTGAGAGCTTTTTAGTGTTCATCATTTTAATCCTTTCGTTTAATTATAATGTTATAATTATACACAGATTATGTATCATATTTCAATGATAAAAAGTAAAATTATAAATATTGAATTATATTAGAAATAATGTAAAATATAAAGATAGCGTGATTACTAAAGGAGATGAGGAATTATATGAAGAATAATGATAATAAGATTATAAATATTATATTCAGGGTTGTTATTATTGGTGCATTTTTTATGGGAATAAGGACGATATATAATTTCTATGTGCTGATGATTACTTATAAGGGAATATCCGGAGAAGATATGTTTAACAGGGTAGCTTCGATGGTTGATGATTATGTTATGTTTATGGTATTTATGGTGGCTTCGGTAGTATTCAGCGTGCTTGCAAGAAAGCTGGTGAATAATAATACATTTATTATAAGGACAATAAGCATAGCTGTTTCACTTGTATGCAGTGTGCCAGAGCTTATAGCTGTGTATTATTTTGCAATGCTTACAATGGTGAAATATCCACAGTATGCCAATATACTTGGAGTAAGCGTGACACTTAATGATGTGTATACATCGTCAGCTGCAGTGTTTTTACAGAATAATCCTTATATGTTCTATACATTTTTTATTGGAGTGGCAGTATTTGCTGTGCTTACAATAACTTCAATATATTCACTTATAACAGGCAGAAAGACACAGCAGGTTTAGAAAATACACGAATATTAGAAAATATAAAGGGTTAAATTGTATGAATATCTTAGGATATATAAAGTAGAAGTACACTAAAAGAAAGGCAGAGCAGGCTTAAATGAAGATAGTTACACCAGATTATTATAAGAATTTTAAATGTATAGCGGGAGAATGTACGGATACATGCTGTGCAGGCTGGGATGTTGATGTTGATAAAGAGTCGTACAAGCAGTATAGGAGAGTGATTGGGTCATTTGGCAATAAGTTAAGAAGTGTTATGGTGCCATCTGAAGATGGTGGTTGTACATTTACGCTAAAAGAGGGAAGATGTCCATTTCTTAATAAGAAGAATTTGTGTGAGATTTATATCAAGCTTGGTAAGGATAAGCTGTGTGAAACGTGTGCAGAGTTTCCAAGATTTATTAATGAATACGGTAATACAAGGGAGATTGGAATTGCACCATCCTGTAAGACAGCAGGTGAGCTTATATTAGGATATAAGGACGAGCTTAAATTCAGAGAGGTAAAGAACAGGGAACAGATTGACAGCTACAATGATATAGACCCACTTACCTTTGTACAGTTAAGGCAGGCAAGAATTATAGCTTATAATATAGCCACGGACAGAGATTACACGATAATGGAAAGATGCGTGCTTATACTGATGTTTGCAAGGAATATACAGGATTATCTTGATAGAGAAAGAGATGAACTTATAGTAGGTGTATGTGGACGTTTTGCCAAGGAAGACTACAGGGAAAATAAGTTAAACAGGGCAAGGCGTATTGCTGCTGGAAAGAAAGATACATATAAGCATATAAGAAAGTTCTTTGAAAGTTTTGAGGGAATGGAAGTTATTAATAAAGATTGGAATATATACACAGAGGAAGTTAATAATTTTTTTGAGGAATGTACAAGTGCAGAGCAGTTCAGGGCTGTTGTGAAGGAATTTGACGAATACCACAAGGAAGATGAAACTGAATATGAACAGCTTCTTATGTATTATCTGTACAGATATTTTCTTGATTCAGTATATGATTATAATCTGCTTTTAAAAGTCAAGGGCGGTATTGTTGGAATAATTGCAATTAAAATGCTGAATATTGCTGACTGGTGGTATAATAACAAAGAACTTTCATTTACACGGAAGGTAGACCTTGCTCATCTGTATTCAAGACAGTATGAACATTCATATTATAATTATGAAGTGTATAATCAATATTTTATGAGCAAGAGAGCGTATGCATATGAGAATCTTTTATCAGAGCTTATAGATTTAGAGTAAGATAATCCATTGGCTGTTTAAAGATAAGGACAAGTGAGGTAAAGAGTAATGAAGATGATTCTAAAGTATCTGGAAGAATTAAAAAAAGAGTGTGTGTTAGCACCACTTTTTAAAATGCTTGAAGCACTCTTTGAGTTATTCGTTCCATTGGTAGTTGCTTCTATAATTGACAGGGGCATAGGACAGCAGGACACAGCTTATATAGTAAAAATGTGCCTTATGCTTTTAGGCCTTGCAATTATAGGTCTTGTATGTTCAATAACAGCACAGTATTTCAGTGCCAAGGCGGCAGTTGGCTGTGCTACAGGAATAAGGCATGCTTTATTCAAGCATATACAGTCACTTTCGTTCACGGAGATGGACGACATTGGAACGTCAACTCTTATGACAAGAATGACAAGTGATATTAACCAGATTCAGAATGGTGTTAATCTTGTATTAAGATTATTCTTACGTTCTCCATTTATTGTATTTGGTGCTATGATTATGGCATTTACAATAGATGTCAAGGCGGCACTTATATTTGTCGCAGCTATACCAGTCCTTGCCGTTATAGTATTTGGAATTATGATAGGAACAAGACCTTTATATAAGAAGGTACAGGCAGGTCTTGATACAATCCTTGGAATAACAAGGGAAAATCTTACAGGTGTAAGAGTAATAAGAGCATTTAATAAGCAGGACGATGAATTTGCACGTTTTAAGAATAAGAATGAAGAACTTAATCATCTGCAGAAGTTCGTAGGTAAGATTTCAGGTCTTATGAATCCTCTTACTTACACAGTTGTTAATGTTTCAATAATTGCACTTATATGGGTTGGTGCGATAAGAGTTAATCAAGGTGGTCTTACGCAGGGACAGGTTGTAGCCCTTTACAATTATATGTCACAGATACTTGTTGAGCTTATCAAGCTTGCTAATCTTGTAATTAATATAACTAAGGCTCTTGCCTGTGCAGGAAGAATTGAGTCAATATTTGAAGTGCAGCCAAGTATGAAGGATGGCAGTATGGATTTATCAGCATATAAAGAAAATGTTCCTGTCGTAGAATTTAAGAATGTTGCCCTTAAGTATAATGGAGCTGGTGATACAAGTATTGCCGGCGTTAATTTTAAGGCTTACAGGGGACAGACTATCGGTATAATAGGTGGTACTGGTTCAGGTAAGTCAAGTCTTGTCGGACTTATACCAAGGTTTTATGATGCAACCAGTGGCGAAGTATTAATAAATGGAACTAATGTTAAAGATATTAATATAGAACAGTTAAGGGACAAAGTCGGAATAGTAATGCAGAAGGCAGTATTATTCAAAGGAAGCATAAGAAAGAATATCCAGATGGCTAAGGCAGATGCTACAGATAAAGAGATAGATGATGCACTTGCAATAGCACAGGCGAAGGAATTCGTTGATAAGAAGAAAGGCCGCCTTGACTATATGATTGAACAGGGTGGTAAGAACCTTTCAGGTGGACAAAGACAAAGACTTACAATTGCAAGGGCAGTTGTTAAAAAGCCAGATGTCCTTATTCTTGATGACAGTGCATCAGCTCTTGACTTTGCTACAGATGCGGCACTTAGAAAGTCTATAAGAACGATGCCTAATAATCCTACAGTATTTATAGTATCACAGCGTTCAGCATCACTTATGCACGCAGATAAAATTATCGTGCTTGATGATGGTGAGGTTGCAGGAATAGGTACACATACAGAACTTTTGGAGAATTGTGAAGTATACAGGGAAATATATAATTCACAGTTCAAGTCATAGGTCAGAATGGAGATTAGTTATGAAAGATAATAAGGATAAAAGAGAAGCGCAGAAGTCTACGCTTGGCAAAGTATTAAAAAGAATAAAGAAATATAGTGGATTTCTTGTTATATCAATCCTTATGGCTGCTGTAACAGTTGCTTCTACATTGTATGTGCCAATTCTTGTTGGTAGAGGAATTGACCATATTATAGGACCGGGCAATGTTGATTTTGCAGGCATAACAAAGGTGCTTATAACAATAGGAATTGTTGTTGCCATAACAGCACTGTCACAGTGGATAATGAATATATGCAATAATAAGATAACTTACCACGTTACAAGAGATATAAGAGATGAGGCTATGGAAAAGTTACAGAAGCTTCCTCTTAAATATATTGACGCACAGTCATATGGTGATATTGTAAGCCGTGTAATTGCCGATGTTGACCAGTTCGCAGATGGTCTTTTAATGGGATTTACACAGTTCTTTTCAGGTGTGCTTACAATTGCAGGAACACTTATATTTATGCTTACAATAAATGTAAAGATTACACTTGTAGTTGTTGTTATAACCCCGGTTTCATTATTTGTTGCAAGCTTTATTGCTAAGAAGACATTTTCAATGTTCAAGCTCCAATCAGAAACAAGAGGTGAGCAGACGGCATTTATTGATGAGATGATTGGCGGACAGAAGGTTGTAAAGGCATACGGCTATGAAGAAAGGGCAGTAGAAGAATTCGACGAGATTAATAAAAGATTACAGAAGTATTCTTTAAGAGCTATATTCTTCTCATCAATAACTAACCCATCGACGAGATTTGTCAACAGCCTTGTGTATGCAGCAGTAGCTGTTGCAGGTGCATTTTCTGCAATAGGCGGAGGCATAACAGTTGGACAGTTATCAAGCTTCTTAAGTTATGCTACACAGTATACTAAGCCTTTTAATGAAATATCAGGCGTTATAACAGAGCTTCAGAATGCCATTGCGTGTGCAGGAAGAATGTTCGAGCTTATAGAGGAAGAACCAGAAATTCCAGATGCACCATCAGCAGTTAGTGTTACAGATATTGATGGCAGGGTAGACCTTAATAACGTATACTTCTCATACACACCAGACAGAAAGCTTATAGAGGACTTCACACTTCACGTTAAGAAGGGACAGAAGATTGCGATTGTAGGTCCTACAGGCTGTGGTAAGACAACAGTAATCAACCTTTTAATGAGGTTTTATGATGTTAATTCAGGAAGCATAGATGTATCAGGTGTTGATATAAGGGATATGACAAGATATTCATTAAGACACGGTTTTGGTATGGTATTACAGGAAACATGGCTTAAGGCAGGAACTATCAGGGAGAATATCACTATGGGAAAGCCGGATGCCACAGAAGAAGAGATTATTGAGGCAGCTAAGGCTTCATACTCATACGGATTTATAAAGCGTCTTCCTAATGGGTTTGATACAGTGATTGGTGAGGACGGAGGAAGTCTTTCACAGGGGCAGAAGCAGCTTTTGTGCATAACAAGAATTATGCTTACAAGACCACCAATGCTTATTCTTGATGAGGCAACTTCATCTATAGATACCCGAACTGAAATAAAAATTCAGAACGCATTTAACAAGCTTATGGAAGGAAGAACAAGCTTTATAGTTGCCCACAGACTTTCTACAATACAGTCAGCAGATGTTATACTTGTTATGAAAGACGGACATATTATAGAAAAGGGTAATCACGAAGAACTGCTTGCGGCTGGCGGATTTTATAAGAACTTATATGAGAGCCAGTTCGATACAGCAACAGCATAGGAAGAATATGAGATTGTATATAACGGACATATCTGATGTAACCGAGGATATGTTTAACACTGGGAAAATGCTTGTGCCAGAGTACAGGCAGGAGAAGATTGACAGATATCAATATATGGAAGATAAGAGGAGAAGCCTTGTTGCAGGGCTTCTTCTTAATTATGCGACAAAGGACTATGAAGCTGGGAATTATATAGCTCATAATTATATAACTGGGAATTGTGTAGATAAGAATTATCTAATTGAGGCTTCCAAGCGGGAAAGAGAGAATATCCACGCAGGACATTTATGGGAAAGTAATTCGGAATATGATATAGATATAAATAAGCTTATCAGCGGATATGATAAGGCTTATGATTATGATATCAAACTTACTGCGAATAATAAGCCGGAGTATGCGGATAAGAATATACATTTTAATCTTTCCCACACAGGAGATTATGTTGTATGTGCCATATCAGAAAATGCAGTTGGTGTGGATATAGAGCATACAAGAAAGAATTATTTAAAGGTTGCCAGAAGATTTTTTACTGATAATGAATGTCGGTGGATTGGCGAAGATGAGAACCGTTTTCTTAGAATATGGACATTAAAGGAAGCATATTCCAAATATACAGGACAGGGAATAGCTCTCACCATATCAGATACCGAGTTCAGATATGAGAAGAATGATAAAGGGGAGGATATTATTAATGGTTATATTAATAAAGATAAGATAACTAATATTAATATCGTCCAGCTTAATAATATTAAGTCAGAATACGTCATATCTGCCATAGAAAAGACATTTTATTAACGATTATAAAATGAAATAAATGTATCAGAATTAATACAGATTTAATTATAAAAAAATGTGGAAATTTGCAATTTATGACTGTATAATGTTGAAAATAATGTAGGAATGTTGATTAATGTGTAAGCCGAAAGGCGGATAGGAGGAATAATGTCTGTAAAATATGTATTTGTAACAGGTGGTGTAGTTTCAGGTCTTGGTAAAGGAATCACAGCAGCTTCACTCGGTAGATTATTAAAAGCACGTGGATTTAAGGTGACTATGCAGAAGTTCGACCCATATATTAACATTGACCCGGGAACAATGAACCCAATCCAGCACGGTGAAGTATTCGTAACAGATGATGGTGCGGAGACTGACCTTGACCTTGGACATTATGAAAGATTTATTGATGAAAGTCTTAATAAGAATTCTAATGTAACAACAGGTAAGGTATACTGGTCTGTATTACAGAAGGAACGCCGTGGCGATTTTGGTGGAGGAACAGTTCAGGTAATTCCTCATATAACTAATGAAATAAAGAGCCGTTTTTATAGAGATTATTCAACTGATGAAACTAAGATTGCAATTATCGAGGTTGGTGGAACAGTAGGTGATATCGAATCACAGCCATTCTTAGAGGCAATCAGACAGTTCCAGCACGAAGTTGGACACGAAAATGCTATTCTTATACACGTTACACTTATTCCTTATCTTAAGGCTTCAGGCGAGATGAAGACAAAGCCTACTCAGGCAAGTGTTAAGGAATTACAGGGAATGGGTATTCAGCCAGATATCTTAGTATGCCGTACAGAGCACCAACTTGAACCTGGTATTAAGGATAAGATTGCATTATTCTGTAACGTGCCAAAGACACACGTATTACAAAATCTTGATGTTGAGATACTTTACGATGCACCACTTGCTATGGAAGAAGAACATCTTGCACAGGTAGCCTGCGAATGTCTAGAGCTTGATTGTCCAGAACCAGATTTAGATGAGTGGAGAGCTATGTGCAAGGCTTGGAAAAATCCAACTAAGAAGGTTACAGTTGCATTAGTAGGTAAATATATACAGCTTCACGATGCTTATATTTCAGTAGTTGAGGCATTAAAGCACGGCGGTGTATATAATTCTGCTGATGTCACAATCAAATGGATTGACTCAGAGACAGTTACTAAGGATAATGCCGCTGAATTATTATCAGATGTATCAGGTATTCTTGTACCAGGTGGATTCGGTGACAGAGGTGTAGAAGGAAAGATTCAGGCTATAAAATATGCAAGAGAGAATAACGTGCCATTCTTAGGTCTGTGCCTTGGAATGCAGCTTGCAATCGTAGAATTTGCAAGAGACGTTCTTGGATATGAAGATGCGCACAGTGTTGAGTTAAAGCCAGATACAACACATCCAGTAATTCACCTTATGCCAGATCAGGAAGGTATTGACGATATCGGTGGAACTTTAAGACTTGGTTCATACCCTTGTGTGCTTGCCAAGGATTCTAAGGCATATGAATTATATGGCGAAGAAACTATTAATGAAAGACATAGACACAGATATGAAGTAAATAATGACTACAGAAAAGTTCTTGTTGAAAATGGTATGCAGCTTTCAGGTATTTCACCAGACGGAAGAATTGTTGAGATGATAGAGATTAAGGAGCACCCTTGGTTCTTAGCAACACAGGCTCACCCAGAATTAAAGTCAAGACCTAACAGACCACATCCATTATTCAGAGGATTTATTGGCGCGGCACTTGAGTATCAGGAAAAGAATAACTAAATCTTAATAAAAAATAAATAGTATGAAACCTTTTATTAAAGGTTGATTTATAAATGTTCCTTCTTTATAATGGGTATTGTCTGTTAATGTAAGTTATCAGACGATGAGAGTATAAAGAACTAGGAATGGAGAAGCCGAATGGATAATTACAACAACGGTAATAATTACGGTGGTGGTAATAATAACAACAGGAATAATGGTGGCGGCAATAATAACAATAATAAAAAGCCTAAGAACACCAGTCTTATTGTCTTTATTATAATTGCTGCGGTTATTACATTTATTGGAATAACAATGCTTAACAATCTCGTAAAGAATGCTACTTATAAGGAGATAACTTATAATGAGTTCATAGAGATGGTTAATAATGATGAAGTAAAGAGCGTTGCACTTGAACAGGATAGAATTCTTATTACACCAGTTGACAGTGCAGGGGATACTCCGGAAGCGAACAAGTTAGGCTACACATACTATACAGGATATGTTAATGATGACACACTTGTTCCATTACTCAAGAGAAAAGGTATTGAATTCTCAGGTTATATACCAGATTCTAATTCATCAATAGTAGAATTTCTGGTTGTATATGTATTACCATTCTTATTCATATATGTAATATTTGCCTTTGTATATAGAAGAATATCCAAAGGCGGCGGTATGATGGGCGGCATGGGTGGAATGATGTAATTCCGGTTTCCTATTAGAGAATATAAAGAAAGAAGAACCGCTTTCCCTGATAAAGGGAAGGTGGTTCTTTTTTTTGTGTTCCCAAAACATCTCATTCTCCGATTTGTTCGGTTATTGGAATACTTGTATATTTATTGTCTAATTTATTAATAAATCGAGAGATGTTGAAAGTAGTAACATTTATGAAGCAGGTAGCCAACGGGTTACAGGTGGAGGGAAACTTCGGTACTGCGCACGTTTATCGTAGCAGTCTGAATGCCATCATTGCTTATAGTGGGAAAGTGGACTTCACCTTTGATGAAGTGAGTCCGGAGTGGTTAAAAGGATTTGAAATACATCTTCGTAGTCGTGGTTGTAGTTGGAACACCGTTTCCACTTATTTGCGTACGTTTCGTGCAGTTTACAATCGTGCCGTCGATCTTCGTAAGGCACCTTATGTTCCTCACTTGTTCCGTTCTGTTTATACCGGTACTCGTGCCGATCATAAACGTGCGTTGGGTGATGAGGATATGAAGAAGGTATTTGCCCGTCTGTTGCAGTCGGACGCCATCACTCCTGC
>ENA-OPVL01001885-OPVL01001885.1-human-gut-metagenome-genome-assembly--contig:-NODE-1885-length-12032-cov-2.694665_pt1 | contig 12032 bp, 7 predicted proteins | sample MGYA00241496_ERZ501984 | MGnify/ENA primary metagenome ERZ501984 (study PRJEB25962, sample SAMEA2042986) | human gut metagenome | biome: human gut; feature: human-associated habitat; material: faeces... | reverse complement strand
GCAGCGGCCTTAGCGCGAGCCGCATCGACCGCAGCCTGCAGGTTGGCGACCTTCTGCACCGCTGACACCGTGCCCGCGCCAGCGCTAGCAGCAGCCGCGCTCGTCAACGGAGACAGCACCGCAGCCGGCTTCGCAGTAGCGTCGGCACCGTTCGCACCCTGCGCCACCGCAGTCAGCGGAGACAGCAGCGACCCGCCCGTCATGGCGATCGTTGCCGCAGCAACTGTCGCCATACGCCCGGCGGCCTTCGCCTTACCCGCAGCGCCGCCATTGATGTTCTTGTTCACGTTCTTGCTCATTGCCGATTCCTTCCCACGATGAGCTGATGTTTGACACATAATCGATCCAATATGCCCCGCTAAAAAGAGGTGATAACGGGGTAATTAAATCGGAGGAGTTGGAGACAAGCCCACATCCATCAGCGGATGCCGAGCTCATACTCCCGCTCGCGCTCAATATCATTCAGGTACTCATAATCTTCGGAGCTAAGCTCTAGATCATCTTGAGCGAACATGTAGTTCTCGGCCTTAGAACCAATACTGCAACCGTAGATGGTATTGAGATCGATATGGTCGGTATTGTCGTTGTAAAGGGGGAAAATTCTGCTGGTCATGCTCAAGTACCTCTCAACATAAACTGAAAACTCGTTTGCTTGGTCTCTTTTTGAGACCCCATCTGATGTGCTATGGCTGCAGTATATGTTCTCCCCTTTTACAATGCAAGCGTAATTTCAAAAAGTTCTAGGAGCGATAATTGCGCAACACCATCACTTGTCGCCACTGCCATCCTCTACCGCGCCCTCACGCGCAGCGCACTCGTTGAGATACTTGACCGGAATCGGCCACACGGACGGAGCCTTATAGCGCGAAAGGCCTATGTTGGCCAGCTGAACCAACAACTCAGACAAATCATCGCCGTCGAGTACCTCAATCGAACGCACGTGAATCGCAGTCGCCATATCCTCCTGGGTGCCGTTGTTGACGCCCACAAAATAGCAAGTCTTGCCCGCACGCTCGAACGTTCCAATGCCGTAATAAGGCGAGTTGTAGCTCTCGAAAATCTCTTTCTTACGCCCTGCTTTGCCTGTGAGCTGATGCTCACCCACCAGGGCCATAAAGTTATTGGAAAACGTCGTCAGTCCCGTATCCCGCACGCGCGCAAGCATAGACTGCCCGTTCGCATGCACGTCAAAGACATAGGCGCCCTTATCGAGTTTGCCGTCCGCGGTCAGCAGATCGAGCTCCATCTCGTCCTCGGGACCATCCTCTGCCGAATGTGAGGCATAGCGCATGCCCCCATCCGCGCCAATCGCCAACGTAGCGATACGCGAATCCAGCTCAATCTTGTCCTTTGTTTTATGCGGCACATCGACCAAGCCACACACCGTCACCGACTCAATATCCAAAGCATCAAGATCAAACGCCGTCACCCGCTCGTCGACAACATCCTGCTTTACCAGCAGTTCTTTGAGCATGGCGCCCAGGATCGCCTCTTGCGCATTGCGATCCTTTTGCTTTGGCGCCACCTTAAACAGTGGCTCGCACACATCCGGTGTCACGTGCTGTTCCACCACGCCAGCATGTAAGGCATAGCCGTCGTCCTCAGCAACCTCATTGGGCACAACGACAAGGTTCAGCGCCCGCGAATCCACGGCCCTTCCGCCATACGTTGCGCGAACGCCCCACGAGGAATCGTTAAGTCGATCGGCCAGCTGGCGCGCCACTTCGGCAAGCCCATTGCGCGCAAACGACACCACGATTCGCTGCCCCGCCATGCGCTCCGCAACCACGCGCGCGTACTCATCACCCTTGAGCACCTCGTAGAAACTCTTACGCGGGTATTCCATGAGCGTCACCCGGGCGAAGTCGCTGTAACGGCGTTCGAGAATCTGCAGCTCTCGATACAAAATGCCCTTCTTGGTATAGGCGACCTTGTCCGCCTGGGCCGAGAACGTCAGATCACGGCGCTTGGACGGCTTGTCGCCCTTGGCTCGGCGCAGGATGTACTCGTCTTTTTGTTCGTGGGCAAGCACCATCGTCGCCACGGGCGATAGCCTGTAGCCCACTTGGCTCTTAATCTTTTCGAGCTCTTTCTCGTCACCTTGTGCCCTGCCAATAAGCACACGGCGCTTGGTAAACGTCCGAATCTTAAGATCAAAGGTGCAATCCTCATCGATAACGATTTCAACCGTTTCGATCTTGGCAGGTCCCCTTCCGTCGCTTTCGACAGCATCGCGGCGGGCACCCTTGGCGCTAATGACATACAGGTGCCCGGTGTCATTGGGAACTTCGTCCTCAATCCCCTCAAACTGAGAGCAGGAGTTGAACAGCAAGCGGAGCGCAACGTAATCGTCCAACTCGTTCCAATTAGTTTTAATCGGAACTATCTGCTCCTGATAAAGCGAGGCATTAAGGTCGCCCGTCTGCACGCCCGCTTTGACCATCAGAAAGACGCGGTTGTCTGCAAGCTGCGTGAGCGCGACGACCTTGCCCGTCTGGCACACATCGGCCATAAAGTTCGCCACGGCATGCTTGCCCGCATCGCCGACGTTGCACCAAAAGACCGAGTAGCGCTCCTCGGCAGCAGCGGCATCGAGCTGCAACACGAGCTCTGATACGGCGATGTCTCCCAAACCGCACGGCTGGTTATGCTTCGATTGCACGGCCGATCGCCTCCATCATCTCCAAATTGATTGCACCGTCGGCGGCCATATAAGGAACGGAGAACACAGTCCCCTCAGCATCGAGTGCCTTGGGCACGCACTCAAGCGCTGCCTCATCAGCCAAAACGTTGACGATTAGCAGGCGTTTCGCCCCAACCTTTTGAGCCTTCGTCCTAAAGCGCTCGGCATCCGACGCCTCGCGACCGTCGCGAACATAAGCGATATAGGCACCGATGCGATAGTGCTTAAAATCGATCCATACCCCGGTCGTGTTGCCAGTAGCATCGAGCACCTCAAAGTCGCCACCTGTCTCGGCGTGTGCCGCATCGCCACGCGTAAGCGAATAGCGGCCGTCGTAATATGCCTCAAAGATTGCCCTTCCGGCAGATTCTCCCAGCTCACCCAGGTAGACCGCCTGGAACATATAGGGCGTCATGTGCGCCGTCGCCGCCGGCTGCAGCGTTGTGGGCACCCCGTCGCTCGACCAACGCTCACGCACTTCGCGAATTGACAGCAGCTCGGGTACGCGCGCCGCCGCCTGGCTCACCTGGCGAACCGTCGCGCCCTTTAAGCCCTCCTTGCAGTGGCAACGATCCTCCAGACGAGCAGCAATCTGCTCGACGGGCTCACCATCGTAGCTAGGGAATTCAAAGTGCGGCACCTTGCATGCCCCGCCTTCTGCATAGGCATAGCCATTTGCAGCATGCGACATGCGCAGCGCGGTACTCCGGCGCTCTGGGTATTGCGCGAGATCTTCCCACGGCAGGCAAAAATGATGCAGGTAAAAGTCGCGCTCGCCATCAAAAGCAGTGAGATCTTCGTCCCCGGCGTTTAGCGAGGTAACTTTCCACGCCAGCTTTTCGTGCTTTTGCTTGGCAAGGTTGTTCCTAAAGGCGGCAAGGTTCTGCTGCTTAACGGCAGCGTGTTCCTTGTTGTCCGTCATATGGTTGTTGGCAGCGGCGCAGGCACCAACCACCTGCTCAAGCTCGTAGCCCATCGGCAAATCATGCAAGAACGAAAAGTTGCAATCGTTCGCAATCTCGCGGTCGAGCAGCACCTGCACGCAAGGCATCTTTACACTCGTGCGCATCAGGCGACCCACAGCCTGTGCCACAATGCGAGCGCCTTCGACCTGATAAGAGAGGGTGTCGCGCACCGGCAGGCTCTTATTAACGCCAGATAGAAGCATCCGTACGTTCCGGCGCTTTTGAGTAAACGGAACCTCGCCGCGCGCTACCAGTTCCTCCTGCTCCACCACGCCAAGTAGCGCCTGCTGGACAAACTTATTTGAGTTGATCTCCACTCCCCAGGTCAAACGACTTGTGGGCGACTCGATATATAAGAAATCAAGATCCATCTTGGGGCGACGGTCGGCATTTTCAAAGCCGCAATCGACCTGATGAACCATGTCGCACAGATTCTCCGGCACCTTGTATTTGAGATTCTTGGAAAAGCCACCGGCCGAAAGATTGATAAACATCAGGGTCGGCTGGCCCAGCTCGAGACGTTTTTGAGCGCCACGCCAACCTGCATCCCATTCCGCAGCGTTAAAGCACGGCACCATGTCCTTGGCGGCCTCAAGCGATTTCTCGTACGACATCTCGGGGCACTTGATGTTTCTAATCACCAGCTCCGCGACAATCTCGCGCGCAAGATCCAGCGCCAGACTATTGAATTCGCCATGGTTTCCCATGTGGCGCGTGGTAAAAACGGCTCCCGCCCGTTGCTCGTTACGCGCCACACCACGGGCCCAAGTACTCACGGCAACAAGCGTCTTGCTCAGGCGCTTCAGCTCAAACTCGATGCTCTTGGCGTCGCTCACGCCCACCCTGTCAGCAATCTTTAAGCGCAAGCGCACCGCAAGTCCCTCACTCACGCCAATCCCGTCAAAGAACCGCATCGCGCGCTCGTACACCTCGTCGGGCGACACAATGATGCCGCCAAAGGCGCCGCCTGCCAGCGCGACCATGCCGGCAATTTCCTTGGACTCATCCACCCAGGCAATATCGACGTCGTACTCCTTCGCAGCCTGTTTGTTCAACAGCTTAGTCTGTCGCACGATTTCCTGGTTGAGCTCACCAATCCAAGCGTCCTTGCGAACCACGCCATGAACCTCGTCAAGGTAATCGAGGTTGAAGTTTTTGACGGTCGGCGCACTCCATGTTGCGCTCATGCACACGCAAGGCGCTTTGGCGGCAATGGAGGCAAGGTAGGCCTCGGGCATGCGCTCAATGCCGTGGCTGGTTAGGTACGTGGTAAACATGTGCTCGATGGTGGTTTCCATCACTAGATAATCGACACCACGCGCATACATCGAGTCGTCGGCGGCATCGATCTCGTCATTCTTGCGATCTTTAAAGAACAGCGCCAGCATCAACGAATCCCAAAAATACTTCTCGCTGGTCTGGTTGTTCCTAATGCCCAGGGCATCGATGATGTTCTTGCGCGAAAGGTCGTCCTTGTACGAGATGCTGCCGTAGTACAGCTTGTCCATAAGCGTGGCGCAACGGGCGAGATGACCCACCACCATCCTGACCAGACCGCGTGCACGACGCACCGCCTTGCTGACGGTTTGCTGCCCACTCCCTCCGCGAGTGATAATCATATTGCGAGTACCGCCCTCATTGAGTTTGAAGCGCAACGGATTCGCCGAGTTGTCGCCCACCGAAATATCGTCGCTGCCAAACAGATGTCGACCGGAGAGCTGCTCTTCTTTCGCCTCGTCAGACAGCGCAAAAGGCGGACGCAGTTTCATGTCCTTAATACAAGAGGCGAGTGCCTTTTGAATTTTCTTGGCATCCTTGGCGATTTCTTCGGCATCTTCCTCTACGCTCGCCCGCGAAACCCTGTTCCTCTCGGCGTTTGACCCTTTGTGATCGCCCGACGTGGAAGCGTGCGTATAGACCGCCATCCATTGATCTCGATTCCCCAGTAGCAAGGGGTCCACCACACCGCCGTTAAAATGACGATCGAGGATACGCAATACTTCGTCCGGCTGAAACGTCACGGGATCGTCTGTCAGCGTCGACAGTATGTCGGCCTTCATGTGGTCGATTTCATCAAAGATAAACAGGCCCTTCTCGGCAGCCATTGCGTTAAAGAGCACAACGCCTGCACCGGTCACTGTATCGATCCTATTGATGAGCTTTTGCGGCGTCAGGGCAATCACATGCGGTATGCTCTCGTCATTGAGCAGGGCAGACGGCCAAATCTGGGGGATCACCTCCATGCCGCGCGTGATGTTTTTGAGCTCGTGGCTCACAGCCCAACGCAAGCTCGCATCCGCCGACGATAGCTTGTCGCGAAGGGCGGGGGTCAAACGGTCTGCAACACCTCCCAGACGATTTCGAGTGTCAAGGATGCCCAAAAGGTCATCGGCGATCTCCATCGCGTTGCCCCACGCTCGCTTAATGATGCGATGAGAGCTCTCGTCGTCCGCCTCGATGGGACACGGAATGTCGCGCACGCCCACGGCGCCCTTACCGCGCGTAGTCTCAATCCAATGCAGGATGTTATCGCCCGCACGCGGAAGATCGAACACCATGCGCTGCGCGGCATCGCCATCCATGCCCTGTTCAACCAGCAATTTGCGCACGCTCGCAACGTAGTTGTCGCGGTTGTCCTTACCCGGCACCACAAACACCAGGTAACGACGGCCCGGGCACTTGTTAAAACAGCCCGAATCGTCCCAGCCACCGGCGATGAGGTCGGCTGTGACCTGCTCGGCCGTATAGTTTTTACCCGAGCCCGTCGTGGCGCCCAAAAAGTACAGGCCATTGTTGCCCTGATCCTTGGGGGCAAACAGCGCACGCTCAAAAAACTCGCGCATCGCCTTTTGACGTGCAAGATAGGGAGCGAGCTCCTTGTCGTCCGCAGACGACGGATTCGATTGGCAGTTGAGATCCCACATAGCCATGGTCAAACCTCCGATTTAGTTGTTACACGTGTTTGATACCATCCCGTGCGGACAAAACTCGCGCAGGGAGGTTAGAGGGAGCAGCGTCAGCGACGCCCAAAAGAGAATAAGAGCGAGTAAAGGTCGGCAGCTACTCGCAAGTTTTTCTTATCGCGTGAAAAGAACTTGCATAGCCATCCTGGGTCCATTTGCAGCTGGACTCTAACGAAGCGCGCCGGACGACCGGCCACGAACCAGCACTGGTCGTGACCGGCGTAGGCAGCTGGAAGAAAGCCCCCGCTACCTATACGACGAACCGGCGATCGCAAAGGGAAGTCCGACGAGGCACAGCACCAAGGCAACGGCTGTGACTACAAGCGCGAAAGCCACGCTTATGGCAACATAAGCAACAACAATGAAAACCAGCGCCAGTACGCAGGCAAGCAGCTCTGCCACGTAGCACAACACCAGGTTCGAGCTCGCACGCTTCAACAGGACGTCGGAGAGGCGGACAAGCTCGATAGCAAAGCCGCTGCCAAAGTTGCGTCCGGGGCCCTTGGCAACAAACCACTTGAACAGGCACATCAGGGCGCAGCCCAGCATGATCATGATCGAAATGGTCCATGCGCGATGCCCCGTCTCGACAAGGCCCTGGTCGCCCATCGCACTGCCGTTGATGAGCCAACCCGTTCCATAGCCCATGAACAGCATCGCCAGCAGCAGGCAAGCGCTCACCGCGGCGAGAAAGCGCGACACGCGCCTGCTGAACACCGGCGCCTCACAGCTGAGCCCAAATCCCTCGCGAACGCGCCAAACAGCATGGTAGGCAGGGTACGCTGCGATGAGTACAGCCGCGAGCAACGACATCCAATCGGACCCAGACGCCGCCGCGTACTCCGTAATCGCAGGAACGGGATAGGCGGTATCGAACGAATCGTTCAAAAACAGCGCGACCTCGCCCTTCCAGACGCAAAACGGAGCGGCGACAGAAGCTATGCCGGCAGCAACAAATGCAGCGATGGCAATAAGTAGCGCGCCCTGCACAAGCTTGACGACCTCACCTTTAGTAGCGCTAGGCGTAACATCAACGGCACTGGACGAAATTTGGATAGAAGCGTTCATGATCTTCCTTTCAGAGAGACCCGGTTGGTTGGTGATTTGGTTTTAGGGTGATTGGTGCAAATGCAGGGGCCACTCGATGACCCCGGCAAAACAGCAGGCCAACTTGACCATTCGTGAAGGAGAGAAATTAGCAGGCAATATCAAAATCGTCGCGGCTCGAAAACTCGGCACTAGCGATATCTCGCGCTGGAACACACGTAAACTCAAGCAGGCGAACCAGCGAGATCACAGGATAGTCCTCGACACCCCACTCGAGTTCAAAGCCCAGACGAGCAAGCTCGTCACGACAATTGTCGAGCATGAGCTCATAGGCGCTTCGACGGGCGCAGGCTTCAAAGAAACCGAGCCCGCACTCCTCGGAAAGACAGGCCTTCAGCTCATCACAGATGGTCATAACCTCGCAAACGAGATCCTCAAGCTCATCGCGTTTGGTAGAATTCAGCAGTTCAAACAGGATATCGTCAAACATTTTCCGTCCTCCTTTGGACTTCCTTCTTGCCCGACTCCTATTGAACACGACAAAGTGGCACAATAGCACACATATTATGTATTTAAATTTTGTGCTACTTGGAGATAGATATGAAAGGGGTTCTCGGCTGCGATGCTGATTGGAATGTTGGCGTCCTCTTTATCCGATCCAAATCAAACCCATGTCTATATTTATTAGATAAACGGGGCCGCTTTAGCCTACAGGCAGAAAAGGCAGCCGTTTCATTTGATTCAATTACTCTGGTAAATGAATTACTAAGAATTGATCTCTATTCATTTTTTACCGAGATGGCCAGTTGGCACCTCTACTACCGCAAATGTCGACCACTTTACGTTCTGCCCAACGCAGACGGTGCCAGCCGCCACCCGCTTCGCTTCAACAGCGATGATAGAGGCGTCTTTCGTAAAAACATGCCATGTTGGAAAAGATATGAGTCAACACCCTATATCGATAGCGTTGATGGATTTGATTTTAAAAACATCATTTTCCACAATCGAGATGAATATGACCGTTGGCTCAAGGCGCAGCCACCTGTTTCTCCCGATTTCGATACCGCCATCAGCAAAGCCCTTAGCCGCAACTCGCACGGCAACATATCAACCTTCACAAAGGAGCTTCTCGCACACACTTGTTCCGTGTGCCTAAGATGCAACAGTTCATACGTTCCTGACCCACTCTATTATTCGTATCTTTTCAGTACGATTGCCGTCGAGTGCAACAAGATTAACGAACTGCTCGCTCTTGTGTACTCAAATAATAATCTGATTAAACAATACGATGCAGCCGATCTCTTTAACTCGTATCTTCATTTAGATAAGATTGTTTCAGAGCAAGAGGCGACGAACACCTCTTTTGAATTGACAGAAGAGCCCGAAATCACATCTTATAGACCCAGCCGGAGCTTCGCCAATTTCTTTCGCGGGAATGCATCGCCCTATTTAGCAAGTCACGACCTCAAGTACCTGCAGTCGCTATGTGCCGTCTCGCTACAAACTTGTCTAAGTGTTGTCAAAACATCGCGCAGCTCTCTAACAGATAGCATTTTTCATAGTCTAGAGGAGCAGTTAATCCAATCATATATAGGCATCTCTAATACTGAAATAACTGCAATTCCCAGACAGCTTGACGCCGTCATTAATCTATGCACTCAATTACTTTGCTCTTTAACGAAACCCCGCGCCTGCGAACGTGATATCGATACGTTGGCAGACCTTCTAAGCGAACTCCGATCATTCCGGTCCTCCGATTTCTTCCAAACGCTTTCCAAAATTTCAAACGGTTCCTTTAAGAAACCGCCAGAGGGAGCCTCTGAGGAAGAGCTATCAAGCTATCAAGCTATCATCCATCGCTACAGGCTCTTTCGCCAGGCAGCACACGATAAATCATATGGACCGCTCGTTCGCAAAGCGGCGTTGAATGACCACGATGCGGCGCTCGAGCAGATAAAGAGACAAGCCATTATTCGCCATGCCGAGAATACATGTCTACTGGAGATAGAATGGTCCTTCTCAAAGTTCTATGCAAGGCTTCTTAGCGAGCTGCTCTATTGCGGCAAAACTCCAATTAGATGCAAGTCCTGCGGTTCACTATTCTTTCCGACCGCGTCAAACAGCCAATACTGCAATCGCTTTGATCCCACCACAAATCGTTACTGCAACCCCCGACTCAATGAAAAGAAGCGCTTAGGTCGCAAAGCGCCGCACGGCACGGCTATCAACCTCCATAAGAAAGCTGAAACTGCTAAACAACTCAATGAAAAAAGACGTTTCTCCTACTTTGCGGAACTCGAGGAATTTGTCGACCATGAAATAGGGCCCGTTTACTTCAAGAGCACCCTGATAACGGATGAGCTCTATCAGTCCTGGAGAGCCGCAATCAACGGCCCGAAAAACCAGCCTAGAACAAAGACGCCTGAGCGCCTTGCCTTCCCCCATCCCGTAATCTGGGAAGAACAGGTCATCAACGGCAATCAGGAAATCGCCGTTTACCTTAATCAATATGCCTATCCCGCACTTCGAGACAGGCTTAACCAAAGTGCCAAATCATCAAAATCGAGCTGCATGGTAATAGACAAGCCAACTATTTGTTTTGGCGGCTGGAAACTGCGCCTGTTTGATCTTTTGCGCCTTATTGCTTCCATCAATAACGACAAGGAGCAAATCCAAGATGGCCCCATCCCGGTCCCAGGCTTAGGTTCAATGGACGTATTCACCCCCGACAGAAGCCCCTTAGAGCCTTTGCCAGAAGGCAGGAAAAGACTCCTGCACTTCCCACCCAGCGGAAAGGGAAGATTAATTCTCTTTGAAATCATAGACGAGAAGCGCAGCGAGCAACTACAGCGGGACCCAACGCAAACCACGCCCCCGTCTCAACCAGAAGAGCGTCAACAGCGCTATCCACATGAACGCCAAGATCAAGACGATCGCGTCGAAAATGTTGGTGTAAGGGCGGCGCCCTAGCGCCCGTTTAACGAAGAACGGCCTTCGTCCTAGAATCTGAAATCACCACAACAACAGGTTCTAGGAAAGGACGAAGGCCGCTATGGAAATCTTATCAGACCCGACGCCGGACATGCTCGCCATGCCCCGGTTTGACGACGGCGCCATCGACATGCAGGAGCTGCTCAGGCGCCTCGCCGAGCAGGTCGTGAACGCCGTGATGGACGCGGAGGCCGACCAGCTGTGCGGCGGCGGGGCGAACAGCCGCAACGGCTACCGCGAGAGGGCGCTCGCCACCTGCGTGGGCATGCTGACGCTTCGTATCCCCAAGCTGCGCTCGGGCAGCTTCTTCCCCGAGGACGTGATCGAGCGCTACCAGCGCGTGGACCGCGCCCTCGTGGCCGCCGTGGCAGAGATGTACGCCACCGGCACGAGTACCCGCAAGGTGCAGCGCGTCGCCGAGAAGATGGGCGTGTCCAGGCTCTCCAAGGACCAGGTGAGCGCCATCGCCTCGAGCCTGGACGCCGACATCGAGGAGCTCTGCGGAAGGCCGCTCGACGGCTCCCCGGTGCCCTACGTCTGGCTCGACGCCACCTACGTCAAGTGTCGCCGCGGGGGCCGCGTGGCGTCCACCGCCGTTGTCACCGCCATCGGCTGCGACGCGGGCGGCTGGAGGCGCGTCCTGGGCGTCGACGTGGTGGACACCGAGTCGTACGACTCGTGGCTCGCCTTCCTGCGGACGGTCCGCGGCCGCGGCGTCTCCGGGGTGGAGCTCGTCGTCTCGGACGCCCACCCGGGCCTCGTCCGCGCCCTCGGCGAGGTCTTTCAGGGCGCCGCGTGGCAGCGCTGCGCCGTCCACCTCATGCGCGACTGCATGCGCGAGGCCGGCTCCTGGCAGCTCAGGCGCCGCGTGGGCAGGATCGTCTCGCAGGTGTTCCGCGGGCGCGACGCCGCCACGGTGGCGGCCATGTACCACGCGGCGTGCGACATGCTCGAGGAGTGCTGCCCGAGGGCCGCGGCGGTGCTTGAGGAGGCCGAGCCCGACGCCCTGGCCTACCTCGACTTCCCTCCAACTCACTGGAAGCGGCTGCGCACCAACAACGTGCAGGAGAGGACGAACAGGGAGATAAAGCGCAGGTCGCGCGTGGTCCAGGTATTCCCGTCCACGGGCTCGCTCGTGCGGCTCGCCGGCGCGGTCATGTGCGAGCAGGACGAGATATGGCAGGAGTCCAGGTACTTCTCGGAGGCGAGGATGAACGAGCTCTACGACGACGGTCGCACTCGGGGAATCGACGGGACCGTCGATTGGGCGCGGCTTGAGGCGGAGGCCAGGAAGATGCTCGAGTCCGGCCTCGAGCTTGCAGACAGGGTCGAGGCGGCATAGGATATCAACCGTATTCCAGATTCCAGGACGCCGGGCCGACT
>ENA-OPVL01001879-OPVL01001879.1-human-gut-metagenome-genome-assembly--contig:-NODE-1879-length-12090-cov-2.350644_pt1 | contig 12090 bp, 8 predicted proteins | sample MGYA00241496_ERZ501984 | MGnify/ENA primary metagenome ERZ501984 (study PRJEB25962, sample SAMEA2042986) | human gut metagenome | biome: human gut; feature: human-associated habitat; material: faeces... | reverse complement strand
ATTGGCGGCTATAACGTTCTGACAGAGCGGCTTTTTGAAAAAGCGGATGTACAGACAGGTGTTGATTTTCTGGAAGATAAAGAAAAGTACCTGGCGATGGGTGAGACGGTGATTTACACCGGAGCGATTGATGCGTTTTACGATTATGCACTTGGCAAGCTGGAATACCGTACGGTGCGCTTTGAAACAGAAGTGCTGGATACCGACAATTATCAGGGCGTAGCTGTAGTAAACTACACCGATCGGGAGACACCGTATACGCGTGTGATCGAACACAAGCATTTCGAATTCGGAACCCAGAAAAAGACCGTCATTTCCAGAGAGTATTCCACCGACTGGAAAGAGGGGATGGAGCCGTACTACCCGGTGAATGATGCCAGAAACCAGGAACTTTATCAGAAATATGCCGCACTTGCGGAAAAAGAAGAGAAGGTTATCTTTGGCGGAAGACTTGGAGAATACAAGTATTACGATATGGACAAAGTCATTGAGGCTGCACTGAACCAGTGGGAGAAAATGCAGCGGTAGGAAAAAGAACTGCAAACGGAAATCAATCAAAACGGACTGCACACTTGACAGCAGTCCGTTTTTTGACTATATTATAAACGATATCCGGCTGGAAAATACCGGAAAATAAGAAAATGAAAGAGGTCGTTATGAGAAAAGAATATGATGACGAGGATGAAATCCCGGAAAGACGCCATTCCTCAGGAAAGAAAAAGAAGAAATTCGGCTGGGTTAATGTGCTCACCATCCTTCTCGTAGTTGTACTGGTTGTGCTCGTCGGTGTCTATGCTGTAATCAATCACTATTACAGCAAGAGTAACTATGTAAGCGACGATAAAATCACGATCAATAAATCCACAGAGGTTGAGACAGAAAGTACCGGGTTGACTGATGAGGAGACGGATGCCCTGCAGTCTGAGATTTTAAATGAGACACAGGACATTGAACTTCCAAACAACAATAACGTGTACAACATTCTGCTGATCGGTGTTGACCGTCGTGACAAAACGTGGTATGGAAACTCCGATTCCATGATTCTGTTATCCGTCAACAAAGATACAAAGCAGATTCACATGACATCCTTTATGCGTGACCTGTATGCAAATATTCCGGATGTCGGTGTAAAGAAGCTGAACGCAGCCTGCGCATACGGCGGCGGCCCGCTGGTTGTCCGTACCATTGAAGACAACTACAAGCTGCCGATTGATAACTACGCAAGCGTTGACTTTGATTCCATGATCGATATCATTGATGCCGTCGGCGGAATCGAGCTTTCCCCGAGTGATGATGAGGTACGTGTGGCAAACAACTATATCAACGAAATGTGCAAGCTTCGCAATGCAGATGCATCCGCACATCAGTATACGTCAAGCGGCGATCAGCACGTGGACGGTTATCAGGCGGTTGCATATGCACGAATTCGTTACGTCGGAAACTCGGATTATCAGAGAACCGAGCGCCAGAGAGAGGTATTAAGCAAAATGATGCAGGAGATGAAATCTTCCAGCGTAACAGAACTGAGCGCGCTGGCAGATACCATTCTTCCGAGTGTCACCCATAACATCGACCAGTCTACACTGATGACGCTGATCGGCGAGCTGCCGACGATCCTCTCCTATGAGATTGTACAGAGCCGTGTACCATACGATGATCTGTACTCCAGCAAGGGTGAGATGCTTGTTCCGGATTTCTCGGCAACCATTTCCAGACTTCAGACAGAAATCTACGGATCTACTACCGTAAACGAATAAAAAAGAAACAAATGAAAAACCTCCTGTATCCGGCAAGAAAACCGGAGCCGGGAGGTTTTTTCTGCCCGAAAAACCGGAAAAAACCATAAGAAATTTGTAAGGTATTTTACCGGCGGATAACTTGAAATAGATGGAAAAATGTAGTAAGCTATAAATTGTATAAGAGTAAAAAAATGGGAGGATGAATAAGAATGAAAAGAAAGTTTCTGGCCGCAGCCGTACTTGGCGTCATGGTAAGTGTTACACCAGCCGGTGCATATGCAGCTTCTACAGAAACCAGTCCATTACCGGTAAATTCGGAAAGTGATACTGTAGCTCAGGCCGAAGACGAAGAAACGACTCCGACTCCGGCGCCAACTGAGACCCCAGAGGTTACACCGAGTGAGACTCCGGCTCCAACCGAAGCACCGACCGCAACACCAACCGTAACACCAACTGAGACCCCTTCCGAGACACCGACGCCGAGCGCAACTCCGGCTCCGGAAGTAAGTAATCTGAAGGAAGGCTGGAACAGCGTTGAAAGAGATGGAAAGAAACAGTTTCAGTACGGAGTTCTGGATGAGAATAATAAGGTGGTAGCTGCTACCGGACCAATAGAAATCGACGGTGTCGGTTATGTGTTTGATGAAAACGGCTACATGCTGACCGGTGAAGTAGAACTTACGGATAAAGATGGAAAAACCGGAACCTACTACTTGGATACAGAAGGGGAAGATCCTGCAAAAGACGGACTTGGTTCGATGCAGCAGGGTATCTGTGAAGGAAAAGTATTTGCACCGGAACTGAAAAGAAATGAACTTGTTACACTCGAATTTAATGATGGAAGCGTAGACGATTACTATGCGGATGAAAACGGCTATGCCATCTGGAGCAAGACCCAGAAGGTAGGAGATAAAACATATCTGTTTGGCGATGACGGCACCCGCGTAAAAGAGGCAGGTTTCCAGACTGTTGTCGATGAAAAAGGGGTAACGCATACCTACTATCTGAATGCAGACAGCACCGTATCTCTTGGAAACCACACCGTATATCAGCAGGAAGACCGTACCGTAAGCTGGCTGACAGTAGGTTCTACCTGGTATCTGGTAGATGCAGAAACTGGAGAACTCCTTTCCGGCTGGCAAAAGGTAGATACAGCAACCTACTATATGAAACCAGGTTCCTTTGATGCGAACGGAGACATGAAAGACGGAAGCTTCGAGATGGAGACCGGCAATCAGAAAAATAAATCCGGCTGGGCTGAAATTGATGGAAAATGGTACAGCTTCCGAAGCTGGGGCGGCGTACGAACCGGCTGGTTCAATTACGATGGAAATAAATATTATCTCCACGAAGACGGCCATATGGAAGACAATGCACTGAATCTGAATGGAACCTTGTACTTCTTCCGAAGCTGGGGCGGTATGCGCGTCAATGATGTTGCTGAATATGAAGGCAATTATTACTATGTCGGAGCTGACGGAACCGTTTCGACCACAACTGGCTGGAAAAAAATTAAAACCGCAACTCAGACGATCTGGTACTGGACGACGGCAGACAGTGGAAAACTGCTGACGAATTCCTGGCTGGATTACAATGGAAACAGCTATTATCTGAAAGCCGATGGAAAAATGGCTTTTAATGAGTGGCTGGATAACACCTATTACTTCCGCAGCTGGGGTGCGGCCTACAAAAACGCATGGGCAAAAGTCAACAATGTATGGTATTATTTTGACGGAAATGGAAAGAAATATACCAGCGGCTGGCTGACCTACAAAGGAAATAAGTATTATCTGAAATCCGATGGAACCATGCTTGCCAATGAATGGCTCGATGGAAAATACTACTTCAAGAGCTGGGGTGGTATGTATAAAAACGAATGGGGCAAGTCCGGCGATACCTGGTACTGGTTTAATGCAGATGGAACCAAACGGACGCAAAAAGGCTGGTTCCTCTATGATAAAAATTATTATTATCTGGATAAAGATGGAAAAATGCTGACCGGCTGGGTTTACCATGACGGTAACTATTATTACATGAAGAGCTGGGGCGGCATGGCACATGACGAGTGGATTCTTCATGATAAGAACTGGTACTACTTCAAGAGCTGGGGCGGCATGTACCATGATCAGTGGCTGACACTGAACGGTTCTCAGTATTATTTCCGCAGCTGGGGCGGAAGATATCAGAACTGCACCGCTACGATCAATGGAAAACAGTACAAATTCGATGCTTCCGGACGCAGAATCACGGAAGGATGGGAGTACATCGGAAAATACCGCCGTTACCGCAAAGCAGACGGTTCTCTGATGGAGGATGTGACAAGCATCTTCAATCCGTCATCCAAATACATCACAGTAGACAGAACCCGCGGACGTGTCACCATTTACGGCTATAACAGTGCAACCGGTTCTTACGATACCCCGATCAAATCAATGATCTGCTCCGTAGGAAATCCAATCAGTTACACCGCAGCAGGAACATATAAAATCGGCTGGCAGTTGAAAAAGAAGCAAATGAGAGGTGAAGATTATGTGTGCTGGGCACCATATGTATCACAGATTTATGGCGCTGTTTACTTCCATGGCGTAGCAAGCAGCACACCGGATCTGAATATGATCTCTGCCGTAGACTTCAATTCCCTGGGATCACCGATGTCACATGGTTGTGTCAGACTGACTGCAATCGATGCAAAATGGATTTATGATAACGTCAGCAGCGGAACAACGGTCCGCATTGGCGACAATCTGGATTATCCGCTGACAAACCCGACCCGTTATACCTGGACAGGCGGTGCTTTCGGAAGCGATCCGACATATCGATAAAAAATAGAATAGGAATACCTGTATGAGAAAATCCATCGGGGCAGCAGTGCCGCCGATGGATTTTCTGATAAGAAGACATCGGCCATTTTACAGGAAAGGAAGACAGATACGATGGAATTACAGGAAAAGAAAAAAAACCGGACAGAACAGAAAACAGATATGCAGAATAAGGAAAAAGCATTGCTTGCCAGAATTGATGAGATCACGAGACAGGATCTCTGCCTTGCGTTTTCCGGCGGCGTGGACAGCAGTCTGCTGCTGAAGCTGGTCATGGACGCATCAGCAAAACACGGCACAAAAGTTTACGCAGTAACATTTCAGACACGGCTGCATCCGCCTTGTGATCTGGAGACAGCGACAAGAGTAGCAAAAGAAGTTGGTGCCGTTCATGAAGTCCTTTATGTTGATGAACTGGAGCAGGAGGCAATCCGCTGCAATCCGGAAAACCGCTGCTATCTCTGCAAACATCATCTGTTTGGGAAACTTCTGGAATTTGCCCGCGATCACGGTGTCACCCAGGTACTCGACGGAACAAATGAGGATGACCTTCATGTCTACCGGCCGGGGCGAAAAGCGCTGAGAGAATATGGTGTCATCAGCCCGCTTGCAGCGTGTCATGTGACAAAAACAGAGGTAAAAGCACTTGCTGCAAAGTACAGCGTTTCCGTAGCACACCGTCCATCCACTCCATGTATGGCGACACGCCTTCCCTACGGGGCAGAAATTAACTATGACGTTCTGGATCGGACGGCGAAGCATGGCTTCATACGCTGTTCGGTGCGGAAGAGAATCTCCGCCTGCGTGTACATGGCGATGTGGTGCGTCTTGAAATCGCACCGGAGCGTATGGGGGAAGTGCTTGAGAAGAGAGAAGAAATGATTGCATATCTGAAAAAGCTCGGCTTTTCTTACCTGACGATGGATCTGGAAGGGTTCCGTTCCGGCAGTATGGATGAGAAAATAACACAGAAAGAGGAAACAAAATGAAAGCAATTTTAAGTGCGGACCGCAAATGGGGTCTGGGATATCAGGGACGGTTGCTGGTAAGTATTCCGTCTGATCTGCGATTCTTCCGTGAAACTACGATGGGACACGTTGTCGTGATGGGAAGAAAGACACTTGCTACACTCCCGGCAGGGCAGCCCTTAAAAGGCAGAACGAATATTATTTTAAGCCGTGATCCGGAATGGACTGTCCGCGGCGCAACGGTTGTGCACAGCATCAGGGAGCTGATGGAAGCGTTAAAGCCGTATGAGGACGACGATATTTATGTTGCGGGCGGCGGAGAAATTTACCGTCAGCTTCTCCCATACTGTGATACGGCATACGTCACACGAATTGACATGACGTATCAGGCGGATACCTTCTTTGAGGATCTTGACGAATCACCGGATTGGGAGATGGTAGAAGAGGGCGATGAGCAGACCTGCTTTGATATTGAATTTTATTTCACGGAATACCGAAGAAAGAATGAAAAGGCAGAACGCCCGAGATAAGGGTAAGACAGGATGTAAAAAACGGAGAAACCACAGAAAAAGCGGCTTCTCCGTTTTTTTTCATATAGGATACAAAAAGTATCAGTGCTGTCCGCCTGCAGAAAGCTCCAGCATTTTTTTCTTAATATCATTTTCGAGCTGTACCAGCTCAACTTCAGCGGCGGCACGTTTCTGGCGGCCGTCCTCCTGAATCTTCATCACTTCATCGAGGGTAGAGATCAGGCTCTGGTTCGTCTGTTTTAAGGTTTCCATATCGACGATACCGCGCTCAGATTCTTTTGCAGTCTCGATCGTTGCCATCTTCAGATTCTCCGCATTCTTTTTCAGAAGCTCATTTGTCATATCCGAAACCTGGCGCTGTGCTTTGGCAGCCTCAGTCGAGTGATGAACGCCGAGTGCAATGATCATCTGGTTTTTCCAGAGCGGAATGGTGTTGACGAGTGTGGATTGGATCTTTTCGGCCATTACAGAATCGCTGTTCTGAATCATGCGGATCTGCGGCGCTGTCTGGATCGAAACCATACGGGTCAGTTCCAGATCATACAGTTTCTTCTCAAATCGGTTGCAGAGATCTTCGAGATCCTTGGCAGCCTGTGCATCTTCGGCCTTTCCGGTCATCTGCGCTTTATTCTGCAGATCACGGAGTTCTGTGGAACGTACCAGCTCCAGCTTTTTCTTTCCTGCGAGAATGTACATGGTCAGCTCTTTAAAATAATTCAGGTTCTGTGCATACATCTGATCCAGAATGGCAATGTCTTTCAGAAGCTGCCGCTGGTGGCCGTCGAGCACGTCACAGATTTTATTGACATTCACCTCTGCCTTGTCATACTTCGCTTTCATTGCATTGATTTTGTTCGTGCTTTTCTTAAAGAAAGAGAATGGTCCCTTTTCTTCTTCTGCGTCAAACGTTTTCAGCTCTGTCACAACAGAGGTGAGCAGATCGCCGATTTCCCCGAGATCTTTGCTTCTGACGTTCTCCAGCGTTTTCTCGGAAAAGTCTGCCATTTTCTTCTGTGCACCGGCACCGTACTGCAGAATGCCGTTTGTATTGGCAAGATCAATCTGGGAAACAAAGGCATCCACCATGGCTTTCTGTTCGTCGGACAGAACAGAATCATCCATGACCTCTTTCTTTTCTTCCGGCTGCTGTACCGGAAGTTCCGGTTCCGGCTCCGGAGCGCCGAAACTTAAGCTTGGAATTTCAGTGGTGTCCTTTATAAAATCATTCATGTTTTCTATTCTCCTTTTCTTCGGTACGGAAACGTAACCGGTGATTTGATTTCAATTGTATAGCTTTGAATAGTTACATGTGAAGCGGCTCAATATCCTGCTTTGACGGACCTGCCTGATTTGTCAGTCCCTCCTGCGCCAGCATCGTCTGCAGAACAGAGATATCAGAAGAAATATCCCATGCCGTTGTCTGGAACAGATCATCAAGCAGCTTTTCGAATGCGGCATTGATGGTATCCAGTGTGTCCTCGATTTCCTTCTTGGTTCGGAGAATATTGTCGCTTTGAATTGGTTCGTTCTCAAAGGAACGGTAAGCGTCGAGCAGCTTCCAGGTTGTCGGCATATAGTAATCCATAAATTTCCGCAGGGCGGCGGCTTCTTTTGGGCGCTTTTTTGCCTCCTCGAGAATCCGGGTAACAACCGTTTCGAGACGGCTCAGCTTGGCTGTGATGACTTCACCCGGCAGATCCAGGTTGCACTGATGGATCTTCTGAATATAAGATTCACATTCTTCCAGCATCTGCTGGTATTCCGGCGTTACACCGGAGGCCTCCAGCTGTTCACGTGCTTTCTGTTCGGCAATCTGCTGTTCCTTCTGGCTGGCGAGCATTGCGCGGTACTGGTCGTAGCAGTCATTTGTCACCATCAGACAGGTACCATTCTCGTCGAGGTGGCCCTGGCGCAGCATGGATTTATCAATCATGGTCGTAATATCGGTCAGAAGCTCACCTTTCTCACAGTGCATACTGTCGCAGAGTTCTTTCGTAGAAATATATTCCTTTGTGCCGATCAGCGTACAGATCTGGCGGAAATGGCGGACCAGACGCCGGTTTTTACTTCCCTTTTTCAGAAGAATGCCGCCGCCGATGGTAAATGCGGCAAAAATAAGAGAAGGAATCAGCGCGCTGTCATTCGGACTTGCAAATAAGGAATAGAGACTAAGCGCTGTGCAGCAGCCGAACAGTCCGGTGACACCCCAGCCGGCAGCCGTCTGAAATCCGCCGACAAGTGCAAGATCGGTGGAGGGCATAAAGCGCTCGCGCAGTACACGACGTTCCTGTATGCGGCTGTTCCATTCCGTATTCTGGGGGGTCTGCCAGGTATGGGAAGGTTTGGGAACCGGGTTCGCGCTCTTACCCGGCATCGTGCCTCCCGGCCCGTAGGAATAGTGATGCGGTCCGGTCTGCTGCGCTGTATTATTATGGGAAGAATGCTGGCTGCTGTAGGAAGTATCTGCGGAATAGCCGCGGGACGGCTCCTGTGTGCCATTTGCACGGAATGGTCCCTTCCGGTTTGGGTAGACAAACTGGTTGATGGTGTCTGAAATCTTCCGGTTTAATTCCTGAAAATCCTGAGAATTTACAGCATTATCCACAAGCTTTCCAATACTGTCGCCGACATCCTTTAAATCATCTTCAAAACTCATGTCAGTTCCTTTCTGATGAGGTACTTTTTCTGTGTACCGTCTTCCAGTTATTATACAATGCGATTGGAAATCTTACAAGCATACAGTGCTTAATTTTCTATGAAGCTGGAGATGATGGGAATGGTTACAGTTCACAGGAAATGATTTTGTTTTTGGATGAGTTGAAAGAAAGCAGTAACTATTATATACTAAAGAATATCGAATGTCAGAAAAAATCAAATCAGAATAAAGGGGCCGCAATACTAAATGAATAAAAACGAAATTATCCAGATACAGGGAATGGAATATAAAGAAATGACAAAACAGCTTTTGAACAAATGTGCCTTAGCTACGCTCATTCCTTCGAAGGTCAGTCTCATCGGTATTAAGCCAAATCTGGTAGCACCTGTCCCGGCGGAGTTTGGAGGGACGACACATCCGGAGGTGGTTGCGGGGATCATCGAATATCTTCAGGAAAACGGATTTACTAACTTTCAAATCATGGAAGGCTCTTGGGTCGGAGATAAGACGGAGGAATCGTTTGAGGTCTGTGGATACCGTATGCTTTCGGAACAGTACGGCGTTCCGCTTATCGATGCGCAGAAGGAAAAAAGCATGCCGGTGCAGTGTGGTGATATGGAACTTCAAATTTGCGAATGTGCGAAAAAGGTGGATTTTATGATCAATGTCCCGGTCATGAAAGGCCATTGCCAGACTAAAATTACCTGCGCACTGAAAAACATGAAAGGTCTCTTGCCGAATAAAGAAAAACGTCATTTTCATGCCATGGGACTTCATCGGCCAATTGCGCATCTGGGGCTGGGGATTCATCAGGATTTTATTTTGGTGGATAATATCTGCGGAGACCTTGACTTTGAGGATGGCGGTAATCCGTTTATTATGAATCGCCTTTTCGCTGGGTTAGATCCGGTGTTGATCGATGCATATGTCTGCGCGGAACTGCATTATAAGCCAGAAGATGTCCCGTATGTCAAAATGGCAGAAGAGTTGGGCGTGGGCAGCGCTGATCTCACACGGCTTTCAATCCGCCAAATTGGCGAAATTGGTGAAAAAAGAGTGATTCCGGAAAAACGGAAGATCGTGGAACTGCAGGATGCCGTAGAGGAAGTTGAGTCCTGCAGTGCCTGCTACGGTTATCTGATCCCGGCGCTCGACCGGCTGAAAGAGGAAGGACTGCTGCCGGAACTCCGCGAAAAAATCTGCATCGGGCAGGGATACCGGGGAAAGAGCGGGGCGCTTGGTGTAGGAAGTTGTACTTCCGGGTTCGCATGCAATCTGAAAGGCTGTCCGCCAACGGATGAGCAGATGTATGAATTTTTGAAGCAGTACATTGCAACTAGACGAAAAACAGAAGCAGAAAAATAGCAACAGAGGAGAGAGCGAATGAAAAAAGCAGTCAAAGCCATTTTAAATGTATTGTCCTACGGCGGAATTGAAGTAGAATCCGCCCGTCGGCTTGCCGATATCAAGAAGCTGGATCCGATCCGTATTTTTCTGCGAAAATTGGATATGGAAATATATAATGGGGACTACAAGGTTCCGATTCGGCTGTTCTTCCCGGATGAAAAAATGGAGGAGCATGGTGCAAAAGAAGCGATTCTGTTCTTCCATGGCGGCGGCTGGACAACCGAGAGCGTGGAGACATACGACCGTGTCTGCGCACGCATGGCGCAGTCGACGGGGCAGATTGTTGTATCGGTAGAATACCGTCTTGCACCAGAGCATCGTTTCCCGACAGGCTTAGAAGACTGCTACGCCGCCGCCCAGGCAATGCTGCGCGGGGAGATTCTGCCGGAGGTAACGCCGGAAAATGTCACGATCATGGGCGACAGCGCAGGAGGAAATCTTGCGGCTGCAGTCTGCCTGATGGCGAGGGACAAAAAAGAACTGCTGCCGGGGAAACAGATTTTGATTTATCCGGCGGTGAATTCCTGTTACACAGAGAAATCACCGTACAAATCCGTGAAAACCAATGGAACCGGATACCTTCTGACCAGTGTCAAAATGGAAGATTATGTAATTCTGTATCAGCGGACCGAAGAAGACCGCAAAAATCCGTACTTTGCACCGGTACTGGCAGAAAATCTGCAGGGACTGCCGGACACGCTGGTACTGACGGCGCAGTACGATCCGCTGCGCGATGAGGGCGAGGATTATGCGAAAAAGCTGAAAAGGGCTGGCAATCTGGTTGAACATCATCGGATCAAGGGCGCATTGCACGGCTATTTTGCGCTTGGCATTGAACACCTATATGTGCAGGAAAGTTTTCAGTATATGAATGCATTTTTAAGGAAAAAAAAACAGCAGAAAAATGCAGACGAAGAACTGGAAAACATAGCAGCAGTGAAGAAACAATTGACACACGGGAAGGCGTAAGGAGGCATAGAAAATGAAGAAAGAACATTCTTCGCGCTGGAGAAAGCTGGACAACGCGGCACAGGCATTTCCGGCGGCCACCGGAAAAAAGGATACGAGAGTCTTCCGGTTTTACTGCCAACTGAAAGAGGACATCCAGGCGGATCTGCTGCAGAAAGCGCTGGAGGAGACAATGGAGCATTACCCGGTGTTTTCCATGGTACTGCGGAAAGGTCTTTTCTGGTTCTATCTGGAGCAGCGCGATCTGCCAGCAAAAGTAGAAGAGGAAAAGCGTCCGCCGTGCAGTGAGATTTACGTACCCGACCACAAAACGCTTCTTTTCCAGGTTTCTTACTATAAAACCCGAATCAATTTCGAAGTATTCCATGCCCTGACAGACGGCACCGGAGCGATGCTGTTTCTGAAAGAACTGGTGAGCAATTATCTGATCCTGCGCCATCCAGAGGAAACATTTTCCAAGGTCAGCGAAGATATGCTGACGGAAACGGACTTCGAGGAGGACAGCTTTTCCCAGTATTACACCGGAAAGAAAAGTGAAAAAGAAAAGAGCCGCCCGGCATACCAGATCAAAGGCGAATATCTGGAGCAGGAGAAGATGGAAATTACCGAGATTCTGCTTTCTGCGGAAGCAGTTCATAAGTGCGCAAAAGCACATGGCGTGTCGGTAACGGCGTACCTTGCGGCGGCGTTGGTATATGCGGTATATGAAGAAATCCCGAAAAGCAGGCTGAAAAAGCCGGTTTCTCTGATGGTTCCAGCCAACTTGCGTAACTTTTTCCCATCTGCATCGATGACGAATTTCTGGAGCTGGATCGAGATTGCCTGTGATCTTGGGCCGGAGGCATCGTTTGAGGATGCCCTGCAGATCACGGGAGCCGCGATGCAGAAAGAGGCGCTGAAGCAGGAAATTTCCACACGTATGAACGATCTGGTGCGGATTGAGCGGAATCCGGTGCTGCGCGCCGTGCCGCTGGAAATCAAAAATCTGGCGCTGATGGCGGG
>ENA-OPVL01001870-OPVL01001870.1-human-gut-metagenome-genome-assembly--contig:-NODE-1870-length-12123-cov-5.804856_pt1 | contig 12123 bp, 9 predicted proteins | sample MGYA00241496_ERZ501984 | MGnify/ENA primary metagenome ERZ501984 (study PRJEB25962, sample SAMEA2042986) | human gut metagenome | biome: human gut; feature: human-associated habitat; material: faeces... | reverse complement strand
ACCCCAGCGATAAGCTGCACATCGGCCACAGCTACACCACCGTGGCCTGCGACGCGCTGGCCCGCTTCAAGCGGATGCAGGGCAAGGAAGTCATGTTCCTGACCGGCACCGATGAGCACGGCCAGAAGATCCAGGATAAGGCCGCCGCCAAGGGTGTAACGCCGAAGGAATACGTGGATGCCATTGTGGCTACCGTCAAGGACCTGTGGAAGACCATGGACGTCAGCTATGACCGCTTTATCCGTACCACCGATGACTATCATGTCAAGAGTGTGCAGAAGATCTTTACCAAGCTGCATGACCAGGGCGATATCTACAAGAGCACCTATAAGGGCATGTACTGCAAGCCGTGCGAAAGCTTCTGGACTGAAGCCCAGCTGAAAGACGGCAAGTGCCCCGACTGCGGCGGCCCTGTCTATGAGGCAGAGGAGGAAGCCTACTTCTTCAAGACCAGCAAATACGCTGACCGCCTGCTGAAATATTATGACGAGCACCCGGATTTCATCCAGCCCGCTACCCGCAAAAACGAGATGATCGCCTTCATCAAGCAGGGCCTGCAGGACACCTGTGTGTCCCGTACCTCGGTCAAGTGGGGCATCCCTGTCCCCTTTGACCCCAAGCACACCATGTATGTGTGGGTGGACGCCCTGAGCAACTATATCTCCGCCCTGGGTTACGGCAACGAGACCTACCACGATTACGACAAGTTCTGGCCGGCCGACCTGCACATGGTGGGCAAGGAGATCCTGCGCTTCCACACCATTCTGTGGCCCGCCATGCTGATGGCTCTGGACCTGCCGCTGCCCAAGCGGGTGTTCGGCCACGGCTGGCTGCTGATGAACGGCGGCAAGATGTCCAAGTCCGTGGGCAACGTCGTGGACCCCGTCATCCTGTGCGACCGCTACGGCGTGGATGCCATCCGCTACTTCCTGCTGCGTGAGATCCCCTTCGGCAACGACGGCATGTTCACCAACGAGGCCCTGATCAACCGCATCAACAGCGACCTGGCCAACGACCTGGGCAACCTGCTCAGCCGCACGGTCGCCATGTGCGAGAAGTACTTTGGCGGCACTGTGCACAATGTGCCCGGCACCGAGGCCATCGACACTGAGCTGGAGACCATGATCAACGAGCTGACCGGCAAGGTCACCGCCGACATGGACAAGCTGACCATCCCGCAGGCTCTGGTGGAGATCTTTGCAGTCATCCAGCGCGCCAACAAGTACATCGACGAAACGGCTCCCTGGGCACTGGCCAAGGACGAAGCCAACAAGGCCCGTCTGGAGAGCGTGCTGTACCACCTGTGCGAGGCTCTGCGCGTGAGCGGCATCCTGCTGAACGCTTACCTGCCCTCCACCGCACCCAAGATGATGGATCAGCTGGGTCTGGACGCCTCCGCGCTGGATCTGAGCAAGACCGTTTACGGCGCACAGGAGACCTACACCGTGCACAAGGGCGATGCCCTGTTCCCCCGCATCGACGTGGCCAAGGAGATTGCCCACCTGAAGGAAGAGGACGAGAAGCGCAAGGCTGCTGCCGAGGCCGCCAACAAGGCAAAGGCCGAGGCCGAGAAGAAGGCCGCTGCCCCCGCCGAGGAGAACGGTGTGGACTTCACCCACGAGGAAGAGATCGACTTTGACACCTTCTGCAAAGTGGAGCTGCGCGTGGCCGAAGTGCGCGCCTGCGAGAACCTGAAGGAGAGCAAGAAGCTGCTGCACCTGACCGTGTTTGACGGCGAGCGCGAGCGCTGCATCCTGTCCGGCATCGCCAAGTGGTTCAAGCCGGAGGACCTGATCGGCAAGAAGATCGGCATCGTGTGCAACCTGGCACCCCGCCCGATGATGAAGGGCAAATACGTCAGCGAGGGCATGATCTTTGCTGCCGACACCGCCGACGGCGGCTGCTCCATCGCTTTCTACGGCGACGACACCCCGGTCGGCAGCCGCATCCACTAAGCCATGGAGAAAACGACGCTTTCCCGTGCGGAAAAGCTGGACCGGATCTTCGGCACGCCGGTATATGCTGTGCTGCTGGCCATCTTCTGCAATGTGCTGTGGGGTTCGGCGTTTCCCTTTATCAAGCTGGGCTACCGCCTGTTTTCCATTGATTCCGGCAACACCGCCTCCATCCTCTGCTTTGCAGGAGTACGGTTCATGCTGGGCAGCTTTTTGGTGCTGCTGGGCAGTGTCCTGCTGCAGAACCGGGTGCCCCGGTTCCCCCGGGGAAAGGTGGCAGCAGAGTGCTGTGCCCTGGGCCTATGGCAGACCACCCTCCAGTATGCCTTTTACTACATGGCAGTGGCTCTGCTCACCGGTGCCTTTGGGGGCATCCTGAACAGCACCCAGAGCTTTCTGGGCGTCATCTTTGCCCACTTTCTGTATGGCAAAAACGACCGCATGACCCCTGCCAAGCTGCTGGGCTGTGTGCTGGGTTTTGCCGGGGTGCTCATCGGCACCCTCGGCAACCACGGCGGTGGCAGCAGCTGGGGCATCTTCTGCATGCTGCTGGCCACGGTCATCTTTACCCTGTCCGGCCCGTGGAACAAGGCCGTGACCAAAAAGGCTGACAGCTTTGCGGTCTGCTTTATCAACCTGTTTGTGGGCGGCGCAGCCTTGTTTGTGCTGGGCACTGCGCTGGGCGGACATCTGGGCAGTGTGAACCCGCTGGGCATCCTGGTGCTGCTGTATCTGGCCTTCATCTGCGGAGCCGGCTATGTGCTGTGGGCCCTGCTGATGAAGAACAACCCCGTCAGCCGCATTGCCATCTTTGGCTTTGTGAACCCTGTAGTCAACGTGCTGCTGAGTGCTGTGCTCAACGGCGAGCCCCTGTTCCGCTGGCAGTATCTGGCGGCGCTGGTGTTCGTGTGTGTGGGCATCTGGCTGGTGAATAAGGCACCCGCCCAAAAGGAGAAGGTATGACCGGCCCGATTTTTGACACCCATGCTCATTACAGCGCCCGCGCCTTTGACGCCGACCGCTTTGCCCTGCTGGACAGTCTGCCCGCAAAGGGCGTGGTAGGCGTGTGCGAGCAGGCCACCCACTCCGGGGACGCCCCCCGGGTGCTGGAGCTGGCCCACCGCTACCCCTGGGTGGTGGCGGCCATTGGCATCCATCCGGAAAGCCTGCTGCCTGCCGCCGACTGCGGCGAAGATGGCCCCGCCCCCACGGTGTCGGTATACGGCGGTGACTGGGCGGCCGAGATGCGCGCCCTTGCCCCCTGCTACGAGGACCCCAAGGTGGTGGCCGTGGGCGAATGCGGGCTGGACTACCATTGGCCCGTGCCCAAGGACGCCCAGCTGGCCCTGTTTGAAGCCGAGATCCGTCTGGCGCTGGAACTGGACAAGCCCATTATCGTGCACGACCGGCAAGCCCACGCGGATGTCTATGCCCTGCTGAAAAAATACCGGCCCAAGGGCATCGTCCACTGCTATTCCGGCAGTGCCGAGGATGCGCTGTGGCTGGCACAGCAGGGTCTGTACATTGGCTTTGGCGGTGCCTGCACCTTCCAGGGAGCCAAGCGAGCGGCAAAAGCCATTGCCGCCCTGCCGCTGGATGCCATCGTGCTGGAGACGGACTGCCCCTATATGGCCCCGGAGCCGGTGCGCGGCACCCGCTGCGACAGCAGCCTCATCCGCTATGTGGGCGAGTACATCGCCCAGCTGAAGGGCATTTCTGCAGAGGAAGTGTTCCGCACCACGGCCGAGAACGCCCGCCAGGTGTACGGCCTGTAATATTTCCCCGCAAGATACAGGGTCTGTGCCCTGTTTCTGGATAAATCAAGCTTTAGAATCCATACTGTTATAAGGAGATTTCTATCATGAAAGCACGCATTCCCAAACACCGCGAGTTCATCATCAACTTCCCCGACAGCATCGACAACGCCAAGGCCAACGAGGGCTGGGCAAAGCTGCAGCAGATCGTGGAGGACTACAAGAAGGCCCACAACGGCGCTTCCGTCTACGCCCCCACCTTCATCGAGGACTGCGAGCCCGAGGTCAAGAAGCTGCAGGAAGAGTACGGCTTCGAGTACACCGTCGAGTACGTTCAGTAATTTTTGACCAAAAAGCTCCCCTCTGTGCAATGCACGGAGGGGAGCTTTTTGCGTTGTTTTGGAAAGACCGTCTTTTACTGTTCCACCTTACTCAGCAGGATGCGGTCGTTGTCCAGATTTTTGCCAGCGTTTTCCCGGAACTTTTCCAGCAGGTCATCCACGGTCATCCGGCTGCGCTCTTCGCCCTGCACGTCGAACACGATGCGGCCCGCATCCATCATCAGGGTGCGGTTGCCCAGTTCCAGCGCCTGATGCATGTTGTGAGTGACCATCAGGCAGGTGATCTTCTTTTCGGCCACGATGTTCCGGGTCAGCTCCAGCACCTTTTCCGCCGTGGCGGGGTCCAGAGCGGCGGTGTGCTCGTCCAGCAGCAACAGCTTGGGGGTGACCAGCGTGGCCATGAGCAACGTCAGCGCCTGCCGCTGGCCGCCGGACAGCAGGCCCACCGGCTGTTTCATGCGGTCCTCCAGGCCCATGTCCAGCAGAGAGAGCTTCTCGCGGAACAGTTCTTTATCCTTGCGGGAGATGCGGGAGAAAATGGCGTGGGGCGCGGTGCCTGCACGCAGGTAGGCCAGCGCAAGGTTTTCCTCAATGGTCATGTTGGGAGCTGTGCCTTTGAGGGGATCCTGGAACAGGTGGCCGATGACCTTGCTGCGCTGGTGCTCCGGCTCAAAGGTGATGTCCTGCCCGCCCAGCACGATGCTGCCCTCGTCGGCGATGAACCCGCCGGTGATGGCATTGAACAGGGTGGACTTGCCCGCGCCGTTGGAACCCACGATGGTGGCAAAGTCCCCGGCTTCCAGGTGCAGGCTCACTCCGTTCAGAGCCACCTTTTCGTTCACGGTACCGGGGTTGAAGGTCTTATGCAGGTCGTTCAGCTGCAGCATTTCCATCTTACTTTCCCTCCTTCACGGCCGCGGCGCGGCGAGCACGGGCGGCATGTTTGCGCTTTTCAAAGGCAAAATGCTCCCGGATGGCTGGCATCGAAATGGCCACGGCCACAATGATGGCCGACACCAGCTTCATGGCAGCGGCCGGCACATTGAAGCGCAGAGCCACAGCCACGATAAAGCGGTACAGGCAGCTGCCGAACACCACGCCCAGAACGCGGCGCAGCATGGTGCGCTTGCCCACAAGGGTCTCGCCGATGATCAGGGAGGCCAGCGCAATGGTGACCATGCCGGTGCCCACGTTGATGTCACAGCTCTTCTGGTACTGGGCCAGCAGACCGCCGGACAGCGCACACAGCGCACCGGACACGCACAGGCCCACCGTAATGGTAAAGGCAGGGTTGATGCTGGAGGCCCGCACCATGGCGGTGTTGTCACCGGTGGCCCGGATGGACAGGCCCAGTCGGGTGCCCAGGAAGCCCAGCATGGCGGCGCAGGCCAGGGCGATGATCACCCCCACCAGCACCAGCTTGTACCAGCTGCCCAGAAAGCCCAGCGACTTTTTGGCCAGCGAGAAGATGGTCTCGGTCTTGACCAGCGACATGGTGGAGGAAAAGCCCATGGCCGCCAGATTGATGGTGTACAGGCCGGTGTTGACAATGATACCGGCCATGATGCTTTCCACACCAAGGCGGGTCTGCAAAAACGCAGTGACAAAGCCGGAGCACACGCCCGCCGCCATGGCCGCCGCAAGGGCCAGAATGGGGTGGCCGGTCAGTGCTACCTGACAGGCCACCGCACAGCCCAGGGTAAAGCAGCCGTCGGTGGACAGGTCTGCGATGTTCAGGATGGAATAGCTCAGAAACAGTGCCAACGCCACCAGAGCGTAGATACAGCCAAGCTCCAGCGCGGTCTGGATGACGTTGAGCGAAAAGATACTCGCCAGCATGTGTGTGCTCCTTTGAAATGTAATGATAAAGCAAACCCTCTCAGGCCGCTTCGCGTCCAGCTCTCCCGATGGGCGAGCTTTTTGTGCTGATCTTCAACCTTTCCTTTACCTGCCAAAAGCTCCCCCTTTCGGGAGAGCTGGCAAAACCGTCAGGTTTTGACGGAGAGGGTTTCCTCCGATTGAGGTTCAGGAGAAGTTCTCCGCCGTGGTCACTTCCACGATCTCGGTGCAGTAGGGTTTGAAGGCTTCCTTCAGGGCGTCCAGCTTGTCACCCTCAAAGCCCAGGGCGGCGGCGGTCTCGGTGTTGATGGTCACAATGCCGTTGTCAAAGGTCTGGTAGGGCATTTCGGCGGCACTCTTGCCATCGCACAGGATCTCGGCCACCATGTCGGCGGTGGCCTCGCCCAGCTGGACGTAATCCACGCCGTAACCCACCAAGGCACCGTTCAGGGCAAAGCTGTCGGCACCGGTGAAGTGCATCACGCCGGCCTCGGTGAAGGTCTCGTAGATGGACAGCTCAGCAGTCATGATGGTGTTGTCGGTGGGGGTGAACACGGCCTTGACCCCGGCAGCCACCAGGGCTTCGGCAGCCATCTGCACCTCGGCGGTGGTGGTGCCGTTCTTTTCAATGTACTGGATGCCCTTTTCGTCGCAGAAAGCCTTGGCATCGGCGATGGCCTGCGTGGAGGAATCCTGGCTCAGGTCATACAGCAGGCCGATGGTGTTGATCTCCGGGTCTGCGGCAAGGATCAGGTTCATGATGGCGGCGGTGTTCAGGGCGTCGGAGGTGCCGGTCATGTTCTCACCGCCGTCAAAGCCTGCAGCAGCGGGGTCGGTGACGGCGGAGTACACCACCGGGATCTCGGTATCTTCCACAGCGGCCAGCATGGTGGCGGCGGTGGGGGTGGCCACAGCCACGATCACGTCCACGCCATCGGCCACCAGGTCGGCGCCGATCTGGTTCAGGTTGCTCTGGTCGGCTTGCGCGTTGGCGTAGTAATCAGCGTAGTCAAAGGTGACGCCCTTTTCCTTGCCCAGCTCGTCCAGACGGCTCTCCACGGATGCCACGATCTGGTTGAGGGAAGCATGATCCACATAGTTGACGATGCCCACCTTGAAGGTCTCACCGGCCACGGCGCTGGAAGCTGCCTCGGAGGAAGCGGCGGTGCTGGTGGAGGCGGAAGATGCTGCGCCGCCGCAGCCGGTCAGTGCCAGTGCGGAAACGGCGGAAGCGGCCATGGCGGCCTTCAGGAAGCTGCGGCGGGAGATCATGTTCATGGTTTTCATAGTGGTTAACTCCTTTCCCGGAGCGGGCGGCATAAAAAAGACCCGCTCCCTTTGCGGGACGGGTCTTTCCAAAATAAAAACGACCCTGTCCCTGTGTGTTATCCACAAGGACAGGATCGGTAAAATACGATTCTGCGGTGCCACCTTGCTTGCCCTGCTGTGAACGCAGAGCCTCTCACGGAGAGCCAACACTCCCCTGCCCTGTAACGGAGGCTTCCGTCCCAAGCTACTGGGGAACTTTCCCGTTTGCCCGGCCCTCGGCGGCCCACGAAACTCTGCCCCGCTCTCGCCCGTTTGCACTGTCCGGGCTCACTGCAGATGCGCTGTGCAGGTTCTCTTCCGCCTCATCGGTTTGATTGCATTATACACTTTATCTGCGTAAAGTCAAGAGGCAATGCAAAAATTTTTTTGCAGGTTTCCGGCAAAGTCACACTTTGCTCTTTTTACGCTTGCGCCACACAAAGTATGCCGTGTACACCAGCCATACCGGCAGAGCGGCCAGCGTTCCCGTGCGGCTCAGGGCAAGGCCGTCGGCCTGATACACAAAGTCGATGCTGCTGGTGCCCGCCGGGCACAGCACCGCCATCATACCGTCATCCACCCGCACAATGTCGGTCTGCTCCCCATTGACATAGGCCGTGAAGCCGTCATCGTAGGGCACCGAGAAGAACACGAGGTTTGCATTGTCCAGCGTGATCTCGGCATGGAAGCCGGCATTGTTCATCTGGAACATGCTGCACGCCTGCGCACGGCGGTCGTTGCAGTCCTGCACATAGGCTTCATAGGTCAGCTCGCTCTGCTTTTCCTCCGGCAGTTCGGTGAGGTACTGCCCGTAGGCGGCAGCGTCCTCATCACTGAGCACCATTGCCCGCATCAGCAGGTTTGCGCGGGAGTTCTTGTTCGCCTGCCCGTAGGTCTCCTCGGTCACATAGTAATCGTAGGTAAAGCCCATGGGAACGTAATTTTTATTCTTGTACAGCACAAAACCGTCCAGCTCGTCATAATGGGCCCAGCCGTCGTCGGCCTGGCTCTCAAAATCCGCCTGCTTTTCCGGCGTGGTGATGAGATATTCCACACTCAGCAGGCCCCGCAGGGCATAGTCGGAGATGTCCGGCTCACTGCGCACATCCCGCTTGACGCCCAGGGCCGGGTAAAAGCTGAGGATGCTGGGGGCCGCCGTGCTGCCGAAATATTGCAGGCAGCTCTTGTCCAGCCACATGCCGATGTTGTCGTGGATTTTGTAGGTGTCCACGCGGTAATCGCCTTCCGGCAGATCCTCCTTCAGCAGCAGGGCGTTGTTGTCCTGCTCCACAAGATCGCTGTCGGTGTACCATTGGCCGAACTTGCCGATGCCGATGTGCACCATACTGAACACGCAGGCAAAGGCCACCACCGCCGCCGTCATGCGCTGGGCAAAGCGGCTGTCTGCCCGCCATTTCTGGCAGATCAGACGGTAGAGCAGCAATCCGGCCAGGCCAAAGCCCAGCACCACGAAATACTGGCCGGGGTTCTTGAGCACACCCAGCGACCAGGTACCGGTGTCGTTGTCCAGCACGGGCACCAGTGCAAAGGCCAGCGTAGCCAGCATGATCCAGCCAAGGCCCCGGGCCGGGGTGTCCAGATCGGTGTTGTGATCTTCCAGCGCATTCACGGTCATCGCCGCGAGGATGAGCACCGGCATATAGTACCAGCGGGCATAGTAGCTGGAGTTGAGAGCATAGAATGCGCTGTTCAGGATGGGCACCAGCGCGCACACGGCGCATACCGCCACAATGCGCTTTTTGCTGTCGCCGCGGCGGGCGCGCCAGTAAGCCAGCGCACCTGCCAGACTGCACAGGGGCAGGTAGGCGGACATGCTGGTCCACTTGATGACGCCTTCCGACCAGATGGAGGTCAGGTAGGGGGAATCCGGCGGCATCACCCAGCTGAGCAGGATGGCCAGATACTGCTGCACCTTGCCGTAGGTCAGAAAGCCCCATCCGGACGCAAGGTCGATGGTGCGCGGGTTCTGCAGCAGGCTCAGCACCGCCGGGACCAGCAGCAGGCAGCCCATGGCCACACCCAGCAGGCTTTCAAACGCCAGCTGCACAAACCGCTTCACGGTCAGGCGGTAGTCGCCGGTAGTGAGCTTGCACACAAAGTAGATGGCCAGGAACACCACCTGCCCGGCAAAAAAGAAGTAGTTGTTGAGCAGGTTCACCGCCACCCAGAAGGCAAACAGCCCGTGGCGCTTGTTGTACATGGCCTCGTCCAGCGCCCACAGCAGGTACGGGAACAGCGCCACCACATCCACAAAGTGGTTGAAGAACACGTTGTACACCGCAAAGCCGGACAGTGCATACAGGCAGGCACCCAGCACGGCGTAATCCCAGTTTTTGACGTAGCGCTTCAGGTACAGGTACGCACCGCCGCCCGCCACGCCGAACTTGAGCACCAGCAGCGGCACCATCAGGTAGGGCAGCCACCGCTGCGGGAACAGCAGCGAGAACCAGAAGAAGGGCGAGCCGTACAGGTAGAAGGAGTAGGCATTCATGGCACCGCTGCCCAGGTCCGTTGCCCAGGAGAAGGTGTTGTGGGGTGCCCCGGCAAAGGTACTGTCCGGGTAGCCCGCCCCTTTCAGGAAACCGTTCATATAGCGGTAAAAGCTGATCTGCTGGCTGTTGAAATCGCCTGCATAGTGGAAAAATCCGCCGTCCATGATGTAGAACGGCAGGAAAAAAACGGCTGCGGTGAGCGCACACAGCACCACCGCCCGCCAGAACCGATCCTTTTGCTGCCCGGGCAGCCGCAGCTGCCGGGACATTCCGAATTGTTCCATGGGTTATCCTCTTTCTCCGCCGCCGGGGCGGAAGCTGCTTTTTTATCAGTATACCACGCAGGTCGGCCCGAAAAAAGGACGTTTCTTCACCGCTGCCCCTTGACAAGCGCCTGCCGGGCAGGTATGGTGGAGAAAACACATCCAAGGAGGGTTCCCCGCCATGCTGTATCCGTTCAACGCCCTGCTGGCCCGCATGAAGTACATCACCCGCTGGAGCCTGATGCACTCCACCCGGGCCGAGTCGCTCAGTGAGCACACCTGCGACACTGCCCTGCTGGCCCATAGCCTGTGCCTAATCGCGCGGCGGTACACCGGCACCCCCTGCCGCCCCAAAACGGTGGCGGTAGCGGCGCTGTACCACGACGCCCCGGAGATCATCACCGGGGACCTGCCCACGCCGGTCAAGTATCACAGCGCCACCCTGCGCGACGCCTACAAGGCCATGGAGCGGGAAAGCGTGGCCAGCATGACGGCCATGCTGCCGGAGGAGCTGGCCGAAGAGGTCGCGCCCTTCCTCACCGGAGAGCTGCTCACGGCAGAGGAAGCCAAGCTGCTCAAGGCTGCCGACCGGCTGAGTGCCCTGGTCAAGTGCCTGGAAGAGCAGCGCAGCGGCAACCACGAGTTTGACGCGGCACTGGCCCAGCAGAAAGCCGCGCTGGAAGCCATGCACTGCCCGGAGGCCGACTGGTTCATGGCCCACTGCCTGCCCTGCTACACCCAGAATCTGGATGAGCTGACCCGGCAGGACGGATAATATTTTTTACGGGAACGGCACTTCCCGCACGTCGTCGTGGTCCAGGCCAGCCTTGCGCTGCTCTTCAAAGACAGCGTCGATCAGCTCGTCCAGATCTTCCAGATGAGTCAGGGTGCAGCAGTAGCGCCGCAGGGCGGCAGCGCCCTTCAGCCCCTTCATATAGTGCATGGTCTGGGCACGGGCCTGCGGCATGGCCACAAACTCGCCCTTCTGCTCCACCATCTCTTCCACCTGACGGCGCAGGGCATTCATGCGGGCCTGCAGGTTGGGGGCCTTGGGTTCCGGGGTGCCCTCGATGGCGGCATTCACCCGCTCAAACAGCCACGGGTCGCCCAGCGCAGCACGGGCGATCATCACGCCGTCGCAGCCGGTCTGCTGCATCATGGTCACGGCATCCTCGGCCGAATGGATGTCGCCGTTGCCCAGCACCGGCACATGGACTGCCTGCTTTACCCGGGCAATGATCTCCGGGTCGATGCCCGGGGTGTACATCTGCTCACGGGTGCGGGCGTGTACCGCAATGAGGGCCGCACCCGCCTGCTCGCAGGCCTTTGCGCACTCCACGGCGGTCACATGGTCGGCGTCCCAGCCCTTGCGCATCTTGACCGTGACCGGGCGGCTGGTGTGGGTCACCACCTGCTCCACGATGCGGCCGCAGCGGTCCGGATCCAGCATCAGCTTGCTGCCCGCGCCGCCGGACACGATCTTGGGGGCCGGGCAGCCCATGTTGATGTCCACAAAGTCGAACTCATACTGTTCCATAGCGGCGGTGGCTTCGCCCATGATCTGGGGCACCTCGCCAAAGATCTGCACGCCATAGGGTGCCCCGTTGGGTTCTGCCTTCAGCAGGCTGACCGTCTTGTGGTCGCCGTACACCAGTGCCCGGCTGGACACCATTTCGCTGACCGTAAAGCCTGCGCCGTGCTGCGCCATCAGGCGGCGGCAGGGGGCGTCCGTAAAGCCCGCCATTGGTCCGAATACTGCCCGATGGGGCAGAACGATGTTTCCGATTTTCAAAGGTTCCATAGGTTTCCTCAAATCTGATTGATTTAAAAAGGCTCCTCCATCGGGAGGAGCCTTTTTTTGTTATTTCGGGCAGCGGCTTCGCCCTCTCCGTCATTGCTTACGCAATGCCACCTCCCCCAAAGTGGGAGGCTTTGGCAGTCCATAGAAAGTTTCTGGTTTCGCCAGAGGCTCTCCCTTTGGGAGAGCTGTCTGCAAAGCAGACTGAGAGGGCGAGCCCGTTCGCCTTTACATCTTCTCCGGCACAGTGATCTTGAACATGGTCAGCACATTGAAGATGACGTTCTTCACGCCGATGCACAGAGCCAGACGGGCCTGCTGCACGGCAGAGTCTGCGCCCTGGATACGGCAG
>ENA-OPVL01001868-OPVL01001868.1-human-gut-metagenome-genome-assembly--contig:-NODE-1868-length-12138-cov-2.143921_pt1 | contig 12138 bp, 10 predicted proteins | sample MGYA00241496_ERZ501984 | MGnify/ENA primary metagenome ERZ501984 (study PRJEB25962, sample SAMEA2042986) | human gut metagenome | biome: human gut; feature: human-associated habitat; material: faeces... | reverse complement strand
ACATCTATTACCTGATCGACATATTTCTCGCACTCTTCTGTGCTTCCTGCCTCAACCATTACACGGACAACAGGCTCTGTTCCGCTTTCGCGTACGAGGATTCTTCCATCTGCGCCAAGTGCATTGGCAACTGCCTCAACGGCAGCTTTAACATCTGCATCATCCTGTGCCTGTGTCTTATCTGTAACCCTGATGTTCTTAAGAACCTGTGGATATATAACAAGTGGTGCTGCAAGCTCTGACAATGTCTTCTTCTTTGCAAGCATAACCTCCATCATCTTAAGGGCTGTGATAATTCCATCACCTGTTGTTGCATATTTAGAGAATATAATGTGTCCTGACTGCTCTCCACCTATACGGTAGCCGTTCTCTGACATACACTCATATACATACTTATCGCCAACCTTAGTCTTTTCGTACTCAATTCCTACTGCATCAAATGCTTTGTAAAGTCCGAAGTTAGACATTACTGTTGTTACAACCTTGTTTCCGACAAGCTTATCTCTGTCCTTCATATAACATCCATAGATATAGAGAATATGGTCACCTGTTATGACCTCGCCCTTCTCATCTACACACAGACATCTGTCAGCATCACCGTCAAACGCAAATCCTACATCAAGATGCTCTCTTCTTACTAAATCCTGAAGTCCTTCAATATGTGTAGAACCGCAGTTTGCATTAATATTAGTTCCGTCCGGAGCAGCATTTATAACATATGTCTTAGCTCCAAGTGCGTCAAATACAGCTTTTGCAAGTGTCCATGCACTACCATTAGAAGCATCAAGACCTACTCTTATTCCTTTGAATGAATAAATTGCAAGACTCATAAGATATCCCATATATCTGTTACGACCTGCTGTGTAATCAACTGTACATCCAATGTTTTCTCGTGTTGCGTATGGAATTTCTCCAAGCTCACCATCAAGGTACTTCTCGATTTCAGCGATAACATCCTCTTTCATCTTCTCACCTGCGGCATTAATAAGCTTAATTCCATTGTCATAGAAAGGATTGTGACTTGCAGAAATCATAATTCCGCAATCAAAATCTTCTGTTCTTGCAACATAAGAAACACTTGGTGTAGTTGTAACATGAAGAAGATACGCGTCTGCTCCTGATGCTGTAAGACCTGCTACCAAAGAATACTCAAACATATAGCTGCTTCGTCTGGTATCTTTTCCGATTACCACTTTACATTTTTTTCCTGTCATCTGATGATAATACCATCCGATAAAACGACCTACTTTGTATGCATGTTCCACTGTTAAATTTTTGTTGGCCTCACCACGGAAACCATCAGTTCCAAAATATCTTCCCATTTTAATTCCTTTCCATTTTGGGTTCACTTCATGATTATATCACTTTATATAAGTTACAGCTGATTTTTCAGCTGTTCCAAAATCTGATCCACGCAAGCTTCCACACTGAATTTGCTGGTGTCGATCACGACATCGGCATGCTGTGGTACTTCATACGGACTGGTCACACCGGTAAAATGATCCAGTTCCCCATTCCGGGCCTTTTTATATAATCCCTTGACATCTCTGCGCTCACATTCTTCCATCGGAGTGCTTACGTATACTTCCATAAATGCATCTCCGATGATTTCACGGGCATTCTGGCGATCCTGTGCAAAAGGTGAGATAAAAGAAGTCAGCACGATCAGACCGGCATCATTCATCAGCTTGGACACTTCCGCAATCCGACGGATATTCTCAATCCGGTCAGCCTCACGAAAACCAAGATTTCTGTTCAATCCCATCCGGACATTGTCACCATCCAGCAGCATCGTATGTTTGCCCATAGCAGCCAGACGTTTCTCCAATTCATTTGCCAGCGTAGATTTGCCAGAACCTGACAGACCGGTAAACCAGATTGTTTTTGCAGTCTGCCCCAGCTGTTCCTCCCTGAAACTCCGTGTAATATCCATATTGTGCCAGGTCAGCTGATTCTCTCTGTTCAATGTATGTTCCACGATTCCACAGGCCGACGTCATATGGGACACACGGTCAATCAGAATCAGAGAACCCAGTGCATTATTTTTTTCAAATTCATCAAATACCAGCTTGGATGCCGTGGAAATCTCACACAACGCAATCTCATTTTTGTAAATCGCATCCGCATATACTTCTTCTCCGGTGTTGACATCAATCTTATACCGGATCTTCATAATAGTCGCCGGAACACTCTGTGTGCCAAGCTTTAACAGGAAATTTCTGCCTGGCAGTAATTTCACATCATCCATCCACAACAGAGTTGCGGCAAACATGGAATTTACGTTCAATGAAGTATCTCTGATCAGTACACAGCCTCTGGAGACATCAATCTCCGTATCCAGCTGAATAGTGACTGCATGTCCTGTGGCACTGGTCTGCACTTCTTTATCGCCTTCATAAATTAACGTCACTTTCGCAGATTCACCGCTTGGCAGTACCTTAATGGCATCTCCCACAGAAACGCTCCCGCTCTCAATCTGTCCCTGAAATCCACGGAACGTATGATTCGGCCTGCAGACACGCTGTACCGGCATGGTAAACCCTGTTTCTGCCGGATTCTCTTTTACATTAATAGTTTCCAGATAATCCAACAATGTCTTTCCCGTATACCATGGCATATGCACAGAACGTTTTGTAATGTTATCTCCTTCGGTTGCAGATACCGGGATCATCTGCGCAGTGCTGTACTCAAACTCTGCCAGCAGCACTTTTATATCCTTCTGGATCTTCTGAAATTTTTCCTGTTCAAAATCGATCAGATCCATTTTGTTTACGGCAAATACAAAATGCTTAATTCCCATCAGGGAACAGATTCTGGTATGGCGTCTGGTCTGTGTCAACACACCCTGGCTTGCATCTACAAGAATAACCGCCAGATCGGCAAAGGAAGCTCCTACTGCCATATTTCGCGTATATTCTTCATGTCCCGGTGTGTCAGCCACAATAAAAGAACGGCGCTCTGTCGTAAAATAACGGTAAGCAACATCAATGGTAATTCCCTGCTCCCGCTCCGCCATCAGCCCGTCCAGCAAAAGACTGTAATCTATTTCACCACCTCTGGATCCCACTTTGGAATCCAGCTCAAGCGCGCGTTCCTGATCCGCAAAAAGCAGTTTTGCATCATAGAGCATATGTCCGATCAGTGTAGATTTTCCATCATCCACACTTCCACATGTGATAAATTTTAATAACGCATTCATCCTAGAAATAGCCCTCCCTTTTCCGTTTCTCCATACTGGCCGCTCCACCATCCTTGTCAATAACACGGCTGGTACGCTCGGAAGATACCGCACTTAATGTTTCCTGAATAATGGCATCCAGGGTATCGGCATCCGACTCCACCCCGCCGGAAAGCGGATAACAGCCGAGTGTACGGAAACGTACTTTCTTCATCATGGGCTTTTCCCCCGGAAGCAGACGCATACGTTCATCATCTACCATGATCAAATTACCATCACGTTCAACCACCGGCCGCTCTGCCGCAAAATACAGCGGGACAATATCGATATTTTCCCGCTTAATATACTGCCAGATATCTTTCTCTGTCCAGTTGGAGATAGGAAATACCCGGATGCTCTCACCCTTGTTGATCTCTGTATTATACAGTTTCCACATCTCCGGTCGTTGATTTTTCGGATCCCAGGCATGCTCCGCATTACGGAAAGAAAAAATACGTTCTTTCGCACGGCTCTTTTCCTCATCTCTTCTGCCGCCACCAAAAGCTGCAGTAAATCCATATTTATTTAATGCCTGTTTCAGAGCCTGCGTCTTCATGATATCCGTGTAGGCTGCGCCATGATCAAATGGATTGATCCCCTGGCGTACACCTTCCTCATTGATATACTCCAGCATTTCAATACCATATTGTTCAGCTACTTTATCACGAAATGCAATCATTTCCTTAAATTTCCATGTAGTATTTACATGTAAAAACGGAAATGGCGGTTTTTCCGGATAAAATGCTTTCAGGGCAAGATGCAGCATCACAGATGAATCTTTTCCAATAGAATAAAGCATCACCGGCTTTTCACACTGTGCTGCCACCTCCCGCATGATGTATATTGCTTCTGCTTCCAGTTCATCCAAATGGTCCATACGATTTTCCTCTTTTCCTGTTATTCCCCCAAACCGTTCTGTATCACTGATACAATTCCTGCCAGCGCTTCTTCTTCATCTTCTCCCTCACAGACAAATTCAATCTCATCATTGTACTTAATGCCTGCCGCCAGCACACTCAAAAGGCTCTTTACATTTGTAATCATTGTTCCTCTCTGAAAAGAAATCTTTGATTTGTATTTGATCGCCTCGTCGCATAATTTTCCCGCAGGACGCAGATGCAGTCCCGCAGGATTTTTAATTTTTACTTTCTGACAAACCATCTTGTATCCCCTCCAAATACATCTTAGGTGTTTCTTCTTATCCTTATTTTACTGTGAAGAGCTGTTTGCTCCTTCTGAATTACTGTCACTTCCACTGTTTCCGGAAGATGATTTTTCCGTCACGGTAACAGCCGTATATATGGTCTCACTGACACTGTAATTTCCATCCAGCTTTACTTCCGCTGCCAGAACTCCGGTGTTAAATCCGGAAGCATCAATAGTTCCTGTGATAGATTCCGGATTGATATCTGCAAAATCCTCAGCAAATCCCAGAATGTTCACCGTCACGGTATCTGCATTAAATTGCATGGACAGATTTGACGGTAGATTCTTCACTGTGATATTCTTCACCGGAACAGCAAAAGCCTTTGCCGTTTTTCCTTCTATAACCAGTGTCACATTGATCTGTTTTTGCTGATCTGATGCCAGTTCCACTCCATCCGGCAGGAATTTCGTCAGATCTACACCGGCAGTCACATCTGATGTCGCCCCCGCAATACTCATCTGTGACCCGGAGATTTCCAATTCACTGATACCGGCAAGTGCTTCACTGCTGCCCACCAGCTTAACGCTGGAAACGCTGCATTCTGCTTTTTCATACCGATATCCGTCTGCCGGGGTTCCATTTGTAGTAAATTTCAATGGCACCGATTTTCCCATTGTAATTTTCACATCTACCGCCACCGACGTACGGTTCAATGTCAGACGATCCTGAGGAATCTCATTTCCGGCTTCATCCAGCAGAACAACCTTGCTGTTTGTTGCCATATCTTCCCCGACACCACTGACATCCACGATTGTTTCCACAGTTGCAATCTGACTCAGAACGGATTCCGGACCGGTGATGGTCACTTTTTTAGGATCCGCGGTCGCAGTCTCCACATAACAATATGCCGCCGGGGTACCCTTAGTCACAACTTTCACCGCATATTTCTCAGTTTTAAGATTCTCCACACTGATTTTTAACGTTGCATCCCGCTTATTGATCTCAATCTGCCCCGAATAACGGGAAGCAGCCACACTGACCGGAACGGTGGTCAGTTCATCATTCACATTCTCCATATTTGCCACTGCGGTAAAATCAGAATCTGATAATTCTTCAATGATTGAGCGTTTACCGGTAACTGTAAAGGAAATCTTGTCTGAATTGTTCAGAATATCATATGTCTTTCCCATATCAGTAAGGTAGTCACTGTTCTCTATTGTTACCGGGATTGTAAATCCCTTTGTTTTTTCCGGATCTTCAATATTTACAACTACCAACCAGATGACAATTGCAAATACAACTGCCAGCACTTTGAGACCGAAATTATTTGTAATCCGCTTTGTCAGTTTGCGCAACATGTTTCAGCCTCCTTTTCAGTTTTGTCAGATACGGTTCGGTGTCCTTCGAAAGTTTTGCTGCAAATCTCAGCTTACTTTTCAGGAAATTCGTATCAATATTACGATACAGAGTACCTTCCACGGCCAAGGAAACAGCTCCTGTCTCTTCTGATACAACAATAGTCATAGAATCACTGACCTCGCTGATACCAACAGCGGCACGATGACGGGTTCCCAGTTCTTTACTAAGTTCCATATTATCCGATAAGGGCAGATAGCAGGTCGCAGACACGATCCTGTCTCCCCGCACAATGATTGCACCGTCATGCAACGGTGTGTTATGTTCAAAAATATTGATCAGAAGCTGGCTGGAAACCAGAGAATCCAGAGGTATTCCGGTGCGGATATACTCGTTCAGCATCACATCACGTTCAATAACAATCAACGCACCTGTTTTCACCTTGCCCATCTCATAACAGGCTTTCGCAATCTCGTTGATCGTCTTCTCGGAAAAACGCACCGGATTTGACTTCTGAAAATCAAAATTAAAAAACGCGGTAAGAAAATTCTTCCTGCCCAGCCGTTCCAGTGCATTTCGCAACTCCGGCTGAAAAATAATGACCAGTGCGATCGCTGCAACATTTACAACTTTTCCCGACAGCCACAGGATCGTGTTCATCTGGAACAACGCTGCCAGCAAAAGGAATATCAGGATCACGATAATTCCTTTAAACAGCATCCATGCCCGTGTATTTTTCACCCATACCATAACATGATACAGTACAAAAGCAATAATAATGATCTCTATAATATCTGTCGGTCCTATCTTCGGTTTATCAATCCAGGAAAGATATTTATCCATAAATGCATATAATGCTGATCCAATCTCCCGCATTTTTTCACTTCCTCTCCTTGCTCATTATCCCTGCGTTTATTCTATTTATCATGCAGTTCTTTCAGAACTTGTTCCTCCAGTTCATCTCCGATTTCTTTCTCGGTATTCACATGAACAGAGTTTACTTTTTTTCCACGGGTACTCTTCCGCTTCTTTGTCCGTTTAGCATTGATATGCTTGACCTGCTTATCCTCCACTGATACAAAAGCCTTCGGAACGGCTCTGACATAGTAATAATATTCATCATCTTCAAACTGTGTATGCTCCACCCGGCTATAATCCACACTGAGGATCATAAAATCAAGCACCAGTGCAATAACCAGCGATACCATACAGCCCAGGATTACCCGCACGATCCGACCTGTCTCACCAAGATAAATCTCACCGCTGCAAATCACGCCAAGCTGCACGGCAATACCGAGGACGATTGCAATCGTTCTTGCATGATCCACACTAAGTCTTCTGACACAGGAAACGATAACTGCCGCTGCTGCAAATGCTGCCAGATAGAAATACATCTCTTTATCGGTAAAAATCTGCAGCACGGCAAGTGTCACCACACTTTTCTTTGTAATAGTCTCTTTGGCTGAAAAAAGTGCTGCATTCTGATTCACACTTTTTAACAAAAAGTATACAAACTCTCCACATACAACTGCTACTACCGTATATATCCGGTCAAGAATTCCTGCTGCCACCGGCATTACATAGGGAATACCTGCAATTCCAAGTACTGAAGTCAGTACCGTATAAATGCCTTTTTTGCTGGTAAAACGATAATAAATGCAAAAAAGAGCCACAAAGATCAATGCCACAATACCGCATAACTCCAGTGACAGTGCATAACAGTTCAGCAATATGAGCAGTGCACCGAAAAACAGCATCATGCCGGAAGGCAAAAATGAACACAATAATGCACAGAGCAGTGCAATCGGATACTCTTTTAAAATGTCCATATAACCAATCTGATGATTGATCAGCGAAAATGCCAGAAAAGCAACCAGAAACCGAAAGACTGCCATTGCATAGATCTCATATTTTCCGATAAAACGATAGATGTGTTCTTTTATTTTCAAAAGTTGAACCATTGTTTCCTCCTGACAATCCTACTCTTCCCCTGCTTTTTCCTCAGCAAGATAGGATTTATTCAATCGGTGCAGAAAATGCAGATACAGATTGCGTCGCTCCCGACACACCTTATGCCGGTGAATTGCCACGGCAACACAGATTACCAGATATACTGCCATAAATATTCCATAAAAAATCAATAACTGCTTTAACAGTGTCCCATAATGAATATCTGAAAGCCACTGGTTAAATATGTCCCATCTGGAACAGCCCCAAAGCAGCAACACAGTACAAAAACAGATTGTTCCAAAGAAAAATCCTTTGACCATCTCAAAAATCACATAATCACTCCGCCGATATGTGCTGATTTTCAATTCTCGTTCGCCAACCCCACTCTCCAGAATGGACAATCTGGTCATTTCCCGGACTCTATCCTGATTGATCATATTCTTCACCCATTTTTACTCATTCAAGAATGCCCTCGGCATTCTTGCTGCTCACCACCTATAAAGGTGGGAGTCATCTCACATCTGATATACTTTATGACGAGTATAACATAAATCGCCATGCAAGAAAAGTTTTTTATCCCCCGATTGCAACCGCTGCCACATACACCTTACACTCCCCCGCTGCTTGCAGACATCGGGCTGCTTCATCCACGGTGCTTCCGGTAGTATAAATATCATCCACCAGTAAAATACAGGCATTCGGCGGCAATGCACATTTTACAGAAAAAGCCCCTTGCAAATTCTGCTTTCTCTCGATGTCATTCAGTTTTTTCTGCGGTTTTGTCCGCCGCACCCGGTACAAAGTGTGCGTATCCACCGGAATATGCAATACATCCGATATCCCTTTTGCAAGCCATTCCGCCTGATTATATCCGCGTTTCCGTTTTCTCGACGGATGCAGCGGAACCGGAATGATCAGCCCGATACCGCACTGACAGATCCACGGTCCCAGTCTGTGTGCCATGGTCTGTCCATACACCCTCGCGTATTCTCTCCGATTGCCATATTTCATACGATACAGCGATAATTTTACCGGACCACGGTAGGACAGCAGTGCTCTTCCACGGACAAAAGCATGCTGCCGTCTGCTGCAGTCCCTGCAGTATTCTGCCTCTGCTGCTTCCAGAGGCTTACCGCATTTCATACAGTAATGCTCTTTCACAAAAAAAAGTTTCTTTGTGCACACCGGACAGATACCATCGGAACTGATTTCACCACACACCGGACAACGGGGTGGATATAAATAGTCTAAGCATTTCCAGAATTTCAAACTTTATAATTCCTCCAGGCGGTCTCTCAGACCACTATAACGTTTCTGTTCATTTACATTTGCTTCCATATTGTAAAAGGCTTTCTCGTCTCCCACCAGCGTTACACATTTACGGGCTCTGGTCACTGCGGTATAGAGCAGATTGCGGTTCATAAGCATCCGAGGCCCCGTCAGTAATGGGATAATGACTGCCGGATATTCACTTCCCTGGGATTTATGTATCGTAATGGCATAAGCCAGATCCAGCTGATCAAGTTCTTTAAAAGGATATTCCACCATCCGGCGTTCTTCATATTCTACGGTCAGTGTCTCAGAAAAACTGTTGATTTCCCGAACGATTCCCATATCACCGTTGAACACACCCAGACCTTTTTCAATTGGAATATTATAACGACTCCGGATTTCCCACTCTGCCTGATAATTATTTTTAATCTGCATAACCTTGTCGCCCACACGGAAAATTGTCTGCCCATGTTCCCGCTCTGCCTTTTTTCCATCCGGCGGATTCAGATACTGCTGCAGAATCGTATTCAGACGTTCTACTCCCAGCAGCCCCTTCCGCATCGGAGTCAGCACCTGGATATCAAATGGCGATGCGTTTACATACTTTGGCAGTTTCTGCCGGATCAGCTGAATACAGATACTGATGATCACGTTGGCATCATACCGTTTCAGGAAAAAGAAATCTCTGCTTTTATTATCCAGAGAAACCGGTTCCCCACGGTTGATCTTGTGGGCGTTGACAATAATATCACTCTCCGATGCCTGTCGGAAAATCCGGTTCAGCCGTACCACATTGCATGCATGAGAATCGATGATATCTTTCAGCACACAGCCCGGACCGACACTCGGAAGCTGGTTCACATCCCCCACAAGGATCAGACGGGTTCCTGCCACAACAGCTTTTAGCAGATTATGCATCAGCGTGATATCTACCATAGACATCTCATCGATGATAATGACGTCTGTCTCCAATGGGTTCTGTTCATTCCGCTCGAAACCTGCATGTTCATCCATGCCGCCAGACAGCTCCAGCAGCCGGTGAATTGTTTTTGCCTCGTAACCGGTGGTCTCACTCATCCGCTTCGCTGCACGGCCGGTAGGCGCTGCCAATGCAATATCCATGCCTTCTGATTCAAAATACTGAATGATCGTATTAATCGTCGTAGTCTTTCCGGTACCAGGTCCTCCGGTGATAACTAACAGCCCGCTCCGTACCGCTTCCTTTACAGCGGTGCGCTGCATCTCATCTAATTCCAGTTCCGACAATTGCTCGATTTTACGGATTCTCTGCTCCACCGCAGTTTCCGAAAAATCGTATTTTACATTCAGTTCCCGCAGCATCACTGCCACATTAAGTTCCATATAATAAAATGTGGACGCATAAATCTGTACTTCTGCTTCCGACTGCTTCAGGATCAGTTTCCGATCAATGGCCATATCCATATAATGCTTTTCCACCCCGGAAGCATCCACTCCAAGGAGTTCACATGCCCTGCGGGTGAGCAATTCTTCCGGCAGATACGTGTGTCCTTCCAGCGAAGCCTGCTGAAGCACATACATGATCCCACTGCGAATACGGAAATCCGAGTCCAGATGGATCCCTACCCGATGGGCAATCTCATCCGCGATTTTAAAACCAACGCCAGTCACATCCTCCGCCATCCGGTAAGGATTTTCCTGAATGATCCGATACATATCCAACTGATATGTCTGGTATATTTTTACCGCCAGTGACAATGATATCCCGTAATTCTGTAAAAAGATCATTGCCTGACGTAATTCTCGCTTTTCTTCTGTCTGCTGTGCGATCTCCTGTGCTTTTCGTTCACTGATGCCCTTGATCTCAGCCAACCGCTCCGGTTCTTCTTCAATGATACGGAAGGTATCTGCCTTGAATCTTCGCACAATCCTTGCCGCTAAGGAAATTCCGATCCCTTTGATCGCCCCTGATCCCAGATACCGCTCAATTGCCACCTCATCCTGTGGTGCCTTTTCTTCGAAACTCTTTACCTGAAACTGTCTGCCGTAAGTCGGATGTTCTGTATAACTTCCCTTTGCCTTAATGTTTTCTCCCTCGGCAATATCCGAAAATACCCCCACACAAGTCTCTTCTTCTTCGTTACACACCAGAACAAGTACGGTATATCCGTTGTCTGCATTTCGATAGATGATGTGATCTACATATCCTTCAATGCTCTCAAGATTCTCTTCCAAAATATGTTCCCCATTCTCTAAAAAAGAGACTGTTGTAAACAGTCTCTCCTCTTTTCTTTGTGCTGATGTTACTACTGGCCAATATTACGTTTCATCTGCTCATACAGTGTCTGTGTATAGCTTTCTCCGATCTGATCCACCATTTCATCTGCCACCGTTTCAATTGCCTGATCCATATACAGATCTTTGTACTGTGACATCGTAGAATCCTCGTCATCATCCGAGGTAAATGTATCTTTCATCTGTTTAATGACCTGCTCCACAAAATAAGATTCAAAATCTTTGATGACACCTTTTAATTGTTCCTCTGAAGAGTCCGATGAAATATTCTTTAATGAACTCTGAAGAGAATTGCTCTGCTCTGCACTTTTGTCTGCATTTGCAACCGTATAATTTGTACTGATTGATGAAATATCCATAGTATATCCCTCTTATGTAAGTAATTCGGAACTGCTGCCTATCGTTTCAGGTTATTTGCCGTCTCCAGCATGGAATCCGAGGTCGTGATTGCCTTGGAATTTAATTCATATGCGCGCTGTGCAATGATCATATTTACCATCTCATCAGCAACCTGTACATTTGAAGCTTCGATGTAGCCCTGATATACACCGGTCTTCGTCAATCCTGCATTTTGTCCCTCCAGCATCGGATTTCCCGAAGCTGCAGTCGCTGCAAGTTTGCTTCCTGACATTTTCTCCAGTCCTGCCGGATTGTTAAACTGATAGATTCCAAAAGACTGGTTTAATGACACTACATTGCCGGTTGCATCTTTATAGCCAATCGTTCCATTGCTCGAAAATACCATGCTTTCCGAAGATACGCCTCTCGGCACACGAATGGTATTTCCTCTGGAATCCAATACCGGAAGCCCCTCTGAGGTTGCCAGAATTGTGTTTCCATTCGAATCCTGACTCCAGGAGAAGTTACCGTTTCTGGTGTAATATGTCTGTCCATCCACACCCCGCACGGCAAAGAATCCCTT
>ENA-OPVL01001866-OPVL01001866.1-human-gut-metagenome-genome-assembly--contig:-NODE-1866-length-12148-cov-2.213016_pt1 | contig 12148 bp, 8 predicted proteins | sample MGYA00241496_ERZ501984 | MGnify/ENA primary metagenome ERZ501984 (study PRJEB25962, sample SAMEA2042986) | human gut metagenome | biome: human gut; feature: human-associated habitat; material: faeces... | reverse complement strand
ATTCCTGCCTCTACCATATCTACATACTCTTCTGTCAATGCGTTAAATCCTACGCCTGGTTCAGACTCAGATACTTTATTGATAATAACAGAGCCTTCCAGTCCTGCATTTGCAGCAATGTGGAATAATGGAGCCTCCAGTGCTTTGAGAACTACATTAGCTCCTGTCTTTTCATCACCTTCCAGTGTTGCAGCATATTTTGCTACTTCTTTTGCTGCATGGATATATGCAGAACCGCCACCGGAGATAATTCCTTCTTCTACTGCTGCTCTTGTTGCTGCCAGAGCATCTTCCATACGAAGTTTTGCTTCTTTCATCTCAACTTCTGTTGCTGCTCCGACACGGATTACTGCAACTCCGCCTGCCAGTTTTGCAAGTCTCTCTTGAAGTTTTTCTTTATCGAATTCAGATGTTGTATCCTCAATCTGAGCTTTAATCTGAGCAACTCTTGCCTGGATGGAATCTTTGTCTCCACAGCCATCTACGATCACTGTATTCTCTTTCTGTACTTTGACTGATTTTGCACGTCCAAGCTGATCCATAGTAGTATCTTTCAGCTCTAATCCAAGCTCCTCAGAAATTACCTGTCCGCCTGTCAGAATAGCGATGTCTTTGAGCATCTCTTTTCTTCTGTCACCATATCCAGGTGCTTTTACTGCAACTACATTGAATGTTCCACGCAGTTTGTTGACGATCAGAGTTGTAAGAGCTTCTCCTTCGATATCTTCTGCTACGATAAGAAGTTTTGCTCCTGACTGTACGATCTGTTCCAGCAGTGGAAGGATTTCCTGAATATTAGAAATCTTCTTGTCTGTGATCAGGATATATGGATCGTCAAGATTTGCTTCCATCTTTTCCATATCAGTGCACATATATGCTGAAATATATCCACGGTCGAATTGCATACCTTCTACAAGGTCAAGCTCTGTCTTCATTGTCTTTGACTCTTCAATTGTGATAACGCCATCGTTGGAAACTTTATCCATAGCTTCTGCTACCATCTCACCAACACTGTCATCACTTGCTGAGATAGCTGCTACTCTTGCGATCTGCTCTCTTCCTGTAACTTTGCTACTCATCTTCTTGATAGCTTCTACAGCACAGTCTGTTGCTTTCTTCATACCTTTTCTTAATACGATCGGGTTTGCACCTGCTTCCAGGTTCTTCATTCCTTCGTGTACCATAGCCTGTGCAAGAACAGTTGCTGTTGTTGTACCATCACCTGCAACATCGTTGGTCTTAGATGCAACTTCACGGATCAGCTGTGCTCCCATATTTTCAAATGCATCTTCCAGTTCGATTTCTTTTGCGATTGTTACACCGTCATTTGTGATAAGCGGTGCTCCGAATGATTTATCCAGAACTACGTTTCTTCCTTTTGGTCCGATTGTTACTCTTACTGTATCAGCAAGTTTGTTGACACCTGCTTCCAGTGCCTTTCTTGCGTCTGCTCCGTATTTAATTTCCTTTGCCATTTCTATCACTCCTGATTCTTAAAAATAAAATTCTGTTCTGATCTGAAAATCTGATTTTTATCTGTATATGATATCCTGCCGGATTATCTGATCACTGCAAGAATATCATTCTGTTTTACAATGATGTATTCTTCATCATCGAGTTCTACTTCTGTACCTGCATATTTGGAATAGATAACTTTATCACCTACTGAAACATTCATCGTAACTTCTTTTCCATCAACAACTCCGCCAGGTCCTACAGCAACAACTTCTGCCTGCTGTGGTTTTTCCTTTGACTGTCCAGGAAGTACGATTCCTGATTTGGTAGTCTCCTCTGCAACTAACTGTTTTAATACAACTCTGTCAGCTAATGGTTCTAATTTCATTATAATTCCTCCTAACTCTATCTTGTTAGCACTCAATAAAATCGAGTGCTAAAAACTTTCTAGGTATAAGATAGCACTCTCTTTCTTTTTTGTCAACATTCGATTTTGAATTTTATAATTACTTTAGATTTATTTCATAAAATCCATTCGTCACCTGCAGGACCAGAATCATACCTGCACGGTTCTCATAACGCTCCTTTATCATCCCTGTACACACAGTCTCACAAGTGATCGTCCGGATCCGGCATTCATATACTGCATCCAGTGAAATATCAGAAAGACTGCCTGATCGCAGGATCAGATGTACCTGCTCCATCTCCTTCTGATATTCTATGACTGTTGCCTCATAAATATTCTCATCTTTTTCCTTATCTTCTTTCAGATACTGTACCATCGTAAGTACAGCTTTATCTCCATCATACATGCTCTCTTCTCTCCTTTTTACAAATATAATTCCCCGTTAAAGAAAAGGGCATCAGATTTGTCTGATACCCCTCTTTTACTTTTATCCTTAATTCATTTTTTCTTTTTTGATCTTATCCAGTTCTTTGAACACGTAATCATTCACAACCTTGATGTAAGTTCCTTTCATACCGGATGAACGGGATTCGATCACACCCGCACTCTCAAATTTGCGGAGTGCATTGACAATTACAGAACGGGTGATTCCCACACGGTCTGCAATCTTGCTTGCCACCAGAATCCCTTCCATTCCGTTAAGTTCATCAAAAATATGGATGATTGCTTCCAGCTCAGAGAAAGAAAGGGTGCTGATCGCAGATTGTACGATCTGTTCTTTTCTGGTCTCTTCTGCACTCTCTTCATTAACAGAGCGGAGCATCTCAAGTCCCACGACAGTGGTTCCGTACTCACTCAAAATGATGTCATCAATTTCGTACATGGACTCTTTTCTGTATAAAAACAAAGTTCCAAGTCTCTCTCCTGCAATGTTGATCGGAGTAATGATCGCCTGATATCCCTGGGATACATCAGCTGTAAATCCAAGTGTCTGCAGATTAACATTCTCTTTTGTGGAAAGAATACTTAGAAGACGTTCATTTAACATCGGATCAATATGTTCTCCCACTTCGTCCTGCAAAAGCTCATGGATCTCCGGGACTCCTTCGCATGTGCTGACACCGAGTACCTTTCCTTTCTTACTGACTACCAGTACATTCGATGCCAGAATCTCTGTCAGAACTTCACAGATATCTGTAAACACAACTTTGCTTGAATTATTATTGTGCAACAGTTTGTTAATTTTTCTTGTTTTATCCAATAGTTGTACGCTCATATCTGCCTCCATATATTTTTATTAAAAATGTGCGTTTCCGGTCGCATTTTTCATGAATATGAAATATTGTTGAAATTATGCACACAAATTAGTCAAAAAAATGTGTACACAAATATATTATCATACAATTCTGAATAGTTCAATGAAATTTGATTTATTTTTCATCTTTCTCTTTATTTTTAACAAACCCACACTGTTCATTACCGCAGACAAGTTTATTTCCCTTTTCTACCATATAACTTCCGCATTTCGGACATTTTTCTTCTGACGGCTTCTGCCATGACATAAAATCACATTCCGGATTATCCTCACATCCATAATAACGTCTGCCTTTCTTTGTCTTGCGCAATACAATGTCTTTTCCACATTTCGGGCAGGCAACTCCGATTTTCTCCAGATACGGTTTGGTGTTGCGGCATTCCGGGAATCCGGGACATGCAAGGAACTTTCCATGGGGACCGTATTTGATAACCATATTTCTTCCACATTCTTCGCAGACTACATCGGTTACCTCATCCTCGATTTTAACTGTTTCCAGCTCTTTTTCTGCTTTTTCAACCGCTTCTTTCAGATCCGGATAGAAATTGCTGATAACCGATTTCCACTCTACCTTTCCTTCTGCGATCATATCCAGAAGTCCTTCCATATAAGCGGTAAAGTTGACATCAACAATGCTTGCGAAAGACTGCTTCATAATATTATTGACCACTTCACCAAGCTCTGTCATATAAAGATTCTTGTTCTCTTTTGCAACGTATCTTCTTGTAATGATCGTAGAGATTGTTGGTGCATAGGTACTCGGACGTCCGATTCCAAGTTCTTCCAGTGTCTTTACAAGAGATGCCTCGGTGTAATGTGCAGGTGGCTGTGTGAAATGCTGCTTATAGTCAAAGGATTCTTTCGTCAGTTCTGAATCTTTATCGATACTATTGACCATTACATTTCCACTCTGTTTTTCCTCATCGCTTTCCACATATGCCAGACGGAAACCTTCAAATATAATCTTAGATGCCGATACCGTAAAACGGTAATCATCTGCTCCAATTTTAACAGAAGTTGTCTCATATTTTGCCGGCTGCATTCTGCTCGCCACAAAACGCTTCCAGATCAGCTGATACAGACGGAACTGGTCTCTTGTAAGAGATTCTTTGATTTCTGCCGGAACACGGGTAACATCTGACGGGCGGATGGCTTCGTGTGCATCCTGAATATTTTTCCCGTCATTTTTCTGCTTCTGTTCCGATGTAGTCTCTGCCACATACTCTTCTCCGTAGGCTTTTCCAACATAGGCTCTTGCATTTGCATCCGCCTCCTCAGAAATACGGGTCGAATCCGTACGCAGGTAAGTGATCAGACCAACCGTTCCACTTCCTTTAATATCCACACCTTCATAAAGCTGCTGTGCGATACGCATCGTCTTTGAAGTTGCAAAATTCAGTGCTTTGGATGCCTCCTGCTGAAGGGTACTAGTCGTAAACGGAAGCGGTGCTTTTTTACTTCTCTCTCCGCGTTTTACATCGACCACTTCATATTCTGCTTCTTCCAGATCTGCAAGAATCTTATGCAGTTCTTCTTCGTTATGGATGGTGATCTTCTCATCCTTTGTTCCATAGAATTTTGCTGTAAGAGGCTTCTTTTCTCCCTTTACCTTGAAATTGGCGTCCAGTGACCAGTATTCTTCCGGAATAAACGCTGCGATCTCATCTTCCCGGTCTGCAATGATGCGAAGTGCCACAGACTGCACACGACCGGCACTAAGTCCTCTTTTTACTTTTGCCCAGAGAACCGGACTGATCTTATATCCCACGATACGATCCAGCACACGACGCGCCTGCTGCGCATCTACCAGATCCATGTCGATATCACGTGCATTTTTCAGGGATGCCTTTACCGCACTTTTAGTGATCTCGTTAAAGCTGATCCGGTATACTTTCTTTCCTTCCAGTTTAAGTGCTTTCATCAAGTGCCAGGAAATTGCTTCTCCTTCGCGGTCCGGGTCAGTTGCAAGATAAATCTTATCTGCTTTTTTTACTTCTTTTCTAAGTCCTGCAAGGATCTCACCTTTTCCTCTGATTGTAATGTATTTCGGCTCAAAGTCATGCTCCAGGTCTACTCCCATCTGACTTTTCGGCAAATCTCTTACATGTCCGTTTGATGCCATTACCACGTAATTGCTGCCGAGAAATTTCTTTATGGTCTTCACTTTTGTCGGTGACTCTACAATCACAAGATAACGTGCCATATATTATATTCCTCCATATTAATAGTGTCAGATCATTTAGCTCTGACATAATAATTTTTTGATCTTTCCTGAATGCATCCTTTCAACTGAAGAGATACACAGATTCCCATCACCTCCTGTGGAGTAAGTCCGGTTTCTCTCTGTAAATCATCCAGCCCCCGCGGATACAAACCGAGCTTACTATACACCAAATTTTCTTTCGTTTCAAGCTTTATTTTATTTTTCGTGTCTGATATAATTGCGATTTTCTTCTTTAGCAGCCCTTTTATAACCAGTTCTTCCAGCAAATCTTCTTCATTCAAAAGAATCCCTGCTCCCTGCCGGATCAGGCGGTTACAACCACAGCTCAGCGGCTCTGTCACCATCCCCGGGAGAGCATAAATGTCTCTTCCTTGTTCAAGAGCCATGTCTGCTGTAATCAGGGATCCGCTCTTTTCTTTTGCCTCCATAACAAGTACCACATCGGCAAGTCCGCTGATCAGACGGTTTCTTGCCGGAAAATGCCAGGCAACCGGTGGAGTTCCCGGTGGCTGTTCAGACAGTATGCCTCCCCGCTTTATTAAATCTTTATAGAGTCCTTTATGTGCCGCAGGATAACATACATCTGCTCCGCCTCCCAAAACCGCAAATGTTTTCCCTCCGACATTTAATGCAGCCCGGTGTGCCATTCCGTCAATTCCTAGTGCCATTCCACTGATGATCTGGATTCCGCTCTCCGCAAGTCTTTCAACAAAGCGAAGCGTCATTTTCTCACCATAGCTGCTACATCTTCTGGCACCCACCACTGCCACCGACGGCATTCCCTCCCGTGGCATCTCCCCGATAAAAAAGAGTGCATACGGCATTCCCGCAAGTTCTTCAAACCGTTTCGGATAATTGTTCTGTCCCCGGACTGCCATCTGAATTCCCCGGTCCACCACTTTTTGATACGCTTCCCTCCAATTCCTTTTTTTCTTACTTTCTTTCAGAATCCCCCACTCTTTTTCTGTAATTATCTGTTCTCTGATCCCTTTTTCTTCTATATAATATACTGCTTCCGCAGATCCGTTCTTTCTGCATAATTCACACTTTCTGTCACCTGTGATTCCTTCCACACACGCCAGCCAGTATGTATACCACATTTCACTCATTTCTCTTATCCCCAATATTCTTTATCCATAACCCGATAACCCAGTGCCTCTCGGAGTGTCACAATATCGATCTCCTCTTTTTCCTCCATATCTGCGATCGTCCGTGCCACCTTCAACACTTTATGATAGCTTCTCACCGTCAGCTTCATCACTTCATAAGCCTGGCGCATCATCCGTTCTTCTTCTTTCCCAAGACGGCAGTATTTTTCAATTTCATTTTGCCCCATCTGTGCATTTTTTGTCAGCTTTTCTTCTCGAAAACGATCCATCTGACGCATTCTTGCAAGCATCACTTTTCCTCGCATGGTTCTGGAATCCATCCCTGTTCCCTTTCCGGTCAGTTCTTCATATTCGACCTTTGGTGCCTCCATGCAGATATCAATCCGATCCAGAAACGGCTGGCTCAACTTTCCCTGATAATTCCGGATCTGCCCGGGCGTACAGGTACATTGGGGACCAGGAGCCATTCCGCAGGGACATGGATTCGTTGCAGCAACCAACATAAAGTCTGCCGGAAAAATATAAGCTCCCTGCTGCCTTGCCAGATGAATGCATTTTTCTTCCAACGGCTGCCTGAGCACTTCCAGAACACCTCTCGGAAACTCCGCCAGCTCATCCAGAAAAAGGACACCTCCATGCGCAAGTGTTGCTTCTCCCGGCGATGGGATTCGTCCGCCTCCGATGAGCGCTGCCCGTGTCACAGTATGATGGACCTCCCGGAACGGTCTCTGCCAGATCAGCGGATTCTTTCTTTTAAGCAGTCCAGCCGTACTGTAAATCCCCGTGATCTCCAGACTTTCTTCCCGGTCAAGCGGTGGTAGGATTGTCGGGATCCGTTTGGCAAGCATCGTCTTTCCGGAACCAGGCGGACCGACATAAAGCAGGTTATGTCCTCCTGCCACCGCCACCATCGTTGCTCTTTTTACTGCTTCCTGTCCCTGAATATCACTATAATCTATGTCCCATTCTTCCGTTCCATGAGCCTCTTCCCGGTCAGTTTTCTCCATCTGAGGCATATACTCACCCTTCAGCCATCTGCATACCTCCTCCAGAGTCTCTGCCCCAAAAATCTGTATTCCCTGCGCCAGCCTTCCCTCATCCTCATTTGACTTCGGAATCACACAATATCTAAAACCAGCCTTCTTTGCTTCCAGAACAATCGGAAGGATTCCCTCTACCGTCTGCAGCTTTCCATCCAGTCCGAGCTCTCCTGCAAGTAAAATATCCTCCACTGCTTTTTCCGGGAAAATCCCCATTGCCCCAAGTACTGCAACTGCAATTGGAAGGTCAAATACCGATCCCTTCTTGCGGACACATGCCGGCGACAGATTGATCACAATCTTTTTCGCCGGCATGGTATAACCGGCATTACGCATGGCAGTTCTTACCCGTTCTGCTGCTTCCTTTACCTCAGAAGACAGATATCCCACCATATGAAACATTGGAAGTCCGTTCCCTGCATCTGCCTCTACCTGCACAAATTCTACTTTCAGCCCCAGAATCGTTGCCGAATGTACCTTATAAAATCCCATATTAAATTCACCCTTGCCTTTCCCCGGCAAAAGTTCAGAAGTTTTATTTCAGAAAATGTATGGCGAAATGCCATGAGTGATTTGCTAAAAGAAAACCGATATCTTTTAGAAAATGTATCCTTATGATAGTATGGGTAGGGGATTTTGTCAAGATGATTGGGAGGGGAAATTTGTGGGAGTAGGTTGTGAAGTCATCGTGGGAGAATCATCTCTTTTGATTCTCCCACGACAACCGCCGTACTTTACTGGCAAAGTTTTGCCTTGCTGTATCATAGATGGGACAAAATGCCACTGCACAGGTGGGATGGAACCCTGTGTGCAGTGGCATTTTCTAAATAAGCATTATTTGCTTAATCTTTGTTTCATGTATTCGTTGGCGTTTAATTCCAGGGTGTCTTCCAGTGGCGCAAGTGGTTCTATTTGACCGTATTTGCGTTCTAGGGCAGTTTGTAATATAAAATCGCAGAGTACCGGGTTCTTTGGTAAAAGGGAGCCGTGCGAATAGGTTCCGAAGACATTTTTGTAGCGGGCTCCTTCGGTTTGGTCTTCTCCGTTGTTGCCGTAGCCTTTGAGCATTTTGCCGAGTGGTGATACGCCTTCACCCAGGTAGGTCTTGCCAGAATGATTTTCAAAGCCGACTACGACAGCTCCACTGCTCTCCGGGAGGGTCTCAAACATATAATTGCCAATCATACGCTCTTTTGATCCAACGGTATGAATGTTGATCGCGCCGGTAAAATCGAGCTGGACACCATCCCAGGTCTTATAATACTGGCCAAGCATCTGATAGCCTCCGCAGATTGCGAGGAAGGTCTTTTCATCTTCCACAGCCGCGCGGATCTCTGCTGCTTTTCCGGTCCCCAGGTCTTTCAGAAGGACTTCCTGTTCAAAATCCTGACCTCCGCCAATGAAGAAGATATCATAGCGGTTTGCATCCAGCGTTTCTCCGATCGAGCAGCCTTCTACATTGACCTTGATTCCCCGATCCTCCATACGACGTTTCATTGTGATGATATTGCCCCGGTCTCCATACAGATTAAGGATGTCCGGATAGAGATGACAGATATTCAGTTCCATAATTCCCTCCTTATTCGTAAAATGCCTTGATATCGGTATGCTTGCTGATCTCGCCGCGCAGATCAAACATAGCGGTATAAGTTGGCATAATAAATGTCGGTGTCTCATCCGCTCCGATTGCTTCTAAAAGGTTCTCATAGTCGCGGATCACTTCAATCCGTCCAGTGTCAAATCCTGCATATTTCAGGCGGAGCGCCATATCATCTGCACGGACTCCGGATACCAGAATACGGGTAAAGCGTGCGCTCTGGCGGGCAAGTGCTTCAAAATCCACATCCCAGATCCAACTGATATCGGTTCCATCTGCATAACGGTCGTTCAGAAGGAACGCAATCTTGCACTCTTCCTCATCATTAGAGATCTGGTTGATGACCTGATTGTACCCTGCCGGGTTCTTGACAAGCATCATACGTGCTTTAGACTTGCCAAGTTCAAACTGTTCCGCACGTCCGAAACCACACTCAAATCTGCTGAGTGCATCAACTGCTGTGTCTTCATCGATTCCAACAATCTCCGCAGCCGCAACACAGGCTGCCGCATTGTAAATATTGTAACCTCCCGGAAGATTAATGTGCACATCATGGTTATGCCCGAATGCATTTAACACGATATCCGAAGAATCTGCTCCGGTACGCACTACCTGCGTCACGCCAACCTGCGGTGTCTGCCGGTGATATCCACATTTCGGACAGCGGAAACCGCCAAGATGGCTGTAAGTTCTGTAATCGTATTCATATTCTGTCTTACAATGAATACAGTACACTGCATCAGACAATTCAAACGCTGTCTCTTTGTAAATCGGCACATCCACCCCGAACCATACAACCTTATTCGGTACATCATCTGCAAGAGATGACGTCAATGAACAGTCCGCGTTCAGGCACAGGGTTGCATCCGGTACGTGGGTAATTCCTTCGCGGATTGCATTCAACGTGTGAGTGATCTCCCCATATCTGTCCAGCTGGTCACGGAAAATATTGTTGACTACCAGACACTCTACCGGCAGCATCTCAAGTTTCTTACATTTCATGCTGTTTCCATCAAATCTCTCATTCTGGAAAAATTCCGGCATATCTTTTACATCCGTTGAAATCATATGGTTCGGTAAAATATCCTTTGTAAAATCGAACCAGAACTCTGACATTTTTGTCAGAATCGTACCTTTTTTCTCTACTTTATTTTTTAAAATTACATCAAAGGCAGAAATTCTGTCTGTTGCGGTAATGATCAGGCTGTCACCAATATCATAAACCTCACGTACTTTTCCCTCTTTCACCGGTTTGAATGTCTGAATACTCATAGCGATTGATTCCCCTTTTCTCTGTATTGTACTTATTTAGTCTCTTTATTTTTTGCAAACGATTCTGTTTACAAAAACATGGTCAAACCATCTACATTGTATTTATCATAAACAGAACTTTTGCAACGTAATTTAAGTATAATACATTTGAAAAACATTCGTCAATCAACAAAGGCTTCAGAATGGAAAAGTGCATGTAGAAAATCCCGCTTTATTTATTAGTATTTTTGTATATTTTTTCTTTTTTATTAGTATTTCTAATATTTATTTCCTATTCTGCTTCTATAAATGATTCTATCTTCACACTACGCCGATAGATTATCACTGCAAATACTGCACTCAATGCTTCTGTCACCCAAAAAGCATGCCATACGCCAGCAGCTCCAAAGAATCGACTAAAAATAAATGCCAGCGGAATAATCAGTACCACATAACGCGATAAGGAAATAAGTAAAGATGGTATTCCTTTCCCTAATCCTTCGAGCGCACCACAGGCTGTAACAGACACTGCGGATAAAATGAACCCGAAACAGATAATATGTAATGCAATCACACCATTCTGAATAGTTTGTGGATTTTCAGCAAATGCCCCCATCAGTTTTCCCGGAATTGTCAGGCACAGGATCATGCCTGCTGTCATAATGCAAATATTCAAGAGCAATGTCAGGCGGTACAGCTGTTCCACACGTTTATGCTCTCCTGCACCATAGTTGTAGCCGATCAGCGGGCGCATCCCCTGAATAATTCCGTTAGCCGGCATATATAAGAACGTTTGCAGTTTATAATAAATACCAAGCACCAATACATATGTCTGGGAAAATGCTGCCAGAATCGCATTCAGTGCTGTGGTCAATACAGAGGTCAACGCCATATTCAAAATAGCCGGCACACCGATACTGTAGAGCCGCTTCGCCACTTCCCTGGTCAAATGCAAATATTCCCGACGGAAGGCCACCCGCTTTGGTCTTTTCAGATATGCAGCTATATAAATCACAATCGGTACACACTGTCCGAATCCGGTTGCCAGTGCAGCTCCTGCAATTCCAAGTTTCGGAAGGGATGTGCTGTATTTAGCATATTCTTTTCCTGCACTTGTAATTTTCATCGTTTCAGCGATAAATTTGCCCTTATCCGCGATGGAAAGCGAGAGAATTTCTGATTTCTTTGCTTCCAAAGCTTTTAATGCACCACTGTAAATCGGATACTGTGAGCTCAGCTTTTCCAACAGCACGTCGATTAATGTATTAAGCTGATTTTCATCTGCATCTGTCAGTACACACGATGCGTTATAGATTTTTGCAAGAATCGGATGAAGAAAAGTCGGCAGGAAGAGTTCCTTTGCATTATAGGTTTCCGTGCAGCTTCCCAGTGTCAGCTCATTTCCTTCATATTCAATTTTTTGACGAATCAAGATTTTCGGGCGAATGATTTGAACTCCCGGATAATCTTTCTCCAGATAGTCCACCAGCACTTTCGGATTCTTTTCAATTGCGTCCGCCAGATAAATCGGCACATTCACCAGTGCACCAGCACGCTGCTTTCCCTTCTGATAGCTGATTGCTGCAATGTATGCAGGTTTGATGCTGTCAAATCCGCCATACCGCTGACAAGACATTCCTTTTTTCAGCGGCAATTTAGCACTTGCGTGACCGGCACGGTAACGTGAAGCCTCTGTAATTTTCCCCGACTTCTGCCGCTTCAGGAACACCACATGTCCATCGTGGTATCCC
>ENA-OPVL01001864-OPVL01001864.1-human-gut-metagenome-genome-assembly--contig:-NODE-1864-length-12160-cov-2.667245_pt1 | contig 12160 bp, 10 predicted proteins | sample MGYA00241496_ERZ501984 | MGnify/ENA primary metagenome ERZ501984 (study PRJEB25962, sample SAMEA2042986) | human gut metagenome | biome: human gut; feature: human-associated habitat; material: faeces... | reverse complement strand
AAATACCTCAAAGATACCGAACATACCCTGTTTTACCGGTTCTCCGGTATCCGCACATGCATGCGCAATGGAACCGGTACCAAGACCAGCCTCATTTGAGAAAATACCACGACTAATTCCTTTTTGCATGGCAATAACCATAGTAATTCCTGTTCCTCCACCAAATACTGCTTGTGGGGTAAATGCTGACTTAATAATTAAAGCAATAGTACTTGGTAATACTGTTATATGTGACACAAGTATTAAAATAACCCCGCCAATGTATAAAACGCACATAAATGGAATAACTTTTTCTGCAACCGAAGCAATTCTTTTGATTCCTCCAATGGTAATAAAGGCAACAGCTATTGTTAAAAGAATTGCTGTTACATAACGTGGAACACTAAGTGACATAGTAAGCGCATCCGAAATTGATTTTACTTGCGTAAATGTACCAATCCCTAGTAATGCTACTGATACCCCAAAGAAAGCAAAAATCTTCGCAAGCAAAGGACTACGTAGACCTTTTTCTAAATAATACATTGGTCCTCCTGCAATCTCACCATTTTCATCTTTTTGACGATAACGAATTGCAAGTAACCCTTCGGCATATTTAGTTGCCATCCCAAAAAAGGCTGAAATCCACATCCAAAATAAAGCACCGGGTCCTCCTGCCGCAATTGCAGTAGCAACACCGACAATGTTTCCTGTCCCTATCGTTGAAGAAAGTGCAGTACATAAAGCTTGAAAGCTGCTGACATCCCCTTCTCCTTCATGCTTTTTAAAGATACATTTAAAAGCTAATTTTAATTTTGTAAGCTGGATCAATCTTAATTTGAAAGTAAAGTAAATACCTGTCCCTAATAATAGACAAATAAGTGGTAATCCCCATACATAGTCATTAATTTGTTTTAATATTTGTGTTAGTAATTGCATAAAAAAACTCCTCCTAATAAATTAGTCGGAATTAATAATGAAAAAAACTATTTAGCCACTGTCCTTTTACCTGAGAGTTTCACCCTAATGGGTTTGCTCCTTCGGTGTTCAATTCAATGAATCTCTCCAATGGTTCGTCCAATAGCGATCCTTTTACCTGAAATCTTTAATTCTTCGGTGTTCTTATAGAATCTCTTTCGCCATTATCATCCGATATACGTTCTCATTATACCAAATTGTATACAATTGTAAACATTTATTTTATAATTATTATTTGTTATAATGCACGTATGAAAAAAAATAAATATTTAATACTTACGATACTTTGGATGATTTTTATCTTTGTGATGTCACAAACTCCAGGAAACGATTCTTCTAAACAAAGTAATTTTATTGTGGATATCATTATTCACATACTTCCAATTACAAGAGATACCCTTTCCTTCATTGTAAGAAAATGTGCACATATGACAGAATATGCAATTTTTTCAATATTTGTAATGATTGCACTTATAGTTGATGGGATTAAGGGTGTAAGGATTCCTGTCATATCAGCAGTTATAGCAATAGCATTTGCAGCAACAGATGAGTTTCACCAGACATTCGTGCCAGGTCGGTATGGTTGTGTGTTAGATGTGTTGATAGATGCGGCAGGGAGCATAATAGGACTTATTATAGTATATATTATATATAAAAATATGTGTAAACATAAAGGCGAAAAATGCAATAATATTAATTGATAAAGATATAATGAGTGCGAAAGCACTCATCTTAAAAGTTCCTAACGGAACTTTGTATGTGCTGAAAAGTAGCACAGGAATAAAGATAAAATGAGTGCAAAAATATGATATAACGCTTGCAAAATTAGCAACTATATGGTATAAGCTTTAGTAGACATATGATAATCAGGTGTCGAATATTAGAATATAATATTTTATTATGCAATTTTCATAATAAGTTGTATGAGGTTGACAGTAAGATTATCATCTATATTAATATAATGCGATGATGGAAACAAGTAGGCATAACAGTAAGCAACAGAAAGCAGCCGGCTGATGAGAGGCACAGTGGATAGTTATTCTGAATACATTCCGTAGCAGCAAACTGAAAGGCATATAGTGCTTAGTAGGGGCGACGTGTGGTACACGTTACAGTATCAAGGATCATAAGACCCGTTAAGGTGAACAGTGTGAGCTGTTTATGAATAAAGGTGGTAACACGGAGCATATGCTTTCGTCCTTTAACAAGGATGAAAGATATGCTCTTTTTTGTTATTAACAGGGTTATGTATCATTTATCAAATAATAACGTAATAGGAACAGGAGAACAGAAATGGCAGAAATGACAGTTTATGACGAGTTAGTTGCAAGAGGATTAATTGCACAGGTAACAGATGAAGAATTAATTAAGAATTTAATTAATAATGGAAAGGCTACATTCTATATTGGTTTTGATCCAACAGCAGACAGTCTTCATGTAGGACATTTTATGGCACTCTGCTTTATGAAAAGACTTCAGATGGCAGGCAATAAGCCTATCGCTTTAGTCGGTGGCGGAACAGGTATGATTGGTGATCCATCAGGACGTACAGATATGAGAAAAATGCTTACACCAGAGCAGATTCAGCACAATGTTGACTGCTTCAAGAAGCAGATGGCAAGATTCATTGATTTCTCAGATGACAAGGCATTACTTGTTAATAATGCTGACTGGCTTCTTAATCTTAACTATGTAGAACTTTTAAGAGAGGTTGGAGCATGCTTCTCAGTTAATAACATGTTAAGAGCTGAATGCTACAAGCAGAGAATGGAAAAGGGATTAAGCTTCCTTGAGTTTAACTACATGATTATGCAGTCATACGATTTCTATATGTTATACCAGAAATACGGCTGTAATTTACAGTTTGGCGGTAATGACCAGTGGAGCAACATGTTAGGTGGAACAGAGCTTATCAGAAGAAAGCTTGATAAGGATGCTTCAGCTATGACAATCACACTTCTTCTTAACTCAGAGGGTAAGAAGATGGGTAAGACAGCTTCAGGTGCTGTATGGCTTGATCCGGATAAGACAAGTCCTTACGATTTCTACCAGTACTGGAGAAATGTTGATGATGCAGATGTTCTTAAATGCATCCGTATGCTCACATTCCTTCCACTTGAAGAGATTGATAAGATGGATAGCTGGGAAGGTGCTCAGCTTAACAAGGCTAAGGAGATTCTTGCTTATGAGCTTACAAAGCTTGTTCATGGTGAGGAAGAAGCTAAGAAAGCAGAAGCTACAGCAAAGGCAATCTTTACTGGTGGGGATGCAGCTAACATGCCTACAGCAAAGCTTGAAGCAGACAGCTTTACAGATGATGAAATTGATGCAATTAATCTTGTGTTTGGAGCAGGACTTGCAACAACTAAGTCAGAGGCCAGAAGAACTATCCAGCAGGGTGGTGTTTCTGTAGATGGAGAGAAGGTAGCAGATATAGCAGCTAAGTTCCCTAAGAGTATGTTCGAAGGAGACGGAGTAGTTGTTAAGAAGGGTAAGAAATCTTTCGTTAAAGTATCTGTTAATTAATTGTTTCCCTGAAAAGGAAGGATTATGAAAAAAGATGAGATTACAAGGGTGAGGCTTTTAAGCCTCGCCGTTCTTATGGCTCTGAGCCTGTTTATTTTATTTGTTCTTGTAGGAAATAATGAATTCGGAAAGATTATTAGTAAAATGAATAATAATTCACTTAATATTTCTGAAAATCAGAATTCAGTATACAATCTGTATTACTATACGGGATTTAATGTTGTATATCAGTTATTTTTCTCACTGACGGTATTATTTACGGCAGTATCACTTACAGGAATTCTTTTAAGAATAGGCAACACGGGTATAATTGCTTCTGTTGCTGCTATATTTAATATGATGACTGGAATATTGCTTTTAATGGCAAGAATATTGGAGTCGTCATCATCAATGCACGCATGGATAGATTCTTTCTATATTGATGGTGTGGTAAAAGGACAGATTGAGACAGCACAACTGATGGATAAAATACCTGTGTTGTATATATTGTTGGTGATTTTGGGAATACTTGAGCTGATGATGGTGAAAAGCTCCGGTATCAGACACATAAAAATGTTTTCTAAAAATAAACAGACTAACGCAGTGGTTTTTCTTATGCCTGCTCTTGTTATATATGTGTGGGAAGGCTTTATAAGAAGGAATATATTGTCAGAAATTATAAAAAATGGTGATTCCCAAAGAATGACAGTTAATGAATATCTTACCGGATATTATATTGGTAATAAAATATTCTTTAACTGGTCATGGATGATAATGCTTTTAATAGCAACCATTCTTTGTATAATTATACAATCAGGTATTATCAAGGGATTAAGCGGCAGGGCAGGAATGTTGGCAGGTATCGGTATTCCGTCACTTGTAACGATAATGCCATCTGTAATATATGCATTTAACCCGCCTGCACTGTTTGGATATATTACGCTGGATATATCGTTATGTGATATGACTGATAACGCATTTTACATGTATCTTGTAACTTTCTGCGTGTGCATGACGGCTGCATACATACTGATATATCTTGTGATAAGCGGGCTTCTGGATATGAGAAAGCTGGCAGGTATATTTGTTATAAATGTTGTTATAAGTGTAATTCTTATGATTATTGTTTCGGGTAAATCTTCGCTCGCAATCCAGTATATGCCATGGATAGTGGCAGACTGCGCATCAGTTATACTGGCGTTTATATGTGTGGCTGTTAAGCCTGTTAATAAGAAAATGGCTGAGTTATGCGGTGCCTCCAAAAAAGTCTGACTTTTTTGGGCACCGCATGATTAAATTCTGATTCAGCCATTATTTTACAATTGTTTAATATCCTTAATGTCGGTGTCTGCAACCATTGAGTAGTTGGTGTAATACACAACGAATCCCGGTTTGGCACCGGCAGGCTTTTTAACTTCTTTCTTTAATACATAATCGACTTCAACTTTTTCCTGCTCACGGCCTTTAGAGTAATAGGCGGCAAGGCTTGCTGCTTCTTCAAATGTTCTGTCAGGAACTTCCTTTCCATCTGTTTTAAGAAGTACATGAGAGCCTGGCATCTGCTTGGCGTGAAACCACCAGTCATTACCGTTGCCTGTCTTGAAGGTAAGTTCGTCATTCTGTATGTTATTCTTTCCAACGTATATGTCAAATCCATCGCTTGATACAAAATGCATCGGCTTGTTGGCTGTGATTTTGTGCTTTCCTTTAACAGTCTTTTTAATATATCCAGTTTCAATAAGCTCTTCCTTAATGTTAGCAAGATCAGCTTCTGTTATTGAAATCTCAATTGCATTGATAATAGATTCAAGGTAACTTATTTCTTCAGTGATCTCCTGAATAAGACGGATTCCGGCTTCATAGGTTCTTTTAAGCTTGTTATATCTTGCAAAATATTTGTTAGCATTCTCAATTGGTGTGAGAGTGTTATCAAGCGGAATCTTAATTGTAGTATTATCGTAGTAATTAAGTGCTTCATATTCCTTAGAACCTGCAGGAATACTGTAAGCGTAGGTTGTAAGAAGTTCGCCGTAGATACGGTATTTGTCTTTTTTCTCAGTGTCCTTTATCTGTTTTTCCTGAATGTCAAGCTTCTTGTATGCTCTTTCAAGATGTGTTGTTACAATTCTTCTTATATCAACAGACTTCTGGTGGATTCGTGTTGCAATCTCTTTCTGTCTGTAATAATCGATAATCAGTCTGCTTATCGAATCATATTCTGTGTGGTTGTCATACATAGAAAGCTTCACAGCGGCAAATTCTGCAGGCACACCGTTGTCAGTTACCATATCGGGGTGGTAGATACCATTTCTTACATCAGACATAAGTGCGTCAAATACGTTGTATAATGCATCTTTCATAGGCTCATCAAGGCAGTTGGCAGGGTGTCCGCCATCAACTCCGGCACGGTATGCAAGCTCTTCTGCTATACATGTGCTTATTCCTGTATAGCTTGAAAGCAGCGCCTTGACAACAGGTACAGGCTTTGTAAATACTGTTTCGTCAAAATGCTTTCTGTCAGCTTCAAGCGGATTAATCTTGTCAGAAGTATTAGGAATGAAATAAGGTCTTCCAGGTAAAACTTCCCTGACTGAGCTTGTCTGTGCTGATATATGCTTGATACTGTCTAATATAGTATTATTGTCGTCACATAATATTATATTGCTGTGCTTGCCCATGAATTCTGCGATTATGTGCTTTCTGCACAGGTCACCGAGTTCGTTTAAATGTTCTGCCTCAATATCAATTACACGTTCAAATTTTGGTTGTGTTATAGATATTATTCTTCCGTTGTTCAAATGTTTTCTAAGAAGCATGCAGAAATTCGGTGCAGTAGCAGGGGATGGCTTGTTATCGTCTGTAAGATATGCAAGAGGAAGCGATGCATTTGCAGATAAAACAAGTCTGTACTGACCAGATTGTGTCTTTATTGTAAGCATTATTTCATCGGCTTCAGGCTGTGATATCTTGTAAAGTCTTCCGCCGTTAATTGTGTCGTTTAATTCATTAACAATACTGGATATTGTAATACCATCGAATGCCATAATGTCTCCTTTAATTAGTAATATTCATTAATCTTATTGCATTATATTAACATACTTATTGCTGTAAGTCTTGTTATCTTTCACAAAAATTGGTATACTTTCCTAAGCATTATATGCGAATGGAAGGATAGAAACAATGATTAAAAGTATGACAGGCTTTGGCCGGAGTGAAATTGTTAAAGGTAACAGAAAGATTTCAGTTGAGATTAAGTCAGTTAATCACAGATATCTTGAAGCAGGTATCAAGATGCCTAAGAAGCTTAATGTATTCGAGAGCAGAATGAGAGACTTACTTAAGAAGTATGCAACAAGAGGCAAGATTGATATATTTATTAATTATGAGGATGATTCAGAAAGTCAGGTTAATCTTAAGTTCAACCAGAATATAGCTGATGAATATATGGCTATATTTAATAATATGTCCGAAAAATACAATCTTAAAAATGATATGACTGTTGGAGGTCTTGCCAGATTTCCAGAGGTTATCACAATGGATGAAGTGCAGGAAGATGAAGAGGAGTTGTGGCATTTTATAGAAGAAGCCATGAAGGCAGCCTTAGAACAGTTTGTTAATACAAGAATTCTGGAAGGTGAGAATCTTAAGAAAGACCTTTTAGGAAAGTTAGATCACATGGAGGAGCTTGTTGCATTTGTTGAAAAGAGAAGTCCTGAGATTATGAAGGAATACCGCAGCAAGTTAGAGAGTAAGGTTAAAGAACTTCTTGGCGATACAACTATTGATGAGAGCAGAATCGCAACAGAGGTTATTATATACGCAGACAAGATATGTGTTGACGAAGAAACTGTAAGATTAAGAAGCCATATCGAGCATGCAAGAAAATGTCTTAACGAGGATGGCGGCATTGGAAGAAAGATGGATTTCATTGCACAGGAGATGAACAGAGAGGCTAACACAACTCTATCTAAGGCTAATGACATTGAGATATCTAATGCAGCTATTGACTTAAAGACTGAGATTGAGAAGGTAAGAGAGCAGATTCAGAACATTGAGTAGGCTTTCAATATATTTTTAATGGGTTTTGATTAAATTTACTTGATTGTTTCGGGCTTGTTAGGTATAATAACTTGTGCACTTTATGTGCAGAATGAGGTAATTATATGAGCAAAGGACTATTATTAGTTATTTCAGGATTTTCTGGTGCAGGAAAAGGAACTGTTATGAAGCGACTTTTAGAGCTTCATGACGAGTATTCACTTTCTATATCAGCTACAACAAGAAAGCCAAGAGAAGGCGAAGCTGATGGAAGAGAATATTTCTTTAAGACTGTAGAAGAATTCGAGAAGATGATTGCTGAAGATGCTTTAATAGAGCATGCACAGTATGTTGGCAATTATTACGGAACACCTAAGGCATATGTTGAAGAACAGCTTGATAAGGGCAACAATGTTATTCTTGAGATTGAGATACAGGGTGCCATGAATATCAAGAGAATGTTCCCGGATGCAGTGCTTATGTTTATAACACCACCGTCAGCGGCAGAACTTGAAAAGAGACTCCGTGGCAGAGGAACAGAAGATGAGACGACAATTAAAGCCCGTCTTTCAAGAGCAGCAGAGGAAGCAGAAGGTGTTGAGGATTATGATTACATAGTTATCAATGATGAAGTCGATTTATGTGTCGGCCGTATTCATGATATTGTGTTATCTGAGAAGATGAAAGCTGAGTATAATCTTGGACTGATTAATAATATTAAAGAAGAATTAAAGGTTTATTCGAAAGGAGAATAATATAATGATACATCCATCGTATACTGAATTAATGGCTGTAATTAACAGTGAGGTTGAAGAGGGCGAGCAGCCTTTAGTACAGAGCAGATATTCAATTGTTAAGGCAACTGCTAACAGAGCTAAGGAAATCATCGATGCAAGAAGCGTTGAGGAGAAGATTGCCAAGGCAAGAATTGAAGCAAACAACAAGGAAAAAGAGAAAGAAAAGGACAAGGATAAGGTTGAGGAGAAGAGAATCTCTAAGGAAGATGAGAGAAAGCTTCAGGTTGGAACTCCTCTTGTAAGATGTTCAGAGAAAGACAAGCCATTATCAATCGCAGTTAAAGAATTCTACGAAGGTAAGGTTAAGATTCTTGGAAGTACAGACGAGAATACTTCATTATAATTAACAAAGACTGATGTTAAGGGCAACTGCTTGTATGGGCGGTTGCCCTTTTGTGCGAGTAGTGATGAGAATACAAGCGGGAATCACACAATCATGCTTGCATGTATTGTGTGATTATCGCTTGCATTCGAGGAGCACCGCGACAACGACAGAACGAAGTTCTGGAGTATGAGCTACGAGAAAAAATGAGGAGTTTGAAATTTTATGACGAATAGATATGATGAGAAAGAAAGACGGATTCACTGTGTATTTTCAGAAAAATGCGGTGGCTGTGATTATGCCGGGATGAAATATGATAACGAGCTTGCAGTTAAGCAGAAGTACATTGAAGAACTTTTTGGTGAATATGTAAAAGTTGATGATATTGTTGGAATGTACAGACCAATATATTACCGCAATAAAGTTCATGCAGTTGTAGGACTTGATGATTCCAGAAATGTGATAGCAGGAACTTACGAGGAAAACAGCCACAGAATAGTTGATACATCAGACTGTATGATTGAAGATTCGCAGTGTACAGACATTATTAAGGATATTAAAGGACTTATAGCCTCATTTAAATATCAGCCATATGACGAAGATGCGGGAAAGGGAATGATCCGACACATTCTTTTAAGAAAAGGATTTTCGACAAAGGAGATTATGCTCGTTATTGTTACAGCAGGAGTTACATTTCCATCAAAGAACAATTTCCTTAAGGTATTATGTGAGAAGCATCCCGAAATCACTACAATTGTGCAGAATATTAATGACAGGCGCACAAGCATGGTGCTTGGAAAGAGAAATATTGTTCTTAAGGGAAAAGGTTATATCGAGGATGTGTTGTGTGGCTGCAGATTCAGAATAAGCCCGACATCATTCTATCAGATTAATCACCAGCAGACTGAAAAGCTGTACAAAAAGGCAATCCAGCTTGCTGATATATCAAAAAATGACACTGTAATTGATGCATATTGCGGAATTGGTACTATTGGAATAGTCGCCTCAAAAAAGGCTGGCAAAGTTATAGGAGTTGAGCTTAATTCAGAAGCTGTATCAGATGCTAAGATAAATGCTTCAATTAACAATATAAAGAATGTCACATTTGTTAATGCTGACGCAGGAGATTTCCTTGTTGAGTATGCGAAAAATGCAAAGGCAGATGTTGTTATCATGGATCCGCCAAGAAGCGGAAGCACACCGGAATTCCTTAATTCTCTTCTTAAGATTAAGCCAGACAGGATTGTGTATATTTCATGCGGACCTGATACACAGGCAAGGGATATAAAGGTGTTGATTAAAGGTGGATATAAGGTTACGGCATGTCAGCCTTTTGATCTGTTCCCGCATACGGAGCATGTGGAGACGGTTGTTCTTTTGTCCCAACTGAAACAAAAGCCGGATGATTATATTAATGTCACGATTGAACTTGATGATATGGATATAACATCTGCAGAGACTAAGGCAACATATGATGAGATAAAGAAGTATGTGGCTGAACATAATGCCGGCATGAAGGTTTCCAATCTGTATATTTCACAGGTAAAGAGAAAATGTGGAATTGAGGTTGGGAAGAATTATAATTTACCTAAAAATGAAGATAGTAGGCAACCACAGTGCCCGGAGGATAAAGAGAGAGCAATTGTGGAGGCATTGAAGCATTTTAAGATGATTCAGCAGAAATAAAATGAGTTTGTTCAATCGGAATTTGTAGAATTAGTAAATCTCGATTTTGGGAAATACAAGAATGTGTCTCATTATGGTTTTAATGCGGTTTGTAAGGAGAAACAATATGATAGGGTTTGTTATATGGTCACTTTTTGGAGTGTTTATAATTGGATTAGGAATAAAAGATATGTTTTCTAAGAATCCCGTTGGATTCTGGGCTAATACCGAAACAATAAAAGTAAAAGATGTTAAAGATTACAATCGTGCGAGCGGACTATTGTTTATAATCTATGGAATCATTTTTGTTATATTAGGAATTCCGCTGTTAGATGGTCAAAATACACCATACGTTCTGTTGTCGGTTATTGGTGTGATGGTGGAAACAATTGTAATTATGGCTGCTTATAGTTTAGTTATCGTTAAAAAGTATGAAGAGAAGTAAATAACTTTGAAGTTGCAAGGAGGAAATTATGAAATTTATGCAAACAGAGAAAAAACAGCTATTGATCTATGTGATTATAGCATACGGAATCACATATGTAATGGGACTTCTGATGTGGTATAGCTATGGAAAAGGTCTTGATCTCAGCGCTTTTCCAAATGCGCAGATGCTGTATCCAGCAGCAGGTGTGATGATGGCTTATTTAATTACCAAAAAAGGAGATAAAAATCTTCCAACGGCTTTTTACATATTCTTTGTAGCTCTCACGGCGGTGCTGGTTGTCTGCACGGCGGCTTCTGTTCTGGCTCCCCAAAATAGAGATCTGATGAGCATGCCATATTCTCAGTGGGCACCGATCATGGAGTACGTTATAATAGGTGGCAGCGTTATTTTCTGGATTCTTCTTCTGCAATCCGGTAAAGAAAAGCGCAGATCCTATGGACTGAACAGCGAACATTGGAATATATCTATTCGTATGATCCTGTTGTTTATTGGATTATATCTTCTCAGATTTGTGATTGCCTGTGCTCTGAGCGGCCAGCTTTCTGAATTTGGCAAAATAATGGCAAATCCTACTACCTGGATCATATTTTTTACTGTTTTGGTAAACTTTTTCCTGTCAGTAGTGGCATTCTTTGGAGAAGAATACGGATGGAGATATTATCTTCAGCCTCTTCTTCAGAAAAAATTTGGACTAAAAGGCGGCGTAATCCTTTTGGGCTGTGTGTGGGCTGTATGGCATCTGCCAATAGACTTCTTCTATTACACTACGCCGGATATGGGGCTGGCGGCTCTGGCAAGCCAGTTTGTTACCTGTATTTCACTGGGGATTTTTATGGCATATACTTATATGAAAACCCAGAATATCTGGGTCCCGATAATTATTCATTTTCTGAATAATAATATGGTGGTAGTTTTTTCAGGAACGTACTCTGCGGATGTACTTCAGAATCAGCAAATCCACTGGGGAGATATTCCTGTTGCACTGGTAATGAATCTGCTGATCTTTGGATGGGTGATCTTTCTGAAGCCATTTAAGGAGAAAAAAGCATAATATTGAATTCATTCAAATTATTTAGAACAATTTGCAGGAGTACCTGCATTTTTAGGAATAGTTATTTTAATTTCATATATTGCAGATTGGATGATATTTGCAAAAATTGAAGTGGCATAACTTATAATAGGTTAATCATAATTGTAATCAAAAATCAATGTCCATTCTGTGGCAAATCATTAAGGGTTGTACCTATAAATAGTGAAGAATATTGTCCACACTGTGGTTGTAAAATAGAACAGGAGCATAAGAAAATTTCAGTTTGGAGAATTGAGAAAATCGTTAAGGAAAGAATCGAAGGTGGTGCAAACGAAAAAGCAGTATGGAGACTTTTCATTAACTGCCCTTTCGTTTGCATCAATTTCGATTTTTTCTGGTTG
>ENA-OPVL01001860-OPVL01001860.1-human-gut-metagenome-genome-assembly--contig:-NODE-1860-length-12185-cov-2.357626_pt1 | contig 12185 bp, 8 predicted proteins | sample MGYA00241496_ERZ501984 | MGnify/ENA primary metagenome ERZ501984 (study PRJEB25962, sample SAMEA2042986) | human gut metagenome | biome: human gut; feature: human-associated habitat; material: faeces... | reverse complement strand
GTAGTCATAGTAAGAGACGAAATATTCCACCGCATTTTCCGGAAAGAATTCCTTCATCTCCCCGTAAAGCTGCGCCGCCAACGTCTTATTGTGTGCAATGATCAGCGTCGGTTTGTTCAGCTGCTGAATAACATTTGCCATGGTAAATGTCTTACCGGAACCTGTGACTCCAAGCAACGTCTCGAACTGATTGCCCTCCTTGAAGCCTTTGACCAGTTTTTCGATTGCTTGGGGCTGGTCTCCTGTGGGTTGGTATTCGGAATGAAGTTTGAAGATCTGTTGTGAATTCTGCACAAAAGCACCTCCTAGTTTTTATATCAAAAAAGTTCGTCTATCAGGCAGAAATTCGTCGAAGCACATTCTCCGATTTCACCCAAATATGCCTCTTGACGAATTCTGTTCACCACTTGACATTTTATAGACTTATAAAAAGTAGTAAAACTAACGTGGGCGAATTAACACTCAAATGTAAGAGCTATTATATCATGGAAATATGGATTTGTATACGCAAAGCGAACATTAGTTCTATAATTTTTTTCTACATTTATCAGCGTATCCAGAACATTTTCTATATTATCCTTCTTCTTTTCCGCTAATACTTCTTCTATATAAGAAAGCAATTCCGGTGGAATCTCCTCAGCTATAATATTTCCATTATCTCCATATACATCCATGGTTATCAACTCTCTTGCATCTCCCATCAACTTGGCTACTGCCTTAGGAGAGAAATTGTGTCTGTTTTTAGATTTCCATGTTCCCATGCCATGAGTATATAATAATTTCTGATTTTTAGCTACCTAACCCACCGTCTAAAGCCAGTGGGATTGCGGTAGCCTTATATCTATTTCGCAAAATTTCCATGGATTCTCCTGCTCTTTCTGCTGTTCCTCTGCGAAATATCCGCTTCTCCATTCCATTTCTGCGTACCATAATCTCCGTATCCTGCACATGATAATAATTCATAAAATATTATTCACATTTCATCCTATACAAATCATCGGATCAATGATATAATTTACTTGTTTTAATGGTTACAGATATATTAAAAGTATTGTGGTATATGCAGGATTGTCATTGTAATCCCTATTCCGCTAATAATACCAGTAATACATCGCCGTCGATTGTTGCTCAGGATACCAAATATATATTGGGCAATTCCATCAATAACAGTCGGGCATATCATAACAAATGATATCCACAGTGGAAATATCATGTTCAACCAAACATGTGCTACCAGATACGTTATAAGAATACTGGTAATTAATGCAAAACAACGCCAGCAGACAGGAAAACAAAATTTTCCTAAATGTGGCGCGGTATCCGGTTTTTCATTGCAAAATGGTATTTTTCCAAAATTTTCTTTTATATATCTGATTGGTTTCATATTCATAAACAAAGGAGAATTATATGCTATACATTTTATTAGTCATCATTGCCATTTTAGTAATCTGTGTATTATGTAAACATCTTAAAAACTAAGACTACTATAACACAACCCGTTTTTTCATACAATAATTGAAAAACATAGTCTCAAATAAGGATTCTAATGCCTCACCATATTATATAGGATCCTTATTTTTCTGTTAATTTTTCGTAAATTATCATTTTTTTCTTGACGAATCTATTTTTTCGTATTAAACTAGCCAAGGTTTTGAAGCAAACAGCTGAAACCAATTCAAATTTACAATAATTCAAATCCAAAAACTCTTTTACAAAAGAATTCAAAAATTTTCAACAGGAGGTGTGATCATGGACAATTGTGATAGTACAGGACGAAGTATGATCTGCGGTGGCAGACAATGGAAACTGAATATGCAGCTGTTCCATGTGATTCACTGATTCCTGCATTTTCATTTCCAATTGAAGATAAAATTGTTATAAAAATATTCGAAAAAACAGTTTGTTTATATATTTAACGGATTCATTCGCTCAATAGAATTGTTCATTATTTCCCATATTTTTATTTCATTCATTTTCCCACCGTATACGATCAGTTCATATGTAATTCGTTGTAATTCGTAAATGAACTTTAAGAATTCCTATACTGCACAGTCTGCAACTGTAACATTAGCTTTCGTAATTTCGTAAGCGGTGATTTTTTATGCCCTTTTTTCAGAGGTACACTATTGCATTACCATTCTGCCTTTAAAAGATGACAAATGTACCTAAGTACCTGAGGGCTGTCAGGAGGAAATGAGATGAAAAAAACATTAAAAAGACCAAACTATGCAGAACAATTACTGAAAATCATTCAGAGCCCGTTAAAAAATGAAGTCCTGCTGGATCGGCTGAATGACTATCATGAGAGAGATATTGCGGATGCGCTGGAACTGCTGTCACCACAGCAGCGCAAAAAACTGTACCCGGTACTCGGTGCCGAAAGGCTTGCAGAGATTTTTTCCTATCTCGAAACACCGACACAGTATCTGTCTGAGCTCAGCATCAACCAGGCTGCAAAGATCGTATCCTTCATGGATTCTGACGATGCGGTAGATATTCTGGAACAGATGGAAGCATCCGCAAAAGAGAAAATCGTAACACTGCTGGATGCAGATTCCAGCCACGACATCCGTCTGATCCTCTCCTACAACGAGGACGAGATTGGAAGCATGATGACTACAAACTTCGTAGCCATCCGCAAAGATCTGAGTATCCGCCAGGCCATGCGGGAACTGGTGACACAGGCTGGTGAAAATGATAATATCTCCACGGTTTACGTGGTAGATGATGCGGATAAATTTTACGGTGCCATCGATCTGAAAGATCTGATCATTGCCCGCGAAACCGATGAACTGAATGGCATCATCAGTACATCCTATCCGTATGTAACAGATCATGAAAAAATTGATAACTGCATCGAAACCATCAAAGATTATGCCGAAGATTCTCTGCCGGTTCTGACTGACAACGGAAAACTAATCGGTATTCTAACTGCCCAGGATATTGTAGAAGCCGTAGACGATGAGCTTGGTGAGGATTACGCAAAGCTGGCTGGTTTGACCGCAGAAGAAGATCTGCACGAAAAAACATCCACCAGTATCAAAAAACGTCTGCCATGGCTGATCATTCTGCTGTTTCTCGGCATGGCAGTATCTTCTGTGGTCGGTGTATTTGAGACAGTTGTTGCCGTACTGCCCATTGTTATGTGCTTCCAGTCCCTGATCCTTGATATGGCAGGAAACGTTGGTACCCAGTCTCTGGCTGTTACCATCCGCGTTCTGGTAGATGAGACACTGACTGCAAAGCAGAAATTCAACCTTGTTTTGAAAGAAATGAAGGTCGGATTCCTGAACGGACTTTTCCTTGGAATCCTTTCCTTCATATTTATCGGACTTTACATCTGTGTATTAAAACATTATCCAATGGGACATGCATTTTTGATTTCCGGCTGCGTTGGATTTTCCCTGATGGTAGCCATGGTAATTTCCAGTATGATCGGCACTTTGATCCCAATGTTTTTCCACAAGATCAAAATTGATCCTGCAGTTGCTTCCGGTCCGTTGATTACAACCGTCAATGATCTGGTTGCCGTTATCACTTACTATGGACTCGCATGGCTGCTTCTGATCCATGTGCTGCATATGATTTAATTTACAGACAAAGACAGCTGTATCCGAAACAACACTTTCGATATACAGCTGCCTTTTTAATTGCGATCAGTCCCCTATCACCTACATAACACTTAACCGGATCAGCCGGACTTCAAATGGCTCGAGGTGTTCGTACAGACAGATACTTCCATCTTCCTGACGATTCACATAATCAGTCGTGTGAAGCGGCTGATTCTTTTCATTGATATAAACAATATCCGCAGATGAAATCCGCGCTGCTCTTCTATAATTTTTGCAAAATCCATACGGATTTCCATTATTTTCATTCAGCACACTCGTTGCTTTCAGATACGTCCGCTCTTTTGCATGTTCCAGACAAATTTCATAAGTCAGATCATGTTCTGGCTCCAACATCCCCGGGCTGATTTCATTCTGATCCAGCTTTCTCTGACAATATGCTTCTGACAGGTGCAGATAATTATATAATAAGATCTGAATTTCCCCGTCCTCTGACTTCGTGATCAGATAATTTTCCCCTTTTTTGATAAAATAGGAACCCATTTTTGCCAGCATCTCATACACATAGTAAGAAGGTTTTTTGATAAAATCATAGGTAAAGATCCCACGTTTGCCCTGAAAAGATCCCTGTATCATCTGATCCTCTGAGAGATTTTCCAGCGGATCCATTACTCCAAAGGCAATCCCCGTCTGCCAGCAATCAACCATACTTTTTACAATATATGCCGGATAAAACATGGTATCCTGAAGGACGTTGTTCCAGCCCAAATCGAAATTCCACTCCGCCACATACCAGGCCCTCACCTGCCATCCACAATCCTCATTATTGTTCAAAATCCTCCGTATCACATTATACACTGCATCCCTTTGCTGCATAATGCCGGCAGGCTGACGTCTTTGGATACTTTGCGGTGTATCATCCACGGTATACAGATTCATCATGACAAAATCCGGTTCGCAATGCTGCTTCTGATAAAAGGATGTAAAACTGTCCATCCACTCCGGATACAGTAAATTTACTGACATTAAAGCCGACGTACCAACCTGAAACCGCTCATCGATTGCTTTGATCACCTTCCAGGTAGACAAATACAGACGATAATAATTTTCACGCTGCAGTGCAGAATAATTGATCCGCGGATTATCCGGTGAATTCCACACACAGAATTTCCATTTCAACACCTGACTGCGACCATACCGTTCCACCATATGTTCCACCACATGGTATACCAGCCGATCCCATTGCTGCATATCCGTCGGCATATCGGAGATAGAATTGCGCATCAGTGCGTCTTTATTTACATTCTCCACCATAAGAAATGGTACAAAAGACAGTTCTACAAATGGGATCAGACCGCACTCTGCAATAAAATCAAATAGCTGATCCATCCGGTAAAAGCTATAATGCGGTCTTCGATCCCTTTCTTTTACATAAATTTCCATATCATCATGAAACAGTTCATGAAAATAAATACCGGTAAAATGTAATTTTTCCGCAAGCTCCCGCACCATCTTACGCACCGGATGAAGCAACAGATAGCTGGCTTTCCGAATCGTCAGAATCCCTCCGGGCTGATCCAGACTGACAAATTCATCCAAATCTACTCCGGTAATCAGCTGTTTTTTCCCGGGATGTCTGATCAGTTCTGCCCCGGCAAGATCCGCTTCCAGTTGCTGCAGAAACGCTGCCAGTTCCTGCTCCTCATCTGCCTGCAGCCGTGCAGGTGCTTCCGTCTTCTGCTGTCTGCGGTATTCGCTAGGCAGAATCTGATAATACTCCCGAAATTTGGTGCTGAAAGATCTGGCATTTTTAAAACCACTCTCCTCTGCGATCTGGTCAATGGTTTTCCTGGCATCCCGCAGCTGTCCCGCTGCATGCAACAGGCGAATCTCATTGATATATTTCAGAAAACTGGTGTCCAGCTTCTCCCGGAACATTTTGGAAATATACGAACTGCTGACAAAAAACTGTTCCGCCAATGCCGCCAGAGTCAACGCTTCCGTATAATGCTGCGAAATGTAAAACAGCACATTCTGCATTATCGGAAACTCTGTGTCCGGTATCTCTGTCTCAACCCGGAAGTCACGCAGCAGATGCTCCAGAAGCTGATAAGACCATTTCATTTCACGGACATATGCACACACATTTTCCTGCTGTATCTCCTGCACTAGATGTAAGATATCGCAGATTACTTCGTGATACCGTTCTTTGTGGAGTTCCATGACAGAATTGCACTCCAGCCTTCCCGGCGCCGCTCCCTGCCCCGACATCAGCTTTGTCAGGTCAACCCCGCAGAGCAAACAGCTCCCGGAAACATCAGACAAACTGAAATACTGAAAGGGTTCAATCATTACAATATCCCCCTTCTTCAGTTCCAGAATTTTCTTTTTCAAAAAAAGCTTCACTGTCCCGGACAGCGGTATCAGAAAGCTATAATCTGATGACCACTCCGGCTCCTGCCGTCCTTCTTTCCTAACCATAAAATGAACCATTTTCATTCTCCCAACATGTTATTTCTTGTCCCATGTTTTCTTTTATCACATTTTATTTTACTGCGCAATTGCCTGCATGTTATCTCCGTCTTTTTCACGATTGTACAACAAAAACCGGGGGAATAAAACCCCCGGTTCTGTCACGCTCTATGATCAGAATACTACTTTTCCGTTTACTACATTCCACCAGCCATACTCATTTGCTGCACGGCCTGTATAACCGAAATCGATTTTTCCACCATTTACATACCACCAGCCGTACTCATTCGCTGCCAGCCCGGTGTAATTAAAGTTGATACTTCCATTCTGGACATACCACCAGCCATACTCATTCGCTGTCAGTCCGGTGTAAGCAAAGTTGATACTTCCGTTCTGTACCATCCACCACCCATACTCATTTGCTACAAGTCCGGTATAGCCAAAGTTCACCATGCCGTTTACAACCATGAACCATCCCTGGTCGTTTGATGCAAGTCCGGTATAAGTAAAATCAACTTTTCCGTTCTTTACATACCACCAACCATAAGCATTTGGAGCAAGGCCGGTTGCATCTGTGGCAACTTTACCATCGATATAATAGTTCCAGTTTCCATTTTCGTCTGCCTCATTTGCAAGTCCATCTGGAATCGTCACACCTGATGTTACAAACTGGATTCCTTCCACTCTTGCATTTGCATTTTTAAATACCAGATATACGTTATGAACACCTGATGCACCGCTCAGATCAGTAGAGGCTGTTGTATAACCAAGCTCTGTGTAAGTTCCGGCATCCACGCCATTTTCCGAAGTACGTGCACTGGTAACAGCTTCTGTTGCACCGTAGTTTACCGAACCGATCAGTTTTCCGTCCGGAGCATCCAGACGAAGCTCGATACCATTCTGAGCCTCTGTGGAAGCAACATTCAGGACAGCCTGTTTTACCTGATTCAGATCCACGTTCAGAAGTGCTGTGTATGCACCTGCTTTTTTTGCCATAACTGCAAATATCTCATCGCTGTCTGCTGCTGCGGCTTCTGCGGTATTTCCTTTGGAATACTCTACATATTTTACATCAGATGCTGTAAAGGAAGAGGACCATACATTCAGTTTTTCTGCAGTATCAGCGTTGCTGAGTGTACTTCCGGATACTTTTACTTTTTTGCTCAGTACATTCTCACCCTTCAGATCAGAAGAATGTGCCGCATACAGCTGGTAAGTACCGTCTTCTACCACATACTCACCTGCGTTGACATCCCATACTTCCAGTGCGGAAGCGTCTACATGAATGTCTACATTTGCAGATTCTCCTGCTTTCAGAGCAACCTTTTCAAAACCAACCAGTTTTTTCTGCGGTGCTGTATCACCATAAGATGAATCCGGATTCGATGCATAGATTTCCACAACATCAGAAGTATCTACGTTTCCTGTATTTTTTACAGTTACAGATACATCGATATTTCCATCTTTATCTGCTTTTGCATTCATACCGGAGTAAGTAAATTCTGAGTAAGACAGACCGTATCCAAACGGATAAGTCACATCTTCATCATCTGCATACATATAAGTCAGATGTGTCTGCTCCATATCTGTCTCTGTCATATCTACGGTCACATTATCGTCAATGTCATCCAATGTCAGACCTTCTACCAGATCCGGTCCGATGTTTGCCATGGCATTCTCCGGAAGTGCATATTTATCAATAGCCGGAAGTGCATCCTTGGATTTATACCAGGTACTTACGAGACGTCCGGTTGGTGCTGCCTCCCCGTAAAGGACATTTACAAGTGCGGTTGCATCATACTGTCCACCGAATGCGTTAAATACGATGGCAGATACATTTTCATCATTCTGTAACGCTTCTGCTTCCACCGGATATTCGGTATTGATGATAACGATGGTCTTTTTACCCTCTTTCGCATAGTTTGCTGCAACGGTAGATACCATGTCCATCTGATCCTCACTGAGACTCAGATATTTACGGTCAATACCCTCACCGGAAATACCGTTGTACGGCTGTCCGACAACTACAATGGCATAATCCGTATCTGCTGCCAGTTCTTCGGAATCCGCCCCAGCCTCTTTTATCGTTTCTTCTTTGAAAGTATATGGTGTCTTATCTTCTGCACTTTCAAATGCTGCGATACCGGTTGCCAGATTTCCTCCGAGAAGGAACGGAAGATTCGGTCCCTGAATCGGCTGTGCATCACCATTTAATTTTATTTTTCCATCCTCTGTTGTCTGCAGATACCAACCTAATTTATCGCTGAGTGCCCAAGTGGTGGAAAAATCAGTATCATTGTATTTATCACCCATTTTCAGGTAATAATTTCCATCCTCATCCGCTGCACGTTTTGACAGGAAAGTCGGCATGTTGCTGACTGCAGTTGCCATTCCGGCACTTGCTTTCATGCTGTAAGATCCGTTATTGGAAACTGCCGCATCATACAATCCCATGGTATTGCCCGGCAGAGAATTGTTTTTCACACCTGCATTGATCCATTTCTGATTTGCCAGAGAAAGCAGACTGAATGCATCCTGTCCCCAGTCCGCATACTCAAATAAATACTTAGACTGATCTGCTGCCTGTGTGCCCTCTTCCGGGTTGGAAACTGTGAGCTGTGCACCGTTCTCATCCTCGGTAGCTGTTACATATCCACTGGCTGTCTTGTACGCAACCACGCGGTTTCCGGTGGAATAAGATACATTATCGCTGCCAATCTGGCTCTGTACTGCCTCCAGTATATTATCGCCTGCGCCCTGTACATAAGTATTATATTTCTCATCATTGACATCCAGTTCGGAAGAATACTGTCCGTACTGCATCGTTTCTGCCATCACACCATAGACACCGGCTTTGGAATCACTGGATAATGGAAGCGTATGATTTTCATTTTTCAGCAATACCACAGACTCTTCAGCCATCTGAAGCTCTGTCTCCTGGCTTGTTTTGGAAGAATGATCTGTCTTGATATCCGTATACGGATAGTAACGCGGCTGACCGTTTTCATCTCGTTCATCCAGTGCGCCGGAACGTGCCATGGTTACAATTGTCGGACGTGCTACTTTATATACATCATCCTCTGTCAAACCTTCCACATGATTCTCCACCGCGGTTTTGATCGTCTGTGCAATGTCAGCATCTGCAATACCGGTGGTTCCTCCCTGAATATGACCAGCCAGAATCATGGATGCGGTACGATCCAGAAGGGAAGAAGAATACAGCTTATCATATCCGTTGGAAAATCCGGATGCATTCAGTCGGTACTGCTCGTCGATATAACCATACTCAGCCATAAAATCACAACCTGTAGTCACACCGTCTTTGCTTATTTTCTGTGCGAAATCATGGATAAATGTGGATGTCGTCGGTACACGGTTCATGTTTCCGTAAGAAGACATATAACCGGTGATCGTTCCATCTGAAAATGGCTTCTCAGCCGCTTTTCCATAATACTCATAGAATGTACGAGTACTTACGTTGTTGCCGCCCTGCAGACGGAAAAACTCGGAGTTGTACGTGGTCCAGTGCTTTGTCTGCGGAATGGATTTCATATAAACGTCAGACTCATCGCCAACCATACCGCCGGCCCAGGCGTCTGCCATCTCTCCGATCATAAATGCATCTTCACCGTATCCCTCATCGTAACGTCCGGATAACGGATTCATACGGGCATCAATCTGTGCCGCATGTGCGCCCACTGCTGTGGTTCCAATAGATGATGTCGCATATTTAGAACGCATCTCATCGCCATATACCGAACCGGCCTGTTTCAGCAGATCTGTATTCCAGGTCTGTGCCTGTGCCAGCTGATTCGGCCACTGTGTCTCTCCATCCAGACCCACATCTGCCGCACGGTTTACTGTAATCGGCACATTGTATGTTTTGCTCTCTCCATTCTCATCGGCGTAAGTACCAACCGGAGATTTGCCTGCCAGAATACTGATCCAGCCATCCACTCCGATCTCGTCCATGATCAGATTCACATAATCATCCAGATCCTCTGCATTTCCGTTGTACAATGGCATTCCCTCATAGCTTACATCGCCATCCTGATATGCGGCAGATGCGCGGTTGAATGTTTTTCCGTTATAAGTAGCGGTTGCACTTCCGGCACTTTCCTGTGTCTGCACCTGTGCGGCCTGTACCTGCATGGTCAGTCCCGGCACCTGTGCACTTCCTGCTACGATAGATGCTGCCAGTAAAATGGTCAGTAATTTTTTCATCTTCATAACTACCTTGTCCTCCTTATCCAAACCTTGATATCTGCATTTTATCAAACCTCACACCATCTCATAAGTCCAAAACATGGCGAATCCAGTAGTGCTTTTCACACATTTTTCACATTTTATCCGCGGGCAATTTCATCTCAGGCAAGAAATTACACATATTTTTAATTTTTATGTGATTTTCGGTACACTCAGACAAAAAAATGCAGGAGCCACTCGTTCTCCTGCACTTTTCGTTTCTTTTTCATTCTTTTTCTGTGTACAAATCTGCACACGATTCTGGTTTACATCTGCTTTCTTACAATACTGTACTCATCTCCGGCACGATAATACGGACATTCCCGGAACTGCCCGGTGATAAACCGATACATCTCGTCCTGATCCAGATCCTGGGTACAGACATAGTACTCATAATCCTCATCATATTCGTAATTCATACAGTATTCACAGCTGGAACCGGCACTTTTCTTCTTTTTATCCATACGTTATCTCAATCCTGTCTCTGTTTTTGCATTTTGCATTTAAGAATATGAATGTTACAGACATTCTCTGTTCATACAGCTTACTATAACATTAACTGCCGCAAATATCCACAGGTTACATGGAAAAAACAGAGACTCCGTTCAGACTGCGCGGATCGAACTATAATACAACCGGACCATTTTCTTTGATGTAACGCCATCCCTCAGCAGTTTTCTCTACTTCCAGGCAGCACTGTACATTCTGTGACGGATCCGGATGATTTTTCCATAAATCATATAATTTCGGTAAAAATACCGGCCACTGACTTGCTTCAAAATCCTCATGTTCGGTCAGAAAGTTCGGTACGATCTTCGCATTCGGATCTTTTTTCAGGATATCAATGATAAAGGCCGGCGGTGCAGATACTTTGGAGTTCTGTACGGTTGCTGTAATATGCACACAGCCACCTTCTACATCTTCCCACATATGAACCGTAGAATCCACCAGTTCACCGAGATCGTTGTATACACCTTCGCAGATCACATGTTTCAGACATGTGGTGAACGGGAAGAACTCTTTCAACGCAAGTCTGTGGATTTCAACACCTTCGCCACCAAATACAGCTGCACCCGGTTCACATGCTTCGGAGATCATATGAACGGAAGCTTCCATACCGTACTCTACCGGTGTCTTTACCCATGTAAATTTCTTGTGAGAGCCCGGAGCCCACAGATAATATCCTTTTTCCATATTTGCCCAGAACCAGTCCATCATCTCAGATGTTACCCCGGGAAGAAAATGCTGTTTCTGTGACGGAAGTACATATCCTTTGTCAATGGCATCCTGATTCAGCTCCAGCTCAGGCAGTAATGGATTCGGTTTGGCCGGTTTCTCATAAGATGCAAAAGGTACCTTTACATTATCCTGACATGGCTGGTAAGTCTGTCCTCCGTTTGCCACATATGCTATATGTTCACTCATAAATAATCCTCCTTTGATCCAGCTCCTCTATGTCAAACTCTCTTTTTGGTCTGCTGGTCTTACCTAATTTTCATTGTAATGGTTTTGCGATTCTTTGTCCAGAAAAAGTTCGCAAGACGAACTTCTTTCTGAATCTTTCTTAAGAAAACATACTACAACTTCATACTATGCTATAATCAGCATACAGAATTGCTTTTTGCCGAAATACTTTCGAAAATTTACCACTAAGTTTACCATAAAGCAAACTATCACATCTCGCGGCAGAAATGCCGGAAACATTCTGAAAAAGGATCGAACACATTATGAAACAAGCAGCCATTTTAATCGTAGACGATAATCCCGAAATCCGAGAAATCATACAGATTCTCCTGACGGGAGAAGGCTTTCAGGTACATGAAGCCGCTAACGGAACTCAGGCTCTCAGCCAGTTAAAAGAAAATATCTTTGACCTGATCATTCTGGACATCATGATGC
>ENA-OPVL01001848-OPVL01001848.1-human-gut-metagenome-genome-assembly--contig:-NODE-1848-length-12226-cov-2.557391_pt1 | contig 12226 bp, 7 predicted proteins | sample MGYA00241496_ERZ501984 | MGnify/ENA primary metagenome ERZ501984 (study PRJEB25962, sample SAMEA2042986) | human gut metagenome | biome: human gut; feature: human-associated habitat; material: faeces... | reverse complement strand
CCCCAGAGGCCCCCATTGATTTCTGTTCGCAGAAATCAGTGGCGGGAAGTTCACCAATCCCCTTCATTTTTCATTTTATCCAAAGATCAAAAACGAAAGGGGATTTTTTTTATGAAAGAATATGACCTGGAAAGAATCAAGGAATGCGTCAGCATGGAAGATATCTGTGATATGCTGGGCATAGAGAAACGAAGAATCGGAGGACTGACTTCTGTCCTTTGTCCGTTCCATGACGACCAGAGATTTGGAAATGCCTTTATCATGAAAGACAGCCGGATCAAATGTTTTGCCTGCGGACATACTGCGGATATCTTTGATCTGTATATGTTCCAGACAGGACTCACCCTGCTGGAATCTGCAAAGGAGATTTCTGAACGGTTCGGCCTTGCGGACGTAACGCTACAGAAAAGATCCTCCGGGATGCCACTCAGCCGGGAAGAACTGACTGCAATCGGTCTGCTGACCGGAGACAGGAAACCGGAAAGATACCCGGAATCCGTACTGGAAACCCCGGAAAAAAGACTCGGGTATACTGTCAATAAAGAAACAACTCTAGGTTACTCAAAACGTACCAGAGAGGTTGTCGCAGTTGTTGATGATTACGTACTCAGTAAAAAGGGACAGCCAATGTACAAACACCTGGCAGATCTTTATGAATCAGATAAAGGAACTTTTTACTGGATGGTACGCAACAAATGCCGCGAATATTATAAAAAATACATTGCGGCAAAAAAGACTATTTCTGTCCTCCAAGAGGAGATCCAGAACGATTTTTTGGATTATCAGATGTCAGTTGTCAACAAAAAACTTGCACTGATCGAAAGTGCATATAAAAAAACAGAACAAAAGAAATATCACAGGTCACAGAGAAAGACCGCCTAGGTCTTTCTGTATAAAAACGGGAGGAATTTTCCTCCCCTTTTCTTAGGAGGATTTTTATGCTGTTATATATAGCCGAAAAGCCGTCCACCATGATACTGGTGAAAAAGGCTTACGAAAGATCAAATAAACCCTGCGGGGACATCACATTCGTTGCCCTTGCAGGCCATGTCTGCGGACTGATGGAACCCAAAGAATACAGCCAATGGAATTTGAAATGGAAGGACCTGAAGCTTCCGATGGTGCCTGACAGTTTCCGCATCAAATCCATCAAGCCGGATCTGGTAAAAAAGATACGTGATCTTATAAAGTCCGGGGATTACGAAGGCATCATCGTCGGCACCGACAGTGATGTAGAGGGGAACGGGATCTATGCCCTTTTGGAAAAGAACCTGCATCTGGAAAAGATGAAAGCATACCGCTTCTTTGAGACCGACCTGACAGACAAGGGAATCATGGATTCCTTCAAAAACCTGACGGACTTCCATACCTGCCCCAGGGATGTGGGTATGACGCAGGCATTCTGGATCCGGGCACAATTTGACTGGCTGATCGGGTTCAACCTCTCTGTCGCATATACCGTCAAGACCGGCATGCTCATGAGAGTGGGAAGAGTAAAGGCACCTACCCTGAAGCTGGTCTATGACAATTGTAAAGCGATCGATGAATTTTCCTCGAAAAGTTCCTACCTGCCGGTCATCCAGACAAAAGATCCGGAAATGGTAGCGACACTGGTCGATGAAGAAGGAAAAGACCTTGCCTTCCCAGAACTGGAAAAAGCTAAAGAACTGGTAAGCGGTCTTGGTCCGGAAGCCATTGTAAAGAAAACAGAAAAAAAAGAAACCAAAAAGCCTCCGCAGCAGCTGTACAAACTCTCAGACATCCAGGTGGAGGCAGGACAGAAGTACGGGTACTCCCCGGATGAGACACTGCAGGCTCTGCAGTCATTATACGAGACGCACAAGGTCATGTCCTATCCGCGTACCGACGGAAAACATCTTTCTTCCGAGAAAGCAAAAGAATTTTCTTCCCTGCTGCGGACGGTATCCGCTGTTCCGGGGATGGAACCATATCTGTCTTCCATCACCCCTGAAGCCATCCAAAAAGCAGTGGCAAACAAACGATACGTAAACGATGAGGAAGTTAAAAAAAGTTCCCATGGTGCCCTGATCCCGACAGGGAAGATCCCGGATTTTTCCAAAATGTCTGAAATGGAAAAAAATGTATGCATCATGGTCTATAAGCGTTTTCTGGCGATCTTTCTTCCTGACCTGGTGGAAGAGAAGAGAAAGTATCTCCTCGATGTGGATGGGAGTTTATTTGTGAGCAGGGGTTCTGTTATCAAAGACCGGGGCTTTACAGCCATCTTTGACACGAAGATCAAGGAACTGCGCCTGCCGGATGTATCGGAAGGACAGAAGATAGGGATCGCCCAGAAAGGGATCCATGAAGTCGTGACCAGGCCACCCAAACGGCTTACCGAGGCGACACTGGTAGATGCCATGGAAGACATACAGAAATACATGACAGACCGGGATCTGAAAAAGATCATGAAGGAAGCCAAGGGAATCGGGATGCCTTCTTCCAGGGCCCAGATCATCAAAGACCTGATCACCACCGGGTACATGGAGGTAAAGGGAAAAGGACTTTATATCACTCAGTCTGGAAAAGATTATATCGAATATATAGGAGACCATAGTATCGTCAATCCGGAATTATCCGCGGAGTGGGAAACCCACATCAAAAATGTCCGTCAGGGAACAGAAGCCTATGAACCTGTCCGGGAGCAGATCTTAGGATATGTGGACCAGACCGTCGATGAGGTCATGAACCGGGAATTTGAAGTACATGAGAAGAAAGCATCCGGTCTCACCTGTCCTCTCTGCGGAAAACCATTGAGAAAGACAAAATTTGGTTACGGATGTACCGGGTACCCGGAGTGTAAATTCCTGATTGGGGAAGTGGCGCACAAAAAGCTTACAGACAAACAGATATCCGATCTGCTCACAAAAGGACAGACAGGGGTGATCAAAGGATTTAAGAAAAAGGACGGCGGGAAGTTTGATGCGATGTTAAGGTTAGAAAATGGGAAGATTGCTTTTGCTTTTCCGCCGCGGAACTATTAATTTTTAATGTTTTTTCCAGATCTGGAGCCGGCTCTGGGTGTCAGGAAATTGACCGCTTCGGCGGTCTTTTTTTTGTGTTTTTTTCGATAGTGTAAGCCTGGGTTTTTGTCATATTACGGTTAATTATTAAATCTCAAGGAGGACTGTTTTATGAAAATGTGTAACCTGAAAATGTGGCTTCCTAGCATGATCCTGGGACTCTCTCTTCTGGCAGCAGTGCCAGTCTCCGCGGATATTACTAATTCTGGTAGTACCCCCCCCCGATAAAAACATCGAAATTAAGTAGTACAAATGATGCGGCTACGGATTCCCAGAACAGCGATGATTCAGGGAAAGTATATGATTTCAAAGATTCCAAGACATCCGGAGTAGTAACTGTCACCAAAACATGGGATGATAGTATATCTAATGACGAGCGATCGGTACCGGATGTTACAATCAGTACTGAGCGCTACCGCAAAAACCCTCTTGGGTATACCATCACTTATCACGGAAATGGTTTAACGTTCCCAGATGGTAGTACAGAAAACGAAATCCTTGTAAACAGTGCTGGACAAATTATTTCCGGACAATATAAAGAAATTGCATCTTCTGCAGGATGGTTTTCTGACAATAAACTCTCTTCTAAAGTAAAAGTCTCGGAAGCAGGAATTCCTGATGGAATTTCGTGTGATATGGATTTATATGCAACCGGAAAAACCTTTGTCATTAAAGCGGGCCCCAATTTTAATAAACTTATTCCTTCCTCAGCAACCTCTGTTGAGTTCTCTGATGAAATTATGCCTGCATCTACGCCCTTGATTGATGTAGATGCAGACGGGGATGGAAGCGTAGTTGCATGGATGGACGGAACAGTAATGATTGTATCTTCTCAAATACCTGGACAAAATGTAATCGCAGCCAGTTCCTGTTACGAATTATTTTATCGAAAATCAAACTTAACCTCTATTAAAATGAGTAACTTCGACACCAGCAAAGTTAATTCAATGGAAAGTATGTTTTATGGTTGTTCCAAACTTAGAAGCCTTGACCTGACTCCTCTGGATACAAGCAGCTGTACTGATATGAGCGGTATGTTTTATGGTTGCTCCAAACTTACAGACCTTAATCTGACTTCTTTAAATACCAGTAATGTTAACAGTATGAACAATATGTTCGGAAGTTGTTCTAAAATTGCCGGGTTTGACTTAACCTCTTTTGATACCCATAATGTTACTAATATGTCATTTATGTTTAGTGACTGTTCCGCCCTAATTTGGTTAAATCTTAGTCCTTTCAGTACAGATAATGTTATTAATATGGATGGAATGTTTTATTCCTGTTCAACACTAATAGATCTTGAACTATCATCTTTTAATACCGCTAATGTCAAATCTATGGATCGGATGTTTTATGGCTGTAGTAAACTTACTGACTTGGATTTATCTTCCTTTAATACGAGTAATGTCACCAATATGTCTGCTATTTTTAGAGGCTGTTCTCGTCTAAAAGAATTAGATCTTAGTTCTTTTAATACAGGTATGTTACAAAAGGCAACTGGTATGTTTGGAGGATGTTCATCTTTGACTACATTGGATTTATCTATGTTAGATTTTAAAAATGTTTATCAAGTTTCAGACATGACTAAACAAGGTGGAAGCTATGGTGCTATGTTCGATAATTGTTCATCTTTAGTAAGCTTAAAGCTTCCTCAGTTTTCTGATATAATCACTAATTTTTCAGATATGTTCTGTAATTGTAGTAGTCTGACAAGTTTAGATTTAAGTTCAATGAATACAAGCAGAGCACTTTATATGTCAGATATGTTCGATGGTTGCAGAAGTCTCACAAGCCTTGACTTATCTTCTTTTGAGACCAGTCATGTCAGGGAAATGTCCTATATGTTTGCATTCTGTGATAAATTAACCAGTTTAAACATGTCATCTTTTGATACTGGCCGAGTTACAGATATGAATGGAATCTTTCAGAGTAGCCATAATCTTGCAAACTTAACTATCGGAGAAAACTTCGTTTTTGTTGGCTCAGAATATAACTTACCATCCGGAACCTGGTATGCATCCGACGGCACCGCCTACACCTCCGACGGTACCACTTGTACAATACCAAGCAACAAGGCCGATACATACACAAGGCGATAAATTTTTTCTCCGCAGAGAAACACGGCTTCCATCACCCTTTAAACACAGAAACATTCTCAAATCAGTGTTTTTGGGAATAGCTTTTTTCGTACCAGTTTTTACAAGCTTTCAGTATCAGCTATAATACAACCATGAACAGAAAAAACTGTTCATACTCATTTTTGTTTTACCCCCTTCGTTTCAAGTCATCCGTGGCGTTCGGAATTTGCCGCGGATGACTTTTTTTACTCTGTATGGCGAGAAACGCGTTGCTTAAGGATAGGAAAGAACAAAAATGTTTTTCGTCATATTAAAAATAAACCTCTTTTTATATTACGCTAATATCATATTTTGTATATGATAGCAATCAGTTCTGAAAGAGCCTCAAAAAAAGTGAATTCGAATTCACTTTTTTGTCTCTCGTATATTAGTACATTTTATAAATTCAGACAAAAAACGGCCTACCAAAATGGCAAACCGGTGTATGAGAGTTAGTTTTCTACATTGTTTCTATCTGTCAAAATAATTCCCTTATATCTTGGAGAGGTACGTTCCAGTTCGTAACACTCGCCTTCCGGGGTAGGATACTGGCTTATGAAATCCCGGATCGTTTTCATTTCTTTACAGAAAAAGAAAGAATCTTCTTGTCTCTAAGTAAAGCATAGGCAGAGGGATAAATTGTAATAATAACTAAGCGTCAGTAGCGGGTGGAGTGGCCTCGGTATCCCCTACTGACATGAAATCAGTACAAAGCTGGTATCTTGACTGGTATGTTTAGCGTTCGTTTAAAATACCGACTATGTGTTGAAACAAAATATACTGGATTGCTACATTGGCAATAGTAACTCCGTGATTATCTACGATCAGCCGCGGAGAATTTTTTTATTCAAACATCCCACATTAGTAATATATTTTGATTTACGAAAAAGTGAATTCGAATTCACTTTTTTTGCTCATAAGATAAAATATTAATTTTTTATTAAGTTTTCAAAAAAAACGCAAAATAAATATTTTTTTCGTCATAGTATCTGCGCCGAGGCAGTGATGACCGAAAATAGGAAATAGGCTGACTGGAGAATCCTCGCCTGTATAACTTGGATTTCTTTTCATGAATATCTGTCAGGTCCGTTTTCAGGTGCATCTGCTGGCAAACAAAAATATTTTTTTATTCATATAAATCCTAAGCCCGGAAACCCCATACCTTTAGGTGCGTGGAGGAAGGGCTTTTTTTTACAAAAAAATAAAAAATATTTTATTAAAATTTGGCTTCTAACACTCGTGACTTCAGTCATGCAGATACAGAAGCCTTTTTTCTCGTATGAGAAAAAAGAATGGTCTTTTTTTTGTCATACTATATCCAGAAATTGTATATACGATTCCATTGTCTCTGAATACATATATCGAATCCGATGATCTGAAAAATATTTGGAAGCAGGCGTACTCTATTGATGGTGATGAGAAGTGCAAATTAACGACCGAGGAAAAGAAGGCTGAGGAGAATATCAGGAAATATGTAAAAAACTTTGCTAAAAGAAAGAAGGAAAAACATATGCTTTGGTCTACATTATTTCACAAACTCGGCAAACAGCAGCTAAAATATTCGCAGCATAATCATGTGTATGCACTTCTGGAGAATCCGAAAACGCACCAGAAGGAGAAGGTATATCTGCTTTTAAAACATAATGCTGCTGGGCATCCATATTTTGTCCAGGATTTTGAGAAAACCGAAGACAGAAATCATAAGTATGAGAGAGGGAAAAAGAATGGAAGAAGAAATTAAAGTTAATAAAAATTGCGTCAATGCAAAAATCCAGGCTCATATCCTGCCTGAGTCGGAAATGAGAAAAATTGGGTTCACCGATCATGTAAAGGACAACTGGTATTTCTGCCGGATGTTACGTTTTCCGAAAAAGAAACTTTACCGGGATTTTGAGATATCCTTTTCAGTAACGATTCCTAAAAACAGTGACGATATCAGAATTGATGTTTTGGATGAAGCCTTTTGTCAGCCATACGACTACCAGCGAATCTTGTATGACCATCCAAATCATGAAACAGCTCTTATCGTACAGAACGAGATAGAGAAGTGGATGGATTACTTACAGAAAAAGGGTGCGCTGTCCGGGCATGTCCGCGGAGAATACATCTGAATAACGTGATCATGGATTCTGCTTTTTGTGTGATACAGAAATTGGTTGTTAGCCTAACGGGGGGAAACAGAATGAAAAAACTCATACTTACAATAGTTTTATGTGCTTTTGCAATGGTAGTAGCAGGGCTAAATGTCAGGTCTATGCAAAACCGCGGCGTGAAAGAAGCAACCGTGGAGGCAGAAGTAGAGGATATAGTTGGCATGAATAAGGGGAGCAGAGGGGAAATAAGCTGGAATGTAATCTACAAATATTCATATAAGGGAAAAGAATATCAGAAAGAAGTAGATGGCGTAAGGTCTTGTCAAAAAGGAGAAAAAGTCAGGGTTGCAATTGATTCAGATCATCCGGATGTTATTATTAATTTCACAAGAAAAGGTACTGCTTTAGTTTTTATATTGCTTGCGGTTGCGGCAGTATTTGCAATGTTTTGATAATGGTCGCAGAGGTAGTCTCTGAGCATTAGTGGATAAATTTATGGGCGAAGGGGTTTGCCCTCTATGAAAACGCATAGCTCTCAAGCCTCATCAAAAAATCCTTCCATAAAAATACAAGAAAATATCTCTCAAAAAGTGAATTCGAATTCACTTTTTTATTCTGTTTTCTTTTTGTCAATTTAATCGTATCAAAAACACGACCGGAGAATAAAGATACCGGCTTCGTGCTTTGAAATAAAACACAGGAGGAAAACTATTATGAAAAAACAGAAGAAAATAGAAAAGCTGAAGAAAATAATGGCAGAAGCCGCAGCTGAGAAAGTGGCAGAAGAGATTATCGAAGCTGGAATAAATATTTTCCAGCACATCGGTCTTGCTATTTTAAGTCTTTTGGGCGGAACCACTCCGCAGCAGACCAACGAGCCGGCAGCTCCGGTTTGTGAGCAGAGCGTGATGGTTAATTCAGAAATTAACCAGTATATCATTATTTCGCGGTAATCATTGTGGCAGCATCCTTTGGGTGCTGCCTTTTTGATTATTTCTTATCTATTTTCTCTGGATATCATCAGCCTGAATTTCTTGTAATTTTCGGTGTCGGGTACGGCAAAACAGACATCCTTAAACCGATAATCTCTTTGCTCTAGCCATCTTTTGAATCCGCAGGCCACAACAGTAGCATCCTGTCCAAACACTCCGCAGCCAAAAGCCCCCAGGATCAATGTATCCACGTGGTTGTCTTCAGCCACATCTAACACAAAACGGATACGCTCCAGCAGTGCGGTTAAATTTTCATCTGCCGATACGCTGCCGTATTTGGATGCCGCGGAGTAGTTTGGTGCTGCACAGGTAAGGACGTCAGCTTTTAATTGCCGCGGAGGAGTAAGAGTATCTCCGTTGTCAAAGAAGATAATGTCCTTGCTGTAAAGCGCCCGGTCTGTGTACAGGGAGTTGTTTTTGTGTCTGCTGTTCCAAGTGTAGAATTCAGGATGGTGTATGAGAATATTGTACAACGTAGACGCATGGCACAGGCATTCTTCCTGGGCAGAAGAACCTTCCAAAAATCCGCCTCCCGGGTTTTGGTAGCTTGCAAAGTTAAGTACAGCAGTTTTCCTCTGTTGGTGCAAGAATAAGGCAGAGACAGTATCCAACGGTTCCACTGTAATATTAGGAACTGTTGAGCCAGGTCTCTTTTTTTCAGTATGAGGAACGGGGAGTCCATTTCCGCCATAGGTCTTTGTTTCTTTAACGCTCTGCCTTATTTCGTCCTTCATTAGAATATCCATTTTTCGAAAATGCTCCAGAGCTTCCGATTTTCTTTTTTCTTTCTTTTGATAATAGTTGTAGTAACTCAAAAAAAAATCCCTCCTCTTTAACGATTATGATACAAAAAAATGCTTAAAATTAACTCTTATAGTTCTGACTGTGTGGTGTAATTAAGCATTTTTCATTTTTTTAAAATTTCTTCATATTGTTTTTGGAAGCGACCTGCGAAATTGCACAAATGATTCGCTGATCATTATTTCGGACGTTTGAGGTTTGAGAGCTGTGCGTTTTTGTAGGGGAGTCAAGCGAGTTTTTTCTAATTCTGTTGTTTGAGAGCTGTGCGTTTCCGTAGGGGAGTTAAGCATTGGACAATCAGATTACGATGCAGGACATGCTTGAGAGCTGTGCGTTTTCGTAGGGGAGTCAAGCACATTCTGCCGAATGCCGGATGGTATAAAGCTTGAGAGCTGTGCGTTTTTGCAGAGAAGTCAAAACCTGGTGCTTTGACCGGACATTCTCTTGAGTGCTGTGCGTTTGCGTAGAGTTGTTAAGATTTCCTGCTCTTTGTCTTCGGGCTTTCCGGGTTTGAGAGCTGTGCGTTTCTTAAGAAAGGCCAAACTTATCAGCAGTTAGAAAAAGTACGAATTTTTGTAAGGATGTTACCGTCATTCAGGCTACTCAACAAAAAAAAGACAGGTGAAAAGCCTGTCTGTTTTTGCCTGATTTTAAATCATTTTATCCATAAAAAGCATAGTGATTAAGCGCAACTCAAAATTTGCAAAACAAAAGACTTCTTTCGAAGTCTTAAGTTGCACACACTGTGCGGCTGGACGAACCAGCGGATTGAGATTACCTTTATTTGAACTCGCTGTGCGTTTGTGCGCAGCCCTCAAACATAGGCGTATCTTTTACATTCTTATACTACTACAGGAAAGGGAGCTTGTCAATGAAAAAAAAGGCTGAAAAGATTTATCTTGGACTCAATGTTGGAACAAATTCGATTGGATATGCTGTGACGGATGAGCAGTATCATCTTTTGAAATTCAATGGAAACGATGCGTGGGGAAGCATTGTTTTTGACGCTGCGTCTTCAAATGAAGACAGAAGAAACCACCGTCTGACACGAAGGAACCTGGATAGAAGACAGCAAAGGATAGTTTGGCTGCAGGAGATTTTTGCTAAAGAAATTTCAAAAGTGGATGACCGTTTTTTTATCCGGCTGTCCGAAAGCTTTCGATGGAGAGAGGATGTCCAGAACCGATATGTTTTCTTTAATGATAAAGAATATACGGATGTTCAATACATGAAGGAATATCCAACAATCCACCATTTGATCTGTGAACTGATGGATAATAAAGCTCCTCATGATGTGCGTCTGGTATATCTGGCCTGCGCATGGCTGATAACACACAGAGGACATTTCCTTAATAATCTCAATGTGGAAAAACTGGATGAAATCATGGATATCAGCTCAGTGTATCAAAATTTTATAAATTATTTTACTGAAAATGGATACAAAAGACCATGGGGTGAAATAGATGTAAGTGCTTTGTCAGAGGTTTTGAAACAAAAAACAGGTATAACGGTAAAAAATAAAGAATTACAAAATATTCTTCTGGAAGGAAAGAAGCCGGAAAAATCCGGAACTGAAGAGTTTCCTTTTAGCCAGGACAGTATCATACGACTTCTGGCAGGAGGGCAGTGTAAATTAAAGGACGTTTTTTGCAAGGAAGAATATCTGGATTTGGGATCAGTATCGTTGGGGATGGACGAGGAGAAGTTTGATGAAATTTCAGGCAGTATCGGAGAGGATTATGACCTGCTCATAGCATTACGTGGACTATATGACTGGAGTGTGCTGGCAAATCTATTAAACGGTCATTCTGAAACGATTTCCATGACAAAAGTACAGATATATGAGCAGCATGGGAAAGATTTACAGATATTGAAATATTTTGTCCGTAAATATGTACCTGATAAATACAATGAAGTATTCAGAAAAGCAAAAGCGGATAATTATGTGGCTTACACAGGTCACATGGATAAAGATACTGCAAGTCAGATTAAAAAGAAAGCAAAAGCAGAGGATTTTTCAAAATATGTCTTGAAACTTATGAGGCCAATAAAGCCGGAGAAAACAGATTTACAGTCATATGAGGATATGTGTGAACGTCTGAATCTGAATAGCTTTTTACCTAAACAAAAGAATACTGATAATCGTGTAATACCACATCAATTATATGAATATGAGTTGATTCGAATTTTGAAAAATGCATCCTTATATTTACCATTTCTTAATGAAGTCAGGAATGGAATCAGTGAGATGGACAAAGTGGTATCCATTTTCAGGTATAAACTTCCGTATTATGTAGGACCATTAAATAAGAAATCAGATTTTGCATGGATTTCACGTAAAGCCGGAAAGATTACTCCATGGAATTACAAAGTCATGATAGACGAGGATGCCAGTGAGAATTCATTTATCAAAAGGATGACAAATAAATGCACCTATTTGCCAGGGGAAGATGTTTTGCCAAAAGATTCTCTATGTTATCAGAAATTTATGGTGCTGAATGAACTTAATAATCTTAAGATTGATGGGCGCAAAGTTCCTGTTGAAGTAAAACAGGGAATCTATCATGAATTATTTGAAAAGAAAAAGAAAGTGCGGCGAAAAGATATTGAAGAATATCTTATAAGTAATAATTATCTGGCTAAGGGTTCGACAGAACTGATAAGCGGAATTGATGAGCAAGTGCATTCTTGTCTGTCATCTTATTATGCATTTCGAAATCTTTTGAGCAGAGAAATTTTATCTGAAAATGATGTAGAAAAAATTATAGAGAGGGCTTCTTATGCAGAGGACAAGAGTCGTGTAAAAAAATGGCTTAGAAAAGAATATCCTGATCTTTCACAGGATGATGTTCGCTACATCACTAAAATCAAAATTAAAGAGTTTGGAAAATTATCCAGAAAATTTTTAACAGAATTAAAAGGATGCAATAAGCAGGATGGAGAAATGACAACGATTCTGCGGATAATGTGGGAAACCAATGATAATTTAATGGAAATACTTTCGGATAAATATACATTTCGGGAAGCTGTGGAGATGTTTACACAGGAATATTACACCGGGAAAAACCAGAGTTTAAAAGAACGTCTTGATGAAATGCGTGTTTCCAATTCAGTGCGGCGTCCAGTTTACAGAACTCTTGCTGTTGTAAAAGATATTGAAAAGGCATTTGGAAAGCCAG
>ENA-OPVL01001846-OPVL01001846.1-human-gut-metagenome-genome-assembly--contig:-NODE-1846-length-12237-cov-1.906912_pt1 | contig 12237 bp, 12 predicted proteins | sample MGYA00241496_ERZ501984 | MGnify/ENA primary metagenome ERZ501984 (study PRJEB25962, sample SAMEA2042986) | human gut metagenome | biome: human gut; feature: human-associated habitat; material: faeces... | reverse complement strand
GGTTTCCTCGTTAAACCCCTGCTGATACGCCTTCTGCAGCTTATCGAGCAGCGCAGGATCCTTGCCGCCGAGCGGCTTGCCGTCCAGCTCACATGCGCCGACGCAGTGCGTGCCGGTGGACAGGATCATCACCTCATCTGCATTTTTCAGCTCATCCACAGTAAATGGTGCAATGCGGGTCGGCACACCGAGCTTGTCGCACAGTGTAAGGAAATGCTTGCGCGTAATGCTCGGCAGAATAAGATTATCCGCCGGAGGCGTGCAGAACACGCCATCCTTGAGAATCGCCAGACCGGAATGTGCGCCTTCGGTCACGCGGTCGCCGCGGTGGAATACAACCTCGTCACAGCCCGCCTCAACAGCCTGCTGCATCGCCATGCAGTTCGGGATAAGGTTGAGCGTTTTGATGTTGCAGTGCAGAAAACGCGTGTCCTCGACCGAAATCAGCTTGTACGGATGATCCTGGCGGTCCAGTCCGCACGGCTCGGAAAATGCCATCAGGCTGGCCTTGCCGCCCTTTGGGAACGCGTGCATGCGGTGTGCCACTGCACGGGTGGACTGCCAGTACAGCATATGCGGCGCGTCCGAATCCAGCTGAGACACCAGCTCGTTCAGCGTTTTTGTCAGCTCGTCACGCTGCATCGGCGGCTCAATGCGGAGCAGCTTCAGGCTGTTGTAAAAGCGGTCCAGATGATCCTCAAGCTCGAAGATTTTCTTGTTGTTGACCATCGCCGCATCGTAAACGCCGTCGCCGAAGTAAAAACCGCGGTCGGTGATAGGCGCCTGCACCTCGTCAATGCGGCCGATTTTTCCGTTATAGTATGCAATATCCTTCATGAGAATATTCCTCCTTTGATCAGAATTCCGAGTCAATCTATTCTCAGTATAACGGTTTTCGACAGGGTTTGCAAGTAGGCCGAAAACGCGGTATAATAATTAAGCTGGCCGGTTGCTGACAGGCGTTATCCGATACCGCAACCGCATGTTGCTTGTCCGTAAAAAGATCCTATGATACACTTACCTCACGGAGGTGTTCGATTATGAATACAAAGGATATGTTATATCATCTCAGAACCGAAAGAGGTCTCTCACAGGACGAACTGGCTGCAAAAATTTTTGTCACCCGACAGGCGGTATCCCGCTGGGAAACCGGTGAAACCACGCCGAATGTCGAAACGCTCAAGCTGCTTTCCGCGTTCTTTAACGTGTCGATCAATACGCTTCTTGGCTCTCCGCGGCAGCTGATCTGCCAATGCTGCGGCATGCCGCTTGAAGATTCCATCACCAGTAAAGAGCCGGACGGCTCCTTTAACGAGGACTACTGCATGTGGTGCTATGCCGACGGAACCTTCAAATACACCACAAAATAGCAGCTGATCGACTTTTGCGTAACGCATATGGCAACCGAAAGCTGGCCTGCAGAGCAGGTTCGCGCCCATATGGAAGCCATCGTGCCGACCCTCAAGCACTGGAAGAAATAAAGGAGAACGCTATGCCATTCGACTTCAAAAAAGAGTATAGAGAACTCTACATGCCGAAAAGCAAGCCGCAGCTTGTCGAAGTGCCAACAATAAACTACATTGACGTGCGCGGCACTGGCGACCCGAACGAGGACGGCGGTGCATATCAGCAGGCCATCAGCGTACTGTACGCCGTGGCCTACACGCTGAAAATGAGCTATAAGACCGATTATAAAATTGCAGGCTTCTTTGAATATGTTGTTCCGCCGCTGGAAGGTTTCTGGCGGCAGGATAATGTGGACGGTGTAAATTATTCGGATAAATCCGGTTTTCACTGGATTTCCGTCATTCGTCTGCCGGATTTTGTGACCAAGACGGATTTTGACTGGGCGGTACAGACGGCTGCAAAAAAGAAACAGCTGGATTGCTCCTCAGCCGAGTTTTTGACGATTGAGGAAGGTCTGTGCGTGCAGATCATGCACGTTGGCTCCTATGATGACGAGCCTGCGTCTGTTGCGGTGATGGACGAGTATCTCGCACAGAACGGCTATGCAAACGATCTCACCGCCGAACGGCTGCACCACGAGATTTATCTCTCCGACCCGCGCAAAACCGCGCCAGAGAAACGCAAAACCGTCCTTCGCCACCCGATCAAAAAGGCGTGAAATAACACGAATACTTTTCAGAAAGGTTTGATTTTTTGTCCGGAACACTTCTTCATATCTGCTGTGCGCCCTGCTCCATTGCGTGCATCGACACGCTGCGGCAGAGGGCATCGAGCCGGTAGGCTTTTGGTACAATCCTAACATTCACCCGATGAAAGAGTACAAAATGCGCAAGAATACGCTCGTTGAGTATGCAAAAAGCATTGATCTCAAGCTGGAGATTGAGAACGAGTACGGCCTGCGCCAGTTCATCGAAGCTGTTTATCCTAACTGGGACAACCGCTGTGCGACCTGCTATGCGCTCCGCTTTGAGGAAACCGCGCGCTACGCCGCCGAGCATGGCTACGACCGTTTTACCTCTACCCTGTTTGTCAGCCCGTACCAGAATCACGAGTTGATGCGTCAGATCTGCGAACAAATGGCCGAAAAATACGGTGTCGAGTATCTGCACCGCGACTTTTCGCCGCGCTTCCGCGAGGGACAGGATAAGGCGCGTGAGCTTGGCCTGTACATGCAGAATTACTGCGGCTGTGTTTTCTCCGAGGAGGACCGCTATCGCAAGCGCAAAAAGAAAAAACAGCAGCATCACAAAAAAACTGTCAGCCTGATGTGATCTTGATTTTAGCTTGAACATGGGTTATTTCCTCTCTATTATTGTCACATCGGGACGCAGATTGGAGCCGATGTATTGATAGTCTATGTAATAATAGTCGCTGTTGTATGTGAGACCATAGTGGTCTGTTAGATAATTTATGTCCGGAGGGTATGTTCCCTCAAGAGCATAGCACTGTGTGATACTTCGTGTGAGGGCGCGTTCCAGCGTGCTCTTGCTTCTTTTGGTATTGTCATCTGACAGCTTTGAAGAGAAAGCACCAAACAAAACAGTACATGCGGCTAAAAGCACAATTGGTATGAATTTCCATATGGTTGATTTCTTTTTCTGAACAAAAAACAGCATACTGTGCCTCCGTAAGCTATCCTATGCTTGATATAATTCCAAGCAGTGGGAGTAAAAATGATACTAGTATGAAGCCAATGAATATACAAAGCAGGATAACCATGGCAGGTTCAATCACTGATATGAATCGTGACAGCCTTGCATCTGTGTCGTCCTCACAGGATGTACATATATGCTGCATGACCTCGTCCATAGACCCGGTTTTGCTGCCGATTGCAATCCAGCTTGAGTACATCTTTGAAAAAATATTGGAGTGCAGCAGTGCCTCCGAAAATGTCTCGCCGTTAGATATATTTTTACGGCAGTCATTTATTTTAGAATCAAGGACAGGATTGTTTACAAGAGCCTGTGCCAGATCAAGACCACGGTCTGTGTCGAGCCCGCTTGAGAGTGCTAAAAACATGCAGTTTGCAAAGCGGCTGGATGCGATTGACATGGAAAGAGCAGTTTTCATAAGGAACTTTTTTCCGAAGCGTGTTTTAAAAAATATAAAAAGAACCAGTGCGACAAAGAGCATGACAGCTATAATGATAAGCAGATATCTGTTGATGTATTCACTGAGCTTCATGAGCACGGCAGCGGTGCCGGTAAGCTCACTTCCAAGCTCTGCATATATCTGTGAGAATACAGGTAAAACCTTGGCAATCATTACGACAATAACGGCAATCATCACGGCAGAAAGCACGAGAGGATAGGCAACGGCACTTTTAATGCCTGAAGCTATTTCGTCTTCGCGGTCATAGTACTTTGAGAGTGAGTTTAAGACCTCTTCAAGACGGCCGGTTTCTTCACCCAGCTGTATCATATTAATCATATATTTTGGAAAGTATCCTGTATCTTTAAGCGCACTGTGAAGCGTTGCACCAAGCTCCATTGGCTTATATATCTGCTCAAGCAGATCACGTGTCTGCTTATCAGGTGCTTCATCACATAATACGGAAACACCATAGTATGTAGGAAGCCCGGCTGCTATGATAAGAGAAATCTGCTGACAGAAGGCAGAAAGCTCTGCATTGCTTAAAATCTTGGATTTTCTAGACATTTATGTCCTCCTAATAGACGTATTTGGTAATGTAATCATTTTTTTGTGCTATGAACTTCTTTGGCGAATCACTGGTAGATGCAAATGTTGGATCCAGCATGTTCCATGAGGTACCATCAAACTCGATGATGCCGTTTATCCAGCCCTTATCCTTTATATAAGTACTGATCCAGGCATGATATTCTTCACCGGCATATCCTACCTCTAAACGTGTGGGAATAGCCTGAGTCCTTAGCATAGTGGCCATGACTGCCGCATAGTCAAAGCATATACCGGTATTTTCGGTAAAGACCTTGTCCACATCAGGCAGATAGCCGCTTTTGACATTTTTAGCCTTGTCATAGTCGTATTTGAAGTTTGAAATGATATAATTGTATACACTTTCCACGACCTCAGTATCGCTGCTGCAGTAGTATGCCAGTGAGCTGCCTTCCTTCACAGCCAGAGAATCGGCAGTGAAATTTACATACTGGTTAGGGTACAGATACGGTCCGAATTCATCGGTGATGGAGACAGAAATCACCTGCGACAGCACGGTGGCATATTGTGTCCCCTCAACATTTTCAAACACGGTTACAGTATACGAACCACTTGAAGCAACCAGAGGAAACACTTCATTTCCTCCATGCAGATCAAAGGTGTACGTGACACTGTCGGGCCCGGTTATCTGAAGCTTGACCTTTTGATTAGACCCGTGATAATTCACTATGATATAGCCGCTGCCGCTGTTTGAAGCATCGATACTGGCTACATCACATGTATAGGTTTGTGTGCCGTCGGCAGTTGGAGTAAGCACCTTTGGAGCAGAGTCCCAGGTGCCCTTTTCGGTAGAAGTATGGGAAAGAGGCTCCTTAGATACACTGTCATTTTTGGAATTACCGCATGCACCAAGCAAAAGGCATGATAATAATATGAGTGGAAGTGCTTTTTTATACAGTATGCACTTCATAAAAATCTCCTAAATATAAAGTTGTTTCTTTTTTTAATTATATTATAATGTATTTTCTTGTAAAATAAAATGGAAAAATGTATAATATTAAAAATGGTTTAGATTATCAAAAGAAGAGAGCAAAAAGAAAGGATACTAGTGATGAAAAGTTTCTTACCGCAGTAGTCAATTTCCTTATCATGGCACTCATCGTATTTTGCATAGTAAAGGCTATGAATGCGGCAGGAGAGAGGTTTGGACGCAAAGAGGAAAAAGAGCCTGACACAAAGGAGTGTCCATACTGCAAGAGCAAGATTGCCATTGCATAAAGTGTGAAAATCTGTTACATACAGTATAAAACTCTTGACTGTGCAATAAAAACGTAGTATATTAGTTCTGTTATTTAGAATTGAAATTAGGAGGTCTTATCGTGGCAACTTTAAAAATTGTTTTATCGGTATTATTTATAATCGTCAGTTTAGTAATTACTATAGTTATTCTTTTCCAGGAGGGCAAGTCAGCAGGGCTTGGCACTATCGCCGGAGTTGCTGATACATATTGGGGCAAGAACAAGGGACGTTCAAAGGAAGGACGTCTGGTTAAAGCAACAATTGTATGTGTTGTTCTTTTCTTTATTATTTCAATTGCTTTAAATATGGGAATATGGTAAATACTTAGACTGTCGAGAAATCGGCAGTCTTTTTTATCGCATCAACATCCAAATGATGAAATTTTATTTAAAGCCTGTGCATTTGAAATCAGATGGGGCAACGAAAAGGAGAGATAATGAGTAATATAGATAAATATGAAACACGAAAAAAGATGGTCTATGACTTTATGTGTGATGACATGTATGTTCCGATGAAAATCAAGGAACTTTGCATAGTACTCGGAGTAAAAAAAGAGGACAGGCCACAGCTTGAACAGATTCTTTTGGATTTGCAGGCAGAGGGAAGGATAACACTCTCAAAGCGCGGCAAATACTCAAAGTCGGAAATTAAAAAGACAGTCGGCGTATTCACAGCGCATCAAAGGGGATTTGGCTTTGTCACTGTGGAGGGAGAGCCTGATGATATTTTTATCCCTGCAGAGTATGTAAATGGTGCTATGCACATGGACACTGTTGAGATTACAATCTCACCTGTCACAACAGGACGCCGCAAGGAGGGAAAGGTTGTTTCCGTCATAGAGCGAGGCATGAAGCAGGTAGTCTGCACCTATGAGGCAAGTGATAATTTTGGTTTTGCAGTGCCTGACAATACCAGATTTGGCACAGATATTTTCATACCAAAGGAACGCTCAAAGGGTGCTATGTCGGGCCATAAGGTAGTGGTTGAAATCACAAGCTATGGTAAAAAGGGCAAAAAGCCGGAGGGCAAGGTTGTTGAAATAATCGGACATATAGATGACCCAGGTACGGATATTCTTTCTATAGTAAAGGCTTATGATCTGCCGGTGGATTTTTCGGAGAAAATCATGCATCAGGTGCAGAATGTGGCAAAGGATGTGACACCTGCGGATATGGCCGGCAGGATGGATTTACGCGACTGGATGATGGTCACGATAGACGGAGAGGATGCAAAGGATCTTGATGATGCCGTGTCTTTATACATGGATGGCGACAATTATGTACTTGGAGTACACATAGCAGATGTGTCGAATTATGTGCAGGAGCACAGTGCCCTTGATGTGGAGGCACTTAAGAGAGGAACATCTGTTTATCTTGTAGACAGAGTAATTCCGATGCTTCCAAGAGAGCTTTCAAATGGCATATGCTCCTTGAATGAGGGATGTGACAGGCTGGCTCTTTCATGCATTATGACAATAAATAAAAAGGGTGAAGTTATAGATCATAAGATTGCAGAGACAGTCATAAAGACAAACCGCAGGATGACATACACAAATGTAAAAAAGATTCTTGCAGATAAGGATGCCGCTGTGATTGAAGAATATAAGGAGCTTGTGCCTATGTTTGAAAAAATGGCAGAGCTTGCAGCAATTCTACGCAAAAAGAGAATGAAACGAGGTTCTATAGACTTTGACTTTCCGGAGACTAAAGTCGTGCTCGATGAAGATGGTCATCCGATAGATATAAAGCCGTATGACAGAAATGTGGCAACAAAGCTCATTGAGGATTTTATGCTTATAGCAAATGAAACTGTGGCTGAGGATTATTTCTGGCAGGAAATACCTTTTGTATACAGAACACATGACAAGCCGGACTCAGAAAAAATCGCAAAGCTTTCCACATTTATCAATAATTTTGGCTATACGCTTCATATTGGAGCTGATGAGGTACACCCAAAGGAGCTTCAGAAGCTTTTGATGAAGGTGGATGGCACAGATGAAGAATCCCTGATAAGCAGACTGACACTGCGCTCTATGAAACAGGCACGATATACAACAGCATGTACAGGACATTTTGGACTGGCGGCAAATTATTATTGTCACTTTACATCACCAATCCGCAGATATCCTGATTTGCAGATACACCGTATCATCAAGGAAAATATCCGCGGCAGGATGAATGATAACCGTAGGGAGCACTATGAGTCTATACTCGATGCTGTTGCAAAGCAGGCAAGTGAGACCGAACGACGTGCAGAAGAGGCAGAGCGTGAAACAGTCAAGCTTAAAAAATGTGAATACATGTCAAATCATATTGGTGAATGCTTTGAAGGAGTTATATCAGGTGTCACGGAGTGGGGCTTTTTCGTGGAGCTTCCAAATACAGTTGAGGGACTTGTGCGCGTGACAGACCTGACAGACGATTTCTATGAGTTTTACGAGGATACCTATGAGCTAGCCGGTTCAGCCACCAATAAGAGATACAAGCTTGGACAAAAAATCAAGGTTGTTGTGGACAGTACTGACAAAATTATGCGTACAATTGATTTTAAACCGGCTGAATAATATGACAATAATGACGAAATCTTTTTATGATTTAAAAATACTTATTTGATTATCTGTTATTTGTCGGTCGTTGTGCGATAGATTTATTGAAAAAGATGTCATAATATATTATATAGTGTAAATAAAAAGAAATGTGAACCAGCGGTTTACAATAATTTGCGTTTTAGATATTGGCAATTGTAAAAAAATGTGTTAGTATTGTAAAGCAGTTTGAGGAAAGGAGATACCGACATGGCTAAGGAACCAAAGAAATTAATAGCCAACAACAAAAAGGTCTATCACGATTACTTTTTGCTTGAGAAATACGAAGCCGGTATTTCACTTGCAGGAACTGAGGTGAAGTCACTTCGAATGGGAAAGGGCAGCATAAAGGAGTCGTTCATCCGTATTGAGAACGGTGAGATTATCCTGTATGGCATGCATATCACACCATATGAGAAGGGAAATATCTTCAACAAGGATCCACTCAGACCTAAAAAGCTTTTGCTCCACAAGAAGGAAATAGAGAAGCTTTCATCAAAGATGAAGGAAAAGGGTTTCACAATTGTGCCGGTGGAGGTATACTTTAAGGGGAGTCTGGTCAAAGTAGAGATAGCACTTGCCAAAGGTAAGAAGCTTTATGATAAGAGAGCAGACATAGCCAAGAAGGATCAAAAGCGAGAGGCACAGAGAGATTTCAAAATCAGAAATCTGGGTTAGTAAGGCTTTGGGCGGACCGAAGCGGAGCGGAGAACATGGAGCGTAGCTGCATGTACCCCGCAAAAAAATTGAATATGGGCTAGTAAAGGTTTCGACGGGGTACATGCAGCTGGAGAAGCGAGTCGTATGGCGATGCGTTAAATGGCCAAATTAAAATTAAACGCTGAAGATAATTTAGCATACGCTGCCTAATGGCAGCAGTCTGACCTAGAGCACTCACACTTTAGGATCCAGGCTTCGAATATGTGAGAAACGACATAGCTTAAGCTTTGCGGTTATGGACGTATTATGAAGCTACTAAGTGCATAAGGGTGTTAGTTCCCGTATGCATAAGGGAATGTCAAATAACTGACTATGATAGTAGAAGAACAGCGGATGGGCTTTTGGACAGGGGTTCGACTCCCCTCAGGTCCACTTAGCAACTTTTCGATTTTTATATTAACAAAAGAATATGTCATTATAAAAATTTCTTATAAAAATCAGAGCAATTTTTATTTGACTTTTTAAAAAATAAGAAATATAATATCTAACAAACGAGTAGCAGACTAGCGTAAATCCAGTTTTGCTGCTCTTTTTTTGTGCGTAATTATACGCATTTTAATAATTATATAATTGTCATTAAAAAGTGTGTAGCTTATCAGCGTAAGTCCAGCTTATGAGATAAGTACACACTTTTTTTATGCAAAAAAAGGAGGCTGAATCCTCTCCTCACCAAAGGGGTCGGATTTTGCTTCGCAAAACAAGGAGGATTATAAAATGGCAGAAAGTAACAAGATGAGAGAGATGCCGGTAAATAAGCTCATGGTTCAGATGGGAATACCGATGATCTTATCTATGGCATTGCAGGCGGTTTACAATATTGTAGACAGTGCCTTTGTTGGAAACATGAGATCAGGAAGTGAGGCGGCACTTAATGCACTTACACTGGTGTTTCCAGTTCAGATGCTCATGGTAGCAGTTGGAATCGGAACAGGTGTGGGAACAAATGCACTTCTTGCAAGAACACTTGGACAGGGAAATGGTAAAAAAGCAGCAAAAGTTGCGGGAAACAGTTTGTTTCTTGGAGTGATTATTTATGTGGTGTGCCTGTTGTTTGGGATTTTTGGAGTAAGAGCATATATTTCATCACAGACAATTGACCCTGAAGTTATATCAATGGGAACAGATTACTTAAGAATATGCTGTGTAATTTCATTTGGAATTATTTTCTTTTCACTATTTGAAAAGCTGCTGCAGGCAACCGGACGTTCTCTTTATTCTACAATTGGTCAGGTAGTTGGAGCAGTGGTAAATATTATTCTTGATCCTATTATGATTTATGGTATTGGACCGGTTCCTGAAATGGGAGTTAAGGGGGCTGCATATGCAACTGTTATTGGACAGGTTGCGTCTGCAATATTATTGTTTGTATTTCATATGAAACTGAATAAGGAATTTGAACATGATGTAAAGTATATGAAACCGGATAGCAGAATAATCAAGGAAATATATGCAATTGGACTTCCTGCAATTATTGCACAGGCACTTATGTCTATCATGGTATATGTGATGAATCTGATTTTGAAATTCAGCCCTTCAGCACAGACTGCATATGGATTGTTCTATAAAGTACAGCAGTTTGTATTGTTCCTTGCCTTTGGGCTTAGAGATGCAATCACTCCGATTATTGCATTTGCTTATGGTATGAGAAGTAAAAAGAGAATTCAGGATGGGATCAGGTATGGACTGCTCTATACCGTTGTACTAATGATTCTAGGAATTGCAATTACGGAAATTTTTCCTGGAGCTTTTGCAACTTTGTTCAATGCAGGACAGTCAAGAGAATATTTTATTGGAGCAATGAGGATAATCTCAATAAGCTTTCTGTTTGCTGGAATAAATGTTGCTTATCAGGGAATTTATCAGGCACTGGATGGCGGCATTGAATCATTGGTAATCTCTCTTCTGAGACAGCTTATCATTATCCTGCCACTGTCTGGAATTTTTTCTGTGTTTGTCAGAAATGGTCAGATGGGAGTTTCTCTTATCTGGTGGGCATTCCCAATAACTGAGGTTGTTTCATGTCTGGCAGGATATGTATTTTTAAAGAGAATCAGAAAGAATAAAGTAGATGTTTTGAATTAAGGAGGAACCGGAAATGAAAAAAAGGATTATTACAATCAGCAGGGAATTTGGAAGCGGTGGTCGATTTATCGGTGAAGAAGTGGCAAAGAAACTTGGCATTGCATATTATGATAAGGATATCATTGGACAGATTGCAGAACAGTCAGGCTTATCACCGGAGTATATTAAAGAAAATGCTGAGTTATCTCCAAAGAAAGGTTTATTTGCATATGCATTTGCTGGACGTGACATTACAGGAAAGTCCATAGAAGATATTGTATATGAAGCACAGAGAAAAGTTATTTTGGAGTTGGCTGGAAAGGAGCCTTGCGTAATCGTTGGAAGAAATGCTGATTATATTCTTAAAGACAGGGATGATGTGTTAAATGTGTTTATTCATGGGGATATGCCAGAAAAAGTACAGCGTATCATGGGCTTATATAATGTTGAAGAGAAGGAAGCCGTCAAAATGATGGCAGACACAGATAAAAGACGTATGACAAATTATAACTTTTACACTGAGCAGAAATGGGGGAAAGCCAGTAATTATACGTTGTGCCTGAACAGTTCACAGCTTGGATATGACAGGTGTGAGAAGATAATTCTGGATTGTATGTGATTTTGTCATGAATAATCCAGGATTAATGAAAAATAGTGAAAAAATAGTGAAAAATTTTCAAAGAAGCTAATTTTAGATGTGCAGAAACTGGTGGAAAAGGGGGCTTCCAAAGAAAAAATTGGACTCAGAGGACCTATGCCACCGGGAGTCTTATTTGCTGTGTATGATTCTAAGACAGGAAATCCTGACTATATTCCACCAGAATATTGTGACATCCAGGGGCTATTGGATGAGTTGATTGAGTATGTAAATACTACAGATGATCATCCTTTGATTGTGGCAGCAGTTGTACATTACCAATTAGTGACCATACATCCGTTTGAAGATGGCAATGGCAGGACAGCCAGATTGTTATCAGGTTACATTATGGATTTGAATGGGTATGGATTTAATGGAATCGGATCATTAGAGGAGTATTTTGCATACGATATTGATGAATATTATGAATCCATCCAAATGGGACTTCCTGCATTATATTATTCTGGAAGGGCGAATCCGCCGCATCCAGAGATTTGGATTAATTACTTTTTGCGTATGGTTAAACTTTATTCCAGCAAAGTTTGTGATTTACAGTTAGCTTCCGAAGAGGAAGATATTGCTGGAGGTCTATCGTTTCTGAAAGGGAAGGAAAAGGAACTGTTACAATTTTTGATTAAAAGTTATCGAGGAGAATTTACTCCAATTGAAGTCAGCAGGGAATTGTCAGTAACAAATAAGACGATTATTAACAGACTGGCGGTATTGGTGAAAAATGGATTTGTGGTTCCTATATTGGTCAACAAGAGAATCCGATCTTATGAATTAAGCGAATTTACCAGAAATCATGAAAAAGAAATTATTTATTGTATCA
>ENA-OPVL01001844-OPVL01001844.1-human-gut-metagenome-genome-assembly--contig:-NODE-1844-length-12241-cov-2.145987_pt1 | contig 12241 bp, 10 predicted proteins | sample MGYA00241496_ERZ501984 | MGnify/ENA primary metagenome ERZ501984 (study PRJEB25962, sample SAMEA2042986) | human gut metagenome | biome: human gut; feature: human-associated habitat; material: faeces... | reverse complement strand
GATTGGCGATAGCTCCTGCCACAAACACCATATGAAGCGGAGACACCAGCGTATCACCCTGACCGATCGCAGTCTGCATGATCTTGCCTTTGTCTGCATCTGCTGTCAGTGTAAAGCTGCTCTTGCTGCCAGCCAGACTGCCCGGCAGTTTCTTATTAAACAGCATATCCTCACAGAGATTACGAAAACCGGAAATATCCAACGACAAACCGATATTTGAAAAAGAAGTATTACAGGAATTCGCGAAAGAATCCTTCAGCGTTTCTTTTCCATGAACCGCTTTATGATAACAGTGGATTTCATTGCCATCCACATTCAGTTCACCTTCACAGTCAAAACTATAATCCTGATAGTTTGAATTTTCATGCACATATTCCAGTGTAGTAAAAATCTTAAAGGTTGATCCCGGCGGATATAATCCAGATGTGACACGATTTAACAGCACACTGCTGTTTTCATCTGACACAATATCGTCCCACCGTTCCGCCAGCGTATTCGGATCAAAGTCCGGTTTTGACACCAGTGCCAGAATCTTCCCTGTCTTTACTTCCATGACAACCACCGCTCCGTCCCGGTCTCCCAATGCCTTGTACGCAGTCTCCTGGACATCATAATCCAACGTTGTGACCAGCGTATCTCCGATATTCTTCTTGTTTTTCAGATCATTGATAATCTGTGTCAGGAAAAAAGAATGAGAACGCAGCAGATTAAAATTATACTGGGACTCCAGTCCTCCTTTTCCGTTGTTTGTATATCCCACCACATGAGCAAACATCCTGCCGTAAGGATATTCCCGGGTCTCGCTTCCATCATCGCTGACCGTTGTCTTTGCAAGTACTGTTCCATCCGCAGTAGTGATATCTCCACGAATTACATGCTCCGCATACAAATCCAGACGGGAATTATAGGAACTATTGATCACACTTTCGCTTTTCACCATTTGGAAATAAATAAAATAGCTGATCATTCCGATAAAAATAGCCAAAAACAAATAGGTAATGATCAAAAATTCCAGATTTCTACCAGATTTCTTCGATCTCCTCATTGAACTGCGAGGACGTTCCGTTTCTTTCTGATCCAGATTCATGACCTCTATACCCTGTCTGACCTGATTTGTTCTTCGGCTTTCGGCTGCTATTTTTCTTCGTCCGGTCGTTCTTTTTCTGTTTTCGTCCTCGATTTTTCTGCTCATTCAATTCTCCTTCTTCGTCCTGCCGCATAATATACAGTCCCTGAATAATGGCAAACATGACAATAGTACACAAAATGGAACTTCCGCCGTAGCTGACCAACGGAAGTGTTAGTCCTGTGGATGGAATAAATTTGATAACACCACCCACATTCAGAAAGACCTGCACACCATACACGCAGCCAAGCCCCAGTGCGATCAGCTTATAAAACTGATCTTTGATCTGCATGGCGATATTTAAAAACATGAGGAAACAACTGAAACATACCAGCACAATGCACACGGCAAAAGCACCACCCATCTCCTCGGAAATGGATGCAAACACAAAATCAGATGCCCCGAGCGGAATCTTATCCGGCATACCCTGATACAGCCCAAGGCCGAACCATCCACCCGTTCCAATGGCAAACAGCGCCTGTGCTACCTGCCATCCGCCACCATGAATCGACGCAAATGGGTCTTTCCATGCTTCAATACGAACCCGCACATGAGAAAACAGTTTCGAACCGACCAGTGCCGCCAGACATCCCACACCAAGACCGCCGAAAAAATACAATGGCTTCCTCGTTGCCACATACAACATGACCACATAAGTCAGGAAAAAAATCAATGCCGCACCAAGATCTGTGGACAATACAAGGATTCCCACATGAACTGCTGCTGCAATGGTCGTGATGCATACCTGGCGAAAATCCGTCGCCTCATACAGCATGCAGGCCACAAAGAATACAAAAATAATCTTTACAAATTCCGACGGCTGCAATGTCACACCTGCCACAGTAAAAGACAGATGTGCACCGCCGCTCATTTTTCCCATCACAAGCACAATCCCTAAAGCTACAACACCTACGGCGCAGTAAAACCACGTAAATTTGCGCAAAAACTTTAATTTCCGCACCAGCATCGGAACAAATGCCGATACCACTGCTGCTGCAACGGCAATTTCAAACTGCCGCACCGCATTGTCAAAATTCAGTCTTGTCAGAATAATAAATCCGATCAGCATCAGCATGCACATGTGATTTATAACAAGCCGTGCCGCTTTTTTATAGACAATCCGGTAGATTAGGAACAAAAATAGCACAAACAGCACCTGCGCGCCATAAAAAATCAATACTTTCAGTTCCTTCGTCACCGCAAACAATACCATAAAAGCATCCAGATGAATGAGAAACATACAGGTCGTCTGCGTCTTGTACATCCGTTTCTGCCGTTCCTCATTTCTGACTGCCAATACCACATAACTGTACCAGGTATAGATTGCAAAAAGAATGATCATCACATATTTGGATAATTCTGTGATCAAATGTATCATATCTTCTCCTTTTTTTCTAATCAACACCACGACGGAAGTGTCCGTTTGTAAAAGTTCCTTCCTTTGGCGGAAGAATTTCTTTTCCGTTTACGAACGCATCCGTATATTGCTGTAATATATATTGTAGCTCCTGCTCAGTTTCATTCCGGAACACAATCCGGTAAGAGCCGAAAACTAAACCTCGAATTTCCCGCGCCTGGTGGAGCAGGCTGGTTGGTTGGCTGTTATAGATCACATTGTAGCAATGTGTGCAGTTTCTTGACACTTCGAATTGTTTCTGATAACGATCGTTCAGATACAGATGCTCCGGCTGCGATTTACTGCCATTCTTCCTTTCTTTTATACAGGATGCATAATTTTTATAAACACACTGGGCAGAAACCATCAGCGGTGCATAACCATACAGCATCAGCTCTGCCTGGCTGTTCTCCATATGTGTCAGTTCCTTGTGGTTTAATTCCATGGAAGCCGTATATCCGACGAATCCTTCTGCCAGAAAATCTGCTGACGCTTCCCTGGAAAAAACATACAGTCCGGCATCCAATGCCAATTTTTCCACCGGAATACCAAGTGTATCTTTTGCAAATCCAATGCCATCATAGCTGCGCACCCAGATCCGGTCAAACTGTTTCCAATCCATGCCTTTTTCCAGAAGCTGTTCAGAAGTTTCCCGCAGCACATGAGGTAATGCATAGGCTGTCTGCTTTCCCGCCTGATGAATCTGTTCTGCAAGTTTTGCAGCATTTCCACATCCATCTAACGTGACCATTGCCACATACGGATGCTTCAGCAACATTGGAAGCTGTTTTTCTGTTGAAATCCATACATTCAAAAATGGCTGACAACTCTTTTTCAAAGAAGCTGGTTCTTCTGTTTGATATGGATTTTGCTTCTGTTCACCTACAGACGGTCTGCGACTTACAGACAACATCTGCTCCTGCAGTTGTTCCAATGCGCTGCGACGCAGCTCATTTAACTGTCCCACCGGAACAAACAGCCCGTCTTCCAGATCAATATCTATGTCTGTCACCACAAATGGTGTATCTCCGGTCTTGCGTAGGCGCTTTTCCAGTTCTTCTCTGGATAACGGACGATTCTGTGCCTGTCCCGGGCAGGCGCCAGTCGCCATGCCCCACATCAGGCTTTCTGTTTTCACCGGTGCTCCGTTCCCCTGCATTGTCTCCTGCTCACAGACAGCAGCAGACAATTCCATTGGTTTTTCTGCATGCACGACAGCACGCATAACAATCGGCAGTTTTCGTTCCTCTGCCGCTTCATAAGCTGTTTTTGCATCATTGCTACTGTGAGAAGAATCCGTCAATGTCATCATGGAACGTCCGTTTCGCATTTCATAATAACCTTTTGTAAATCCATTCCGGTTTCCAAGACAGAGCAGACGCTCCATATCTGCTGCTTCTACTTTATAATCCTCCGGTGATTCTTCATACAAATCCAGATATTTTCGATAAATAGAAGTCACTCCGGCTGCATACTCCAGTTTTTTCATTCTTCCTTCAATTTTGAAAGAATAAATACCGGATTCACACAGCTCCGGTAACAGTTCAATCGTACACAGGTCTTTTGGGCTCAACGGATATTTTTCTTTTTTATGAAGTACATTTCCTCTGTCATCCGTCACCTGATACGCAAGACGACAGGGTTGTGCACATCGTCCACGATTACCGCTGCGTCCACCCAGCATACTGCTCATCAGACACTGTCCGGAATAACAATAGCACAATGCCCCGTGAATAAAGCTTTCAATCTCCACACCCGTTTCATCATAAATACGCCGGATTTCCGCACTGGAAAGTTCTCTGGCTGTAACGATCCGCTCTGCGCCATGATCCATCAAGAATTTCGCGCCGGCTACATTTGCCACAGACATCTGGGTACTTGCATGTAATGCCAGACCGGGAAAATTTCTGTAAATAAACTGAAATACACCATAATCCTGCACGATCACAGCATCCAGACCATATTCGTACAACGGTTTCAGATAAGTAAATAATTCCGTCTCAATTTCTTTGTTTTTTAACAATGTGTTTACGGTAAGAAAGATTTTTTTTCCACGTAAATGTGCAAAATCCAAAGCCTCCCGGATATCACTCTGTGTAAAATTCTTTGCAAATGCCCGTGCACCAAACTTATCGCCTCCAAGATACACTGCATCTGCCCCTGCATTTATAACTGCCTTGCAGATATCCAGAGAACCCGCCGGTGATAACAATTCATGTTTCATCGCTTTTTATGTCCTTCCAGTTTTTCAAGTCTTACTTCTGTCTCTGCCAGTTCCTGTTTCAGTTCCGCCAGTTCTTTTTCCTTTTCCTGCTGCTCCTGTTCCAGCTGCTCAATCAGTTCCTGTGCCGTCACCAACTCATCTGCAATATTGATATGAATAAAGATTGGTTTCAGATCAGCCGGAAGGCAACGATATTCGTCCGCATCTTCCATCTGCCGCATTACCCGGTTCACACAGGATGCAATTCGCTGAATATGGGTTTCATCGTCATATCCTCCCATAGTCAGCACTTTTCCGCCAATCACAACCTGCACCATTGATTTCTTTGTCATTTCCATTCCCTTCTTTTTGCTTCGATTCCGCATTTTACTGTTTAAAGTGTTCGATGGCAAGAGCGGTCGCCACCCTCCCCTTCGGTGTCCGATTCAAAAATCCATTTTTCACCAGATACGGTTCGTACACATCCTCAATCGTTCCGGAATCTTCGCCTACAGCTGCTGCCAACGTCTCCAGTCCCACAGGACCGCCCCCAAACTTCTGAATGATCGTCATCAGAATGAGCCGGTCATTTTTATCCAATCCACAGCGATCCACTTCCAGAAGATCTAATGCAAAAGAAGCTACTTCCTTCGTAATCACACCATCATATTTTACCTGTGCAAAATCCCGGACGCGTTTCAGCAGACGGTTTGCCAGACGTGGGGTACCACGGGATCGTTTTGCCAGTTCCGCAGCACCTTCCGGCTCTATCTCCACCTCAAGTTTTTTTGCAGACTGTACAATAATGGTCTGCAATTCCTCCGGAGTATAAAATTCCAGATGCTGGATCACTCCAAAGCGATCCCGCAGCGGTGCAGATAAAAGTCCTGCCCTGGTAGTTGCTCCCACCAGCGTGAATTTTGGAAGATCCAACCGGATGGAACGGGCAGAAGCCCCCTTTCCAATCATAATATCAATGGCATAATCTTCCATCGCCGGGTACAATACCTCTTCTACCTGGCGGTTTAACCGGTGGATCTCATCCACAAATAATATATCATTTTCCTGCAGGTTACTTAAAATAGAAGCCATCTCTCCGGGCTTTGCGATCGCCGGTCCTGAGGTGATCTTCATATGTACACCCATCTCATTGGCAATAATCCCGGAAGGCCGTAAAACAGCACATGATCCAACGGTTCCTGTCGTTGACATGCCGCCTCTATATATACACGCAACGTGCTTTTTATTTTTTCCTGTCCGACGTATTCTTCCAGAGACATTGGGCGCAGACTGAATTCTGTCTGCATATCTTCTTCCTGAACCTGCGTCGAAATCACTCGTTTTTCCATGAATTTCCTCGTTTCAATCACTCTAGTCGTTTTTAACAGAATCCCTGCTTCAGGCAGAAATACATTTTTCATATCAAACTGAAATACGATCTATAAAAATGCCATATTTTTCAGTGCTGCCTTCAGCACACGTTCCACATCACTGTCTTCTGTAATTTCAATGCCGGAAAGCACTTTTGAGGCTTCTGTAGCACTGTATCCCAGGGCAACCAATGCATCTGCGGCTTCTTTTCGGATACGGTTATTGCTGCCGGATACAGGATTGGATGCTTCCACTTGTTCAAATCCATTTTCAATAACTTCCTCCAGATCAATCTTATCCTTCAGCTCGATGATCAGCCGTTTTGCCGTCTTGCTTCCAACACCAGGTGCTTTAGATATCGTCTTAACATCCTCTGCTACAATCGCATATCTCAAGTCATTAGCTGACAGCACTGACAGCACTGCAAGACCGCCCTTAGGGCCAATGCCGCTGACATTGATCAGCAATTTAAACATCTCCAGTTCATCTCTGCTTGGAAATCCGAACAGAGAAAAGGCATCTTCCTTTACATACAGATAAGTATAGATTTTAATCTCTTCCCCTCTGGTCGGAAGTACGTCCAACATTCTGGCTGAAATCCGGATATTATACCCGATTCCATGATTTTCCACAACGATCTGGTCTTCGCTGATTTCTTCCAAAGTTCCTTTTATATATGAATACATCAAAAAACTCCATCTTAGAGGCGCTTTCTTTTTAAATCTGTTTTTATTTCTGATCAGGGTGTCAAAACACCCAAATCTTGATTACACAGATTGCTGAAATGCCTCTATATTAATTTTATTCGTTCTGTTATTTTGTCTGGGTGTCAAACTGGGCTTCTTCCCCGTCTTCCACTTCCACTACCACTTTGTTTGGCAGGCATACAATAGTTTCCCCGTTCGATGAAATCGCATGCTGATTTACGCATAACTTATCCGGACAATCTGCCGAAATCATATCTGCTTTTCCGTTTTCAATTACAAGTGTATTTGTCACAGTACCATCCGCATTTTTAATTTGAATCTTCTTTGCTTTCTCCCCTGTCGTATACAGGTCATAAGTACCATACACCGTTCCATCCACCGTCACTTTTACCTGTGCGCCGGGTGTACTCTGCAGTTTCTGAAACACAAAGTACCCAATCACTGCTGCTGCAAAGATAATAAGCAATAATAAAATTTCTTTTTTACCGACTTTTTTGTCCATGGTTATGCCCTGCTTCCAATATAATAGAAACCTTTACATTCATCCAGACGGACCGGAATGATCTGGCCGATCAGCTCCCTGCTTCCAGGAAAATGAACGACACTATTGTTGCCGAGACGTCCGGTTAACAGACTGTCATCCTGGTGGTTGACGCTCTCCACCAGTACATCCTGTATCTGACCGGTCAATACCGCAGATTTTTCTGCCGCAATCTCCTGTACTTCTTTTAACAGACGGTCAAACCTTACTTTTACCACATCTTCCGGCACCTGATCTTCCATTTTTGCCGCCGGAGTACCGGTACGTTTGGAGTAAATAAAAGTAAATGCACTATCGTAACGTACTTTTCGTACTACATCCATGGTTTCCTCAAAATCTTCTTCTGTCTCACCCGGGAATCCCACAATGATATCTGTGGTCAGCGCAATATCCGGCATTGCAGCACGGATTTTCTCCACCAGCGTCAGATACTGTTCCTTATCATAATGACGATTCATGATTTTTAACAGACGGCTGCTGCCGGACTGTAACGGCAAGTGCAGATGTCTGCAGATTTTCTTTGATTTTGCCATAACAGCGATCAGTTCATCCGAGAGATCTTTCGGATGCGAAGTCATAAACCGGATCCGTTCCAGTCCCTCAATCTGTTCAATCTGCTCCAAAAGCTGTGCAAAAGTAATTGGTTGATCCAGATTCTTTCCATAAGAATTGACATTCTGTCCAAGCAGCATAACTTCCACAACACCATCCGCCACAAAGTTCTCAATTTCACGGATGATCTCCCGCGGCTCTCTGCTTCGCTCCCGGCCTCTTACGTACGGCACGATGCAGTAGCTGCAGAAATTATTGCAGCCAAACATGATGTTAACACCACTCTTAAAACGAAATTTACGCTCATTTGGCAGCTGTTCTACAATCTGATCGGTATTTTCCCACACATCCACAACCATCTTATTATTTTCAATGGACTGTACCAGCAATTCCGCAAACTTGAAAATATTGTGTGTACCAAAGATCAAATCTACGAAACGATAACTCTGTTTGATTTTTGCAACAACTTTCTCCTCCTGCATCATACAGCCGCACAGTGCGATCATCATGTGTGGATTTTTTTTCTTATATCCATGCAGATAACCAAGCCGTCCGTATACTTTATTGTTCGCATTCTCACGAACAGTACAGGTATTATAAATAACAAAATCCGCATCCTCAGATTCAGATTCCTGATACCCGATGGCATTTAAAATACCACATAATTTTTCAGAATCACGGGCGTTCATCTGACAACCAAAGGTATTCACGCAGAACGTCATCTTTCTACCTGCTTCTTTCTCCATTTGAGCCACCAAAGTCCGAGCCTTTGCTATAAAATAATACTGACGCAGTGGTTCCTCTGCCGGTGGATCCAGTGTCAGATCAATCTGATTAATAAAATGTTCTATCTGCATATGTTTATCCTTATCTATTTTTTATTATTCAACCAGGAACATTTGTTCCGTAGTCGTGAACTGAATAAGTATACCACATCTTACTTTCTTTTTTCAATAGTACACATGTACGGTCCGATGCATAGCTGTCAGCACTGTCTGCATCCGTTTCATCAGGTTTTGACGCACAGAGATTTCAAAGGGCAGTTCTTTCGTTGTATAATCCTTATTGATTGCTTTTCCAATGAATAAGTTTACTGTGGTACAGTTTTCCATCAGATAGCAGGCCAGTCGAGTGGCACCATTATCACGACTCAGTTCCTCAAAAAATTCTTCTGATACCTCATCCTGCTGATACTGTTCCAGCAGATCAATCGCTTTATTTAATGTAAGGACACCTTCTGTCACCAGGTCAATACCCTCAATCTTTGCCGTGGGCGGAATCTCCGGATCCAACACGCCGACAGATGTAATGAGACGGGTGCCAAGCTCCCGTGCCACGATCTGGCTGGTAATGCCACCGGAAACAATCTTAATACCTTCCTGTTTCATAAAGTCCTGCACCATCCGGGCATCGTCTGCTTTGTTCTGTGGCGGACCGGTCAGAATGTTCACGATTTCTTCTTCCATGATCCGTGCTACAGCAATCGTCGTATCATCACTGCACAGGCCGCCATACAGATCCGCGCAGGCCTTGTTCATCATATCTGCCATCTGAGCTGCTGTACGAGTCTTATCCGCACAGGTTTCACAGCAGTTTGCCAGTGCATTCCAGTCCCAGCGATAGTTCATGATATCTCCGGTACCGCAATACAGACAGCCGTCACTCATAATTGCCAAAGCATCCCCCGGGACCGTCTGAAAGCGACATTCCCGGATCTTTTTTCCTTCAATTTTGCGATAAGAAAAAGGCAGCGCTTTCAATTTTCCCTGACGAATCAGAATGCATTCCGGATTATCATATTCCGCTACATAAATTTCTCCGGTGTGATAAACCTGAATAATACTGAAGGTTGAATACGCCACTCCATTTATGGAAGACAGCGGCAGCGTCTTGGCAATCGTAGCTACAACCTCGTCAATGGTCATATCGTTGTACATCATGGTAGCAATAATCTTGGACGTCAGTGTCGCCAGGATATTTGCACGGATCCCGCTTCCCATGCCGTCTGCCAGAATCAGGATCCGGGAATCTTCCTTGTCCACGATTTCAACTTTATCCCCACACAGCTCTTCTCCGTAGTGGTTCAGGCTTTTATATGCCATGTCAATTGCGAACTGTTTCATATGTTTCCACGCCCCCTTTAGCTTTCCAGCAATGTATCCCTCAGCTTCGTCAGAATCGCCTTCGTCTCTGCCGTAGTCTCGCCCAACAAGCCTGCGATTTCCTGTGCTGTTGTCATCTGCTTTTCTACCACAGCCTGCGCCAGTTTTACGGTATTCAGTTTCTGTTCCAGCATGCGTTCCGCCTGTTTTTCCTCTGCAGACAGGTCAATGGCCGTCGGCTCCAGCAGCATCTGACTGGGCACATTGCCGTAGTTGGCTGCCAGCTTTTCGTACAGCTGGCGCTCATGGGCAGCGTGCTTGTCGATGAGGCACAGTTCGTCGCCGCGCTCGGCCAGGATATAGGTACGGAACACCTCGCCCACATAGCGCAGCGGCTCCGGGCCGTCGGCGGGGGCAAAGTTCATCTGCTCCGGCTCCACCGGCTCTTCGGCAGCTGCTTCCGGTTCCTCCCGTGCAGGCTGTACCGGCGCTGCGGGCTTTTCCGGCTCTTTCACCGGAACGGCAGGCTGCGGGTCCCAGGCCGCCATGTGGTTCTGGTCTGCCTGCACTTTTGTCTCACCGAAATCCGGTTCCACGTCCAACTGTGTTTCGCTGGCCGCCGCACGGAAGGGTTCAGCAGGCTTTTCCTGCGGGGCGGCCGGGCTGTGCAGGGTAACAAAGGGGTCCAGGATGTCGGCATCCACGCTGCTCTGTTTCCAGCGGGGCTGTGCCGCAGCCGTCGGTTTTTCCGGCGCAGCAGGTGCAGATGCCTTCGTTGCGGGCTTTGCGGGAGCCGCCGGGGCCGGAGCGGGCTGCGGCGGGAGGGTGCCCGGGTCCGCCTGCCCCGGAATGATGGCAGAAAGCCCTGTAAAGTTGTTTTTCTTTACAGCATTTTTCAGTGATTCTCTGTCAGATACTTCGATCTTGGATTTTTCGTTGGTTTTTGTTTCTTCAAAGGTGAAATGCCGCTCGCCGGTGCCGGGCTGGGCCAGTGCCAGCTTGACGGCATGGTAAACCACATCGAAGATGTCGTTTTCCCGGGCAAAGCGCACCTCGATCTTGGCCGGGTGCACATTCACATCTACCAGGTCTGCCGGCATATCCAGCAGCAGGATGCCGCCAGGGAACTTGCCCTGCATCATGGTGCCCTTGAACGCCATCTCCATGCCGGCCATGATGGTACGGTTGCGGACATAGCGTCCATTGATGTAAAAATGCTGCATGCTGCGGCTGGCGCGGCAGCTCTTGGGCGGGGTGATGAGACCCCTGATGTGGTAGACGCCCTCCTGGTTGTCCACCTCCACAAGGTCCCGGCTGAACTCCCGGCCCAACACAGAGTAGGCCGCGCCCCGCAGCTGACCGTCACCGGGGGTGACGTACTGCAGTTTGCCTTCCCGGATGAATTTGATGCTCACCTCCGGGTGGCTGAGGGCCACATGGGTGACCGTGTCGGCCACGAAGGTGCCCTCGCTGGAGTCCTTTTTGAGGAACTTCATGCGGGCAGGCGTGTTGTAAAACAGATCCTTTACCCGGATGGTGGTGCCCACAGCTCTGGCACCCGGCTCACGGGAGACCTCTTCCCCGCCCTCAATGCGGTAGACTGTGGCAAACTCGTCCACCTCGGTTCGGGTGGTCAGCTCTACACGGGCCACGCTGGCAATGGATGCCAGTGCTTCACCGCGGAAGCCAAGCGTATGGATGTTGGTCAGATCGTCCGGTGTTTCAATTTTGCTGGTGGCGTGGCGGATAAACGCCGTGGAGATATATTCTGCCTCGATGCCGGTGCCGTTATCGCTGATCTCGATCAGCTTGACGCCGCCGGATTCAATGCTGACGGTCACCTGCGTGGCACCGGCATCAATGGAGTTTTCCAGCAGCTCCTTAACAACGGATGCCGGACGCTCGACCACCTCACCGGCTGCGATCAGCTCGGCTGTGTGCTTATCCAGAACATGGATCACTGCCATGGTGTTTTCCCTCCTTGTATGGTCTGGGTCAGGTAGAGCAGTTTCATCTGTTCAGGCTGCCCTTCAGGGTCTTTTTCAGCTCGTAGAGGAAGTTCAACGCCTCAATGGGGGTGAGTGTTTCCACATCCAGAGCTTCCAGCTTGTCCATCATCTCGCTGGGCACAGCCGGAGAGTTATACTCCTGCAGGGCATCAAAATCCATCTGCTCTACTTTATTTTTAGGTGCAGTTGCTTCCAGCGTGCGCAGCACCTCATGGGCGCGGCGGGTCACACTGC
>ENA-OPVL01001835-OPVL01001835.1-human-gut-metagenome-genome-assembly--contig:-NODE-1835-length-12266-cov-5.883302_pt1 | contig 12266 bp, 9 predicted proteins | sample MGYA00241496_ERZ501984 | MGnify/ENA primary metagenome ERZ501984 (study PRJEB25962, sample SAMEA2042986) | human gut metagenome | biome: human gut; feature: human-associated habitat; material: faeces... | reverse complement strand
AACGCCTACGGCATGCTGCGCAGCGAGCAGGGCGTGCACCGCCTGGTCAGGATCAGCCCCACCGACGAGAAGAAGCGCCGCCAGACGACGTTTGCCGGCGTGGAGGTGCTGCCCGTCATCCCGGACGACATCGAGGTCGACATCGACGAGGGCGACCTCCGCGTCGACGTCTACCGCTCGACCGGCCACGGCGGCCAGGGAGTCAACACGACCGATTCCGCGGTTCGCATCACGCACCTGCCGACGGGCATCGTCGTCACCTGCCAAAACGAGCGCTCCCAGATCCAGAACCGCGCAACGGCCATGGGCATCCTGCGCTCCAAGCTCTACGAGATCGAGAAGCAGAAGCGCCAAGACGAGCTCGACGAGCTGCGCGGCCCCAAGCACGAGATCTCGTTCGGCAACCAGATCAGAAACTACGTCTTGTACCCGTACCAGATGGTGAAGGACCTGCGCAGCGGCATCGAGACGAGCAACGTCGATGCCGTGCTCGACGGCGACATCGACGAATTTGTCATCGGATATCACCGTTGGCGCGTCTCGCAAGGTAACGAGGCGTTACACTAGCCCCGATGTATCCATGCTTGCCATGGTGAGGACATGAGAAAGGTACCCGCGTGATAACCCAGAGCAGTTTGGAAATAAAAGAAACCGCACGGCATATGCGCGCCAACATCATCAAGTAAGAACGAAGCTGCATCCGAAAACAGCTTTCAAGGCCCTGCCCAGCGGAGGCGGTTTTGACCGCCTCCGCTTTTTTGGGCTTCTGGATTCCAGTAGAAAGGAACGGTTTGTCTATGAAATCTGACAAAAGCCGCAAACGGTTCGTGTTCCTCTGTGTGGCACCGGCCACCATCCTGTTTTTTATTTTTATGATTTTGCCAACCCTCAATGTGTTCCGCATGAGCCTGTATGAGCGTGGAGCCTACTCGCCAAACGAAACCTTTGTCGGGCTGAAAAATTTTCAGCATCTGCTGAAGGACACCCAGTTCATCCGCTCCATGCAGAACATGATCCTGCTGGTGGTGGTCGTTACCATCATCACCTTTGCGTTTGCGCTGGTGTTTGCAGCCATCCTGACCCGCGAAAAAATCAAGGGGCAGAATTTCTTCCGCATCATTTTCTACATCCCGAACATCCTGTCTGTAGTCGTCATCTCCGGTATCTTTTCTGCCATCTATAAGCCGGAGAATGGTATGCTGAACAGCATCATCGGGCTGTTCCGGGATATGACTGACCCTCTCCTCTGGAAAGGCGAAAAGCTGGTCATTCCGTCCATCATCATTGCAATGGTCTGGCAGGCTGTGGGCTACTATATGGTGATGTATATGGCTTCCATGTCCTCGGTGCCTGCCAGCTTATACGAGAGTGCCAATCTGGATGGAGCGGGCCGTCTGACCCAGTTCTTCCAGATCACGATTCCGCTGGTCTGGACGAACATCCGTACCACCCTGACCTTCTTTATCATTTCCACCATCAATATGGCGTTCCTGTTCGTCAAGGCGATGACCAGCGGCGGGCCGAACGGTGCCTCGGATGTGGCTCTGAACTATATGTACAGCCAGAAAGATGCAGGTCTGTACGGTTACAGCATGGCAATCGGTGTGGTGATCTTCCTGTTCTCGTTCGCCTTGTCCGCCTGTGTCAATCGTGCCACCAGCCGTGAACCGCTGGAGTTTTAAGGAGGAAAAACATGAAGAAAACGGAAGAAAAATCCTCCCGTTCGGCGGAGGGCCTGTACAAATTTTTTATCTATTTTGTGCTGATCCTGCTGGCTGTGACGATCATTGTGCCGGTGGCATGGGTGTTTATGGCATCCATCAAGCAGAACTCGGAGTTCTACGGCAATCCGTGGGCACTGCCTGCCGGATTCTACTGGCAGAACTTCGTCAATGCGTGGAATGGAGCCAAGATGGGCGAATATATGCTCAACTCCGTTCTGGTCACAGCACTGGCTCTGGTGCTGCTGCTGGTGATTGCGCTGCCGGCGGCTTACTGCCTGTCCCGTTTCCGGTTCAAGGGGCGCAAGCTGCTGAACACGCTGTTTATGGCAGGTCTGTTCATCAATGTCAACTATATCGTAGTTCCCATCTTCCTGATGCTGCGTGACGGTGATGTGTGGCTGAAAAACCATATTGGCAGCGGCTTTTTGCTGAACAACCTGTTCGTTCTGGCGGTCGTGTATGCAGCTACGGCACTGCCCTTTACCATCTATCTGCTGTCGGGCTATTTTGCCACTTTGCCCCACGACTTTGAAGAAGCAGCCTACATCGACGGTGCCAGCTATTTCTCTGCAATGACCCGTATCATTTTCCCAATGGCGAAGCCGTCTATCATCACCATTATTCTGTTCAACTTCCTGTCTTTCTGGAATGAGTACATCATCTCCATGACCCTGATGAGTTCCACCAACGCACCCCGTACTCTGCCGGTGGGTCTGCTGAATCTGATGCAGGCCCAGCAGAGCGCTGCGCAGTACGGCACCATGTACGCAGGTCTTGTGCTGGTGATGCTGCCCACTCTGATTTTGTACATCTGTGTGCAGAAGCAGCTGACACAGGGCATGACGGTGGGCGGCTTGAAAGGATAAGGTGACAAAACATGAAAACATTCTGGAAAACGCATCCTGCCCTGCGCATCATGCTGATGATCGTGCTGTTTGTGCTGTCCATTGCATTGGTGGTGACAGGCTGGAAAATGACCGGACAGCTGGCAGGGCTTGGCATCATGCTTGTGGGCGTGGCACTGCTGCTGGCAGTATTGGCCATTTACAACGCAACCTATCAGGATTGAGGATAAGAGAGGAAAACTATGGAAGATAAGTGCAAGACCGGGCGCGTTACCATTCCGACCGACCTGGATGTGGTGCCCGAAACGTTGGAGATTCTGAAAAAGTGGGGTGCGGATGCCATCCGTGACTGCGATGGTACGGATTTTCCGCAGGAGCTGAAAAACGCCGATGCAAAGATCTATTCCACCTATTATACCACGCGCAAGGATAACGCATGGGCCAAAGCAAACCCGGACGAGGTGCAACAGTGCTACATTATGACGGGCTTCTACACCGCCCCCGGCAACACCGTGACCATCCCTCTGATGAAAGGCATCAGCCCGGAGCTGATGAAAGTGAACGATCACGATGACATCACCCGCTGGTGGGAGGTCATGGATCGCTCCACGGGTCAGCCTGTGCCGCCAGAACAGTGGAGCTATGCGGATGGCAGCGTGACCGTGCAGGCGGTGCCGTTCCATGAGTATACTGTGAGCTTCCTTGCCTACCTCATCTGGGATCCGGTGCATATGTACAATGCCACCACCAACGGCTGGACGAATTTCGAGCATCAGATCACATTTGATGTGCGCCAGCCGAAAACCCACAAATATTCCATGGAGCGTCTGCGGAAATTCATTGCAGAGCATCCGTATGTGAACGTCATCCGCTATACCACGTTCTTCCATCAGTTCACCCTGATCTTCGATGAACTCAAGCGGGAAAAATTTGTGGACTGGTATGGCTATTCTGCTTCCGTCAGCCCCTATATCCTCAATCAGTTTGAGCAGGAAGTGGGTTACAAGTTCCGCCCGGAGTATATCATCGACCAGGGCTACTACAACAACCAGTATCGTGTGCCCAGCAAGGAATACCGTGATTTTCAGGCGTTCCAGCGGCGCGAAGTAGCAAAGCTGGCCAAAGAAATGGTGGACATCACGCACGAGTGCGGCTGCGAGGCGATGATGTTCCTGGGCGATCACTGGATCGGCACCGAGCCTTTTATGCCGGAGTTCAAGACCATCGGGCTGGATGCCGTGGTGGGCAGCGTGGGCAATGGCTCCACGCTGCGCCTGATCTCCGACATCGAGGGCGTGAAGTACACGGAAGGACGCTTTCTGCCTTACTTCTTCCCGGACACGTTCCATGAGGGCGGCGACCCGGTGAAAGAAGCCAAGGAAAACTGGGTCACAGCCCGCCGCGCCATCCTGCGCAAGCCCATTGACCGCATTGGCTATGGCGGCTATTTGAAGCTGGCATTGCAGTTCCCGGAGTTCGTGGATTATGTGGAGAGCGTCTGCAAGGAGTTCCGCGAACTGTATGAGAATATCAAGGGCACTACGCCTTACTGCGTCAAGCGTGTGGCAGTGCTGAACTGCTGGGGTAAAATGCGGGCATGGGGCTGTCACATGGTGCATCATGCCCTCTACTACAAGCAGAACTACAGCTATTCGGGCGTGATCGAAATGCTGTCCGGCGCACCGTTTGATGTGAAGTTTATCAGCTTTGAGGATATCAAGAACGATCCGAAGCTGCTGGAAACGGTGGATGTCATCATCAATGTAGGCGATGCCGACACCGCCCACACTGGCGGTATCTGGTGGGAAGACCCGGAAATCTCCTCCGCCATTCGCCGGTTCGTCTGGAACGGCGGCGGCTTCATCGGCGTTGGAGAACCGTCCGGTCATCCATATCAGGGTCATATCCTCCAGATGGCCAGTGTTCTGGGCGTGGAGGAAGAAAATGGCTTTACCCTGAACTACGACAAGTACAACTGGGAAGAGCATCCAAATCATTTCATCTTGCAGGATGCTGACAAACCCATCGACTTCGGTGAGGAAAAGAAGAATATTTATGCCCTGGAAGGCACGGAAGTGCTGGTGCAGCGGAATAAGGAAGTGCAGATGGCGGCGCATGATTTCGGCAAGGGACGTGCCGTATACATCAGCGGTGTACCGTATAGTTTTGCCAACAGCCGCACCCTTTACCGAGCCATTTTGTGGAGTGCCCACAGCGAGGATGAACTGCACACTTGGTTCAGTTCCAACTACAATGTGGAAGTCCATGCTTATGTCAAAAATGGCAAGTATTGCGTTGTGAACAACACTTACGAGCCGCAGGATACCACAGTTTATACGACTGATGGCAACAGCTTTGACCTGCATCTGGATGCCAATGAAATCAGATGGTATGAAATTTAAGTTCTCCTTCTTATCAATCTGTGCAGTGAACGACCACTGCACAGCATAAGAGAAAACGGTGACTTTCCACAATGCGGAACGTCACCGTTTTTTCGTTATACCCTTCTATGCTGAACCAGATAGGCTCGATAAAAAGTTGTTCCTACGACCACTTCTTTTTGAGGAGTGTTAGAACGAAGCCTTATACCAGTACCAATTGTTGCAAATCTTTTCTATATACAACAAAATATGCACAAAATTGAAGCGTTTGACTGAAATGCAAAAAGATAAGCCGCCGATGTGGGTCAGCTGAGCATGGCATGGGGATGAATTTCCGGGATTATCGCAAAAAAGATTGACCGCATGCTGCCCGGGGGAGTATACTAAAAAAACATCCGGCAGTCGGTCGGGGATAGACTATCCGGGCGAATGGCTGTGGACTGGAAGAAACAAAAGCGGCGGGAATGCACAGGAGAGGAGAAAACACTATGTGGAGTTGTCCGAATTGTGGAAGCTGGATCTTTGCGAGCCGGATCTGTCCGAATTGCGGGGCCTGGGTCGGCGATGACTCTGCCGATGAACAGGACTCCGACCATCCGGTTGAACTTGCGATCATGGGGGACACGCTGCTGAGCTGCTCTGGCAGGGAGGCAAAGGTCGTGGTGCCTGCAGGCGTGAAGGAGCTCGAAGAATACAGCTTTTATAATGACACGGCACTGCAGGAGATCGAACTGCCAGAGGACTTGACGATGATCCTGAAAGGTGCATTTCAGGAGTGCACAGCATTGCAGGAGATTCGGCTGCCAGACAAACTGAAGAGACTTGGCCGCGCTGCATTTTATGGCTGTAGTGCTTTAAGGAAAATCGAGATCCCGGCCTCTGTGAAGCAGATTGACACGGAAACATTTCGGGACTGCACAGCCCTGCGGGTAATCGAGCTATCAGAAGGACTGGAGATAATTGGCGGTTATGTATTCAAAGGCTGCAATGCTCTGGAAAAAATCGTGATCCCCGCCAGTGTGAAGCAGATCGAGTTGGAAGCATTTCAGGATTGCACCGCCCTGCAGGAGATCGAACTGTCAGAGGGACTGGAGAAAATTGGAGAATCCGCATTCAAAAACTGCAGTGCTCTGAAAAAAATCACGATCCCGGCCAGTGTGAAGCAAATCGAGGCGAGCGCATTCCGGGACTGCATCGCCCTGCAGGAGATCACGCTGTTGTCTAAGGACACCACCTTTGAGACGGATACCTTTCGGAACTGTCCGGGCGTCGTGAAACGTCCGGAGGACCCTGTTGAGGGAGTGAAACGATCCGGCCCGATGGACCTTGCCGAGGGCGGTACGGTCCTGAAGAAATACCACGGGACCGACGCCTGCGTGATCGTGCCTGCCGGAGTGACAGCCATTGCAAAGGAGTGCTTTGTGAATTGCATGTCGCTGCAGGAGATCGAACTGCCGGAAGGACTGGAAGAAATCGGGAAAAGCGCATTTGAGGGGTGCAGTTCTCTCAAACGGATCGTGATCCCTGAGGGAGTAAGGTCCATCCGGGAGAAAACGTTCTGTGAATGCACCGCCCTGCAGGAGATCCGGCTGCCGGATGGACTGGAATTGATCGGGAGGAGCGCATTCAGTGAATGCGAAGCTCTGCAGGAGATCCGGCTGCCGGATGGACTGAAAGAAATTGGAAGTGACGCATTCAGTGGATGCCGGTCGCTCAGGCAGATCACCGTTCCTGTCGGCGTAAAATGCATCGAAACGGCAGTTTTTCAGTCCTGCAGGGCTCTGCAGGAAGTCCATCTGCCGGAAGGACTGGAACAAATCGGAATGTTTGCGTTTGAGGACTGCGACACCCTGACTAGAATCGTTCTGCCGGCCAGCCTGAAACGGCTTTGTCGGGGGGCTTTTGAGAACTGCACATCCTTGCTGGAAGCGCAGCTGCCGGACGGGCTGGAAGAACTGCAGGATGACGCATTTGAATATTGCCGTTCTCTGCAGAAGGTCACGATTCCCGCGCAGGTGAGACAAATCGAACGAGCAGCGTTTTACTACTGTCAGTCTCTGCAGGAAGTTCAACTGCCGGAGGAGTTGAACGAGATCGGGGAGGACGCATTTGCGCATTGCTGGGCGCTCAAACGGATCGTGATCCCGGCGGGAGTGGAAAAAGTCGGAGAGCATGCGTTTTGGGAATGTTACTCTCTGCAGAACATTGCCGTTTTGTCGGACGATACCGAGATCGCAGAGGATGCCTTTGAAGACTGCCCGGGTACGGTCAAGCGGGGCACAGGCAGCTTGTTCTGAACGTCCGCTTGAAGCAGGCGGCCTCTGGAAAACTGGTCCTTTGCGCGGGGGCAGCATGGTTGGCGGGCAGTGCGGTCCCGCTTGCGCAGATCTGTATTTTGCAATTCGATAAAGGTCCCGGCGGTATGCTGCAAACGCGGCAGGCCGCCGGGGCTTTCTCTGCCATGACCGCAAACGCCTTCACCGAGGACATGGAAAAGAGCTAGGAAGCCGGTATGGACGAGCATCTGTCCAAGCCGGTGGACATTGCGGTGCTGGAGCGTGCTGTCCGGAAGTACCTTGTTACCCCCCCCCCGAAAATGAGAGACCGTCAACCGAGATTTACCCGGTGAGCCCCTGAACGAATACAAGAAAAAGGACAGAACTGCATGACAGCAGTTCTGTCCTTTTTGCGTATTCCGGTCAAAAACAGGTCACCGCCAGCCCCGGGCCGTGGGGTCCAGCATTTCGGCGGCAGAGTAGAGCAGGGCATTGCAGATGGCGGCGGCCACGTTGCTGCCGCCCTTGCGGCCCATGGCCACGATGGCGGGTACGCCAAAGGCTTTGCAGGTGGCAAACAGCCGCTCCTTGCTCTCCACCACATTCACGAACCCCACCGGTACGCCAATGACCAGTGCAGGACGCAGCCCGGCTTCGATCTGGTCGGCGATGGTCAGCAGGGCGGTGGGGGCGTTGCCCACGGCCAGCACGGCACCGGGGTGCTCCTGCGCGGCCCGCTGCATGGAAGCCACCGCCCGGGTGGTGCCGCCTGCTTTGGCAAGGGCGGCCACCTCCGGGTCAGCCATGTAGCACAGGGCCGTGCCGCCCAGGCGGGCAAGGCCGGGCTTGGTGATGCCGGCCAGCGCCATGTTCGTGTCGGTGATGATGGGAGTGCCCGCCCGCAGGGCCTTCACCCCGGCCGCCACGGCACCGGGGGTGAAGCGCAGATTCCGGGCATAGTCAAAGTCGGCGGTGGTGTGGATCACCCGCTTGACCACGGCGGCGGTTTCCGGCGGAGGCGTCAGGCCCAGTTCCGCCAGCTCGGCTGTGATGATGGAAAGGCTTGTCCGCTCGATGTCGGCGGGCAGATGATGCTGCGGGGTCATACGCGGTTCCCTCCTTTGCGGTCCATGCCCATGGCGGCGTATACGGCATCCATGTCCAGCGCGGCCCGCACGCCGTCGGCCAGCAGGTCGAACTGCTGCTGCCGGTACTGCTCCATCGAGAGCAACGGTGCGTCGGCGGGGGAGATGCCCTTCTTTTTGCACAAAAATGCGGTGAGCTTTTCGGTCAGCTCGCCGGTGTCAAACAGCCCATGCAGGTAGGTGCCGAACACATTGGCCTGCACACACCCTTCCGGCGTGCCGTCGGCCAGAATGCAGAACGGGCTGCCCTGCACTGTCGTGCGCCCGGCGTGGATCTCGTAGCCGGTCAGCTTTGCCCCGGCAAAGGGGATGGCCTCGGCGGTGGCATGGGTCTGGCGCAGCTGTTTTTCGGCGTTGAACACGGTGTCCGTGGGCAGAAGCGCCAGCCCGCGCAGGGTGCAGGGGGTGCCGCTTTCTTCGCCGTCCGGATCGGCAAGGGTGTGCCCCAGCATCTGGTAGCCGCCGCACACGCCCAGCACAGGGGTGCCCTGCGCGGCCAGCTTGAGCACCGCCGCTTCCAGCCCGCACTGACGCAGCCACAGCAGGTCGTCTATGGTGTTTTTGGTGCCGGGCAGGATCACCACATCCGGCGTGCCCAGCTGGCGGGGGCTCTGCACATAGCGCACCCCCAGCAGCGGGTGCTGTTCCAGCGGCATGAAGTCGGTGAAGTTGGAGATGTGCGGCAGGCGCAGAATGGCCGCATCCAGTGGTTTGACGGCCCGCCCTGCCTCCAGCCGGGTGGAAAGGGAATCCTCGTCCTCAATGTCCACCCGCAGGTAGGGCACAACGCCCAGCACGGGCAGATGGGTCTTTTCTTCCAGCATCGAAAGGCCGGGGCGCAGAATTTCTACGTCTCCACGGAATTTATTGATAATAAGCCCGCAGACACGATTCTTTTCCTCATCGGTTAAAAGCATAAGTGTGCCAAGCAGCTGCGCAAAAACACCACCTCTGTCGATATCACCCACGAGCAGCACCGGTGCATCCACCATATGCGCAAGCCCCATGTTTACAATATCATTTTCCTTCAGATTAATCTCCGCCGGGCTTCCGGCGCCCTCAATCACTATGATATCCGCATACTCCTCAAGCTTTTTAAATGCCTTTTTTATATCCGGTATGAGAGTTTTCTTGTATGCAAAATACTCTCTCGCCGGCATGTTCTTAAGCACCCTTCCGTTTACAATCACCTGTGAGCCTGTATTATTTGTGGGCTTTAAAAGAATAGGATTCATGCACACCATTGGCTTAATGCCTGCTGCCTCAGCCTGCATCACCTGTGCCCGTCCCATCTCAAGTCCTTCGTCTGTTATATAAGAGTTTAGCGCCATGTTCTGTGATTTAAACGGTGCCACCCTGTATCCGTCCTGTCTGAAAATACGGCACAAGCCCGCGACAAGAAAGCTCTTGCCTGAATTGGACATTGTACCCTGTACCATAATTACCTTTGCCATATCTATACCTGCTGTCTGAATTTATGTGGTAGTCTGTTGCTTTATCATGAATATTAAACTGTAGTGTGAACAGTAACTTCCTTAGAGCTGTGCCAATTGTTCCTCATGAAAAGGAATTTTTATAATTTTTCCTGTAGAGACTGCATACTCATAAAGCCTGCTGTTAAACTGCTCATATGTGCCAAACTCTGTTCTGTCACATATAACGCCCTCGCATGCATCAATAAGCTCCTTTGCCTTTTCAATAAGGGCATCGTCTACAGGCTCAAAGCTTCTTGCGCTGACAATCTCAGCAGAAAGCGCCTTTGCCGCAGGATAATCCAGATCATTTTCATAGATGATTCCTGTCGCAAACGGGATACCCTTTCGCTGTAAGCTCCTGAAGCTTTTTCTGCCCAGGCCCCCTCCTGCTATGACAAATATCCTCGCCCTTCCATCCGGTTTTTCCAGCTCTAAATCCTCTCCTGTTTCGTCAAAGCTTCCTGCCGTAATTCCAAAAAGCCCTGAAACATATTGGTCAGTAAATACCTCCTCGGGAGTTCCGTATCTGTCCACATATCTGCCATCTATACACAAAATATGGTCTGACACACGCTTTGCCATATCAAGCTCATGGAGCGACATGATAACCGTAAGATTCTTCTGTCTTTTAAGCCTTTGGAGTATTGATAAAAACTCAAGCTTGTACTTTATATCAAGATACGAGGTAGGCTCGTCTAACACTATAATCTCCGGCTGCTGGCATATAGCCCGTGACAGCATAACCCGCTGTCTTTGTCCATCGCTTATCTTTGTAAAATCCTTATCTTTTATCTGTGATACATTGACCAGCTCCATCGCCTCATCCACAGCCTTTTTGTCCTCATCCGAAAGTACTCCGAACCGGCCTGTGTATGGATATCTGCCGGTCGCAACCACATCATAGCAGGTCATAAGCTCCGTCTTTAGCTTATCGGTGAGCACAACAGCCATTTTCTTTGCAAATTCATTGCCATTCATCGTCACTACATCACTTTTATCAAGATATATCGTACCACTCACAAGCGAAAGCTGTCTTGCAATACTTTTTAAAATAGTCGATTTACCGGCACCGTTTGGCCCGATTAATGTGAGAATCTCTCCCCTTTTCAGGGAAAAATCAATATTTTCAATAAGCGGCCTGTTATCATATCCAACGGCCAGCTTTTGAGCAGTAAAATAATATTCCATCAGACATTTTTCTCCTTGCTGCGTCTTATCATGATAAACAGCACTACCGGTGCACCAAATACTGCCGTAACCGTGCTGATACTAAGCTCCGTAGGCGCAAACATCATCCTCGCAAGCAAATCACAAAACAGGCAGAACACCGCTCCCCCAAGGAAGCAGGCCGGTATCATATATATAGGCTTTGTGCTCTTTAGCATGCTTTTTACTATGTGTGGCACGGCTATTCCGACAAACGATATCGGTCCCGCAAACGCCACTATACATGCGGAAAGCAGACTTGAAAGCAATACCAGAAGCACCCGGATGCGCTTTATGTTTACACCCAGATTTACGGCATATGACTCTCCGAGCTGATATGCCATAAGAGGCTTTGACATTAGAAAAACAAAAACAAATGTGATTCCCACCACAATGCTCATCACCCCAACGCTGTCCCAGGTCATGCCCGAAAAGCTTCCCCTTGACCAGTTATGCAGGTTTACTATGTCCGAATCATCTGCAAATGTCACCACAAACTCCGTCACCGCAGAGCATATGTAGCCAATCATGACACCGCTCACCACAAGCATTGACATGCTGCTTACCTTTCTTGAAATGATAAGCACAAAGCCCATTGAAAGCATTGCTCCCAAAAACGCTGCTGCAATCATGGCCAGTGAGCTCACACGTATGGCATTTCCAAGTAAAAATACCATAACAAGTGCCACAATCATCTTAGCCCCCGATGATATGCCGAGCACAAAAGGTCCCGCGATTGGATTATGAAAAAAAGTCTGCAAAAGATATCCTGCAAGCGCTAATGCCCCGCCCAGTATCATCGCTGCGATAGCTCTTGGCATGCGGATATCCCACACAATACGTCCTACCCTGTCTGAGTGGTCATAAAGTGTCGCAAATGCATCCTTAAATGATATGTGTACAGTTCCTATACACACATTCATGATAAGCAATATGATAATTAAGATTATAAGAATAATAAATGTTGTAAAACACCTTATTTTTCTGGTTTTTTCCATTTTGTAGCTCCGATTTTTATCTTTTTGTGCTATTGATTTTCCTGCATTCTGTCATATCCGGTAACAATTCAGCCCACCACACACATTCCACAAATCACAGTTATCTGAGCTTAAACAGATATTTCATGCCGCTGTCGGGTGCACCTGTAATCATCGAATGCATATCATCAATCATATATCCGATGGACATAGACTGCTGATACATATCGTTCGTGG
>ENA-OPVL01001826-OPVL01001826.1-human-gut-metagenome-genome-assembly--contig:-NODE-1826-length-12301-cov-1.918831_pt1 | contig 12301 bp, 10 predicted proteins | sample MGYA00241496_ERZ501984 | MGnify/ENA primary metagenome ERZ501984 (study PRJEB25962, sample SAMEA2042986) | human gut metagenome | biome: human gut; feature: human-associated habitat; material: faeces... | reverse complement strand
GCTGTAAAATGGGCGAGGGCTGGCTGCTGACAGCAGAAATGCTGGAGCTTGTACAGTCCGGATATGAAAATATTGTCTGTGCACAGCCATTCGGCTGTCTGCCAAATCATATCTGCGGAAAGGGTATGGTGAATAAGATTCGGGAGCTGTACCCGGAGGCCAACATCACGCCCATTGATTATGACCCCAGCGCTACCCGCGTTAATCAGGAAAACCGCATTAAGCTGATGCTGGCGACAGCAAAGTAAAAAAGTATAAAAGATTCAAAGGCGTTCTACCGTACTTAAGTAGAACGCCTTTACTGTTTTTGCCCCTTAACGACAGCCCTTTTCAAAGAAAACCTCCGCACCATCCCGCAACAAATAATTTACAATCTTTTTGCTTGTAGCACACAAATATGCTGTGCTATAATATTCACCGCAATTTTATAGAATGAAAGTCAGGTGCTTTATATATATGGAAAACAAAATAACTACCCGCGAATGGCTGCCGTTAATCGGCATGACCGTTTCCGCCTTTATTTTTAACACATCGGAATTTATGCCCATAGGCCTTTTAACGGATATCGCCGAAGATTTCCGCATGACGGAAGCGCAGGCAGGCATGCTGATTACCATTTACGCCTATGTTGTAATGCTCATGAGCCGCTGATGATTGCCGCTTCCCGCTATCCGCTGCGCAAGCTTTTGCTGGCAACCATCAGCCTGTTCGCCGTATCGCATGTAGCCTCTGCCTTCGCCACCGGCTTTTGGACGCTGCTGCTTTCGCGTATAGGCGTAGCCTTCGCCCACTCCATTTTCTGGTCCGTCGCCTCGCCTATCGCCGTGCGTCTGGTCAAAAGTCCCTTTAAAGCACTAGCTATGAGTATGATTGTAACCGGCACGGCCATCGCCATCATCGTCGGCCTGCCTTTAGGACGTATCATCGGCCTTTACGTAGGCTGGCGCATGGCCTTTATGTGTATCGCCGTTTTAGCCTTTATCGTACTAGCCTACATGTTCCTGGTATTTCCCAAGCTGGAAAAAAGCGAACCGTTTACGCTTTCGCAGTTGCCGGTAATGCTGAAAAATCCTGTGCTCATCGGCCTCTATATGATGTCCTTTTTGCTCCCCACCGGCTATTACACCGCCTACAGCTATATCGAGCCTTACCTGAAGCAGATTGCGCTGATGGATGATGCCTGGATAACCATCACCTTGGTTATTTTCGGTGCAGCCGGACTTTTGGGCAGTGCAGCCTTTTCCAAATGGTATGATAAATGCCGCTATCACTTCTTCCGCATCACCGTACTTGGCGTTGCAGTTGTTTTGCTGCTGCTCTACCCCGTAAGCATCAATCATTATCTGCTGGTGCTGCTCTGCGCAATCTGGGGCATTTTCGTTACCGCCTTCAACGTTGTAGGCCAGGCAGAGCTTTTGCGCACAACTACTATGAGCACCTCCGCTGTGGCTATGTCGATTTACTCCGGCATTTATAATCTTGGTATCGGCAGCGGCAGCTATCTGGGCGGACTTATCTGTACGCATGCTTCCATCGCTTATATAGGTCTCGGCGGCGGCGCAATCGTGCTGCTTTCCTTTATTTACTGTGCCTTTTTCCTGATTTCTGCTATGCGCCGTCAGCAATCTGAGGCGGAAAAATAAATTTAACCGTCAAAAAGCGTATAATAAACTGTGTATTAAATTTCCTCACTTGCTATATTTCCTGTTTTTATTTATAATTAAGAGATACGTAAGATTACAAAGAAGGAGATTTTCTATCAATATGTCTGCAAGTACAACCAAAACCAAGAATCAACCATCCCGTAAACCTGTATTGCTGGATTACTTAAAAGCCTTCACTAAGGATAAATTAATTTTTGCAGCGCGTCAGCTCTGCATCACCTACAGCAAGCTCAAAAAGGACGAGCTGGCAGAAAAAATCTGCACAGAAATGCAAAAACCGGAAATTGCAGCAAAACGCTTTGCTATTATGCCGGACGAAAATATTCAGGCCTTCGAAGCAGCCATGGAGAAAAAATGCTTCCATCCTACCTACAGTGAATATGCACTGCTGCTGCCCTTTATTTCTATGGGCTACATTGTTTCCTATCCCGACGACTGCTTTGAAGCAGTAAAGGAAGCACGCACTGTCTACAAAAAAATCAACACCGCAAATTTCCAGGCACACCGCCAACAGCTGGCATGGCTTTTGGACTGCATCACCGCAATGTCCAGCCTGCACCTTATCCTGCCAGTAGAATTTTTCTGCGAAATGTATAATCAAAAAGCAGGCTTTGAGCTTACTCCGGAAACTCTGCCGCAATTACTTGCCGAGGTTCCGAGCAACTTTAACCCCTGCGCAATCAAAGACGGCCGCATTCTGCTCAAGAAAAATGACAGCGATGATTTCTACACCAGACTGGAGCAAGGTAGAAAGCCCTTCGGCCTGTACCTGCCTACCGTAAAGGAAATCACCATGCTTTCCCACTACGGTTATATGCAATCTACTACCGCATATCAGGATCTGCATGACTTCTTCACTCAAGAGCTGAATGTTGCGGCACTGGATGCACATTACTGGTGCCAGTACATCTATGAATTTGAAAACTCCAACACCGACGGCAATACCTCTGAGCTGATTCAGAAGCTGCAGGCTAATATTCCCGCTTGGAACAATTACAGCCATCTCGGCAGACTTTCCGTACTGCTGCAGAACGCCCGCAACAATGCTACCCGTATGTTCTGTCTCGGTGGCCACACTCCTAACGAAACTATCAAGCTGCTGCGTGACGCACAACAGGCAGCTCAGCAAAATACCCGTGTAGGTGCCAAAGCGAAAAAGGTTTATCCTAACGATCCCTGTCCCTGCGGCAGCGGCAAAAAGTATAAAAAATGCTGCGGTAAAAAGCACTGAGCAGCAGGCTATGCTTTAGTGTAAGAAGGAATTGCAATGAAGAAATTTTTAGTCGTTGATTTTGAATTTACTACCTACGAGCGCCCTGTCGGCCGTCCGCGCGGCTTCTTTTCCGAGATTATCGAAATCGGCGCAGTGAAGCTGAACGGCGAACCGTTAACCGACTGCGGACGCATCCAGAGCTTTGTCAAACCACATTTTTATCCTAAGCAGGCCAAGGATTCTATGGATTTTTGCATGATAACCGCCAAAGATATGCAGCAGGCCATTGAATTTCCTGCCATGGTGCAGGAGCTGGCAGCGCTGTATGAAAGCGGCGAAACCTACTTTGTAGCTTGGGGAACCGAGGATTACAAGGTGCTGCAGACAGGCTGCGAGCGTCATAAAATCGAAAACCCCGTAAAATACGAAGACTATCTTGATTTGGCGCTAGCCTACCGCCTGTGGAAGGGTGATGATTACACCACCGGTCTGAAAAAGGCTACCGAGGAACAGGAGGTCAACACCGCCGGCCTGTGGCACACCGCCTTTGACGATGCCAACAACACCGGCAAGCTGCTGATTGAAATGTTTAACCGTGGCTGGAAGCTGGAGGATTTCTTCGCTGCCCGCGAGGTTTACGAAGCGGAGCGCGCTGCCCGTCAGGCAGAACGTGCCAAGCACCATAACGGTTACAGAAGATGGTAAAATTTTAAAGCGCACCATAAAAAAGCTATCACCGGGCTTTGCCCGCTGATAGCTTTTTTGCTTTTTATGCTGTTTATATTTAGTAACGGCTGAAAATCTCCTGCACCTCGTTGCGCTCCTGCGTCCGCAAAAGTGCCAGCTGCAGCAAAAGGCGTGCCTTTTGCGGATTCAAATTATCCGCATACAGGAAGCCCTGCTCCTGCCAACGTTCCAGGCCTGCGGCAACAATACCGCTGCCTGTGCGGCTGGAACGCACAACCACAACGCCGCGGCCGACAGCCTCCGCCAGCGCCGCTTCCACAGCCTCATGAATGCTGCCCATACCGCTGCCGGCGTAGATAAGACCACGCGCGCCTGCTGCCAGTGCCGCATCCACAAATACGCGGTCCTCACCGATATGCGTGTAGATGATATCCACGCGCGGTAAAGCAGTAACACCAGTTACGTCAAATTCGCTCTGCAGTGTGTGCGGACGCACGCTGCGATAATAGTAATGTACCTCACCGCCAACTATAAAGCCTAAAGGACCGCCGTTCGGTGCCTTAAACGTCGCCACATTCGCCGTGTTTGTCTTGGTCACGTCACGCCCGCTGTAGATTTCATCGTTCATCATCACCAGCACGCCCTGCCCGGCGCTTGCAGCATCCACAGCCACCTTAACAGCGTTGATAATATTCAAAGGTCCGTCGGCACTGACTGCGGTGGCAGGACGCATTGCGCCCACGAGTACCACCGGCTTAGCACTCTTTACCGTCAGGTTCAGGAAGAAGGCCGTTTCTTCCATAGTATCGGTACCATGGGTAATAACAACGCCGTCGACATCATCCTGCGCCAGCAGCTCATTGCAGCGCTGCGCCAGACGCAGCAGCAACGCATCGGTAATACTGCTGCTGTCGATATTGCACAGTTGCTCGCCGCTGATGTGCGCCAGCTCGCCCAGTTCAGGCACACCTGCCAGCAAATCGGCAACGCTGTAGGCACCGGCAGTATAGCCTGTCATCTGGGTGCCGGAGGAAGCCTTGCCGGCAATAGTGCCGCCGGTTGCTAAAATTACAATGTTCTTCAACTCAGTTTTTTCCATCAGCCTGACCTCCATCAGTCCTTCTTTCAGCTTCGCAGCCAATGCTTATTTTACCAGGCCCTTTTCCTGCAGATAATCTGATACCATGTCTGCCGCTTCGGCAGTAATCTTAATACATTTAGTTCTGTATTCCGGTGTGCCGAAGCTCAGGCGGTTCAGTGCTCTGCAGCAGGAAGTGCCGAAATGCTTGGTAAAGCGCTCATGAAACTCATGCGTATATTTATAGACCTCTGTCTGATGTTTTTCAGACGGGTCCAATCTGCCCACGATAGAGCTGATAACCAGGCAGGAACCGCTCAGCGCACCGCACACGCAGCCGCTGCGGCCGATACCGCCGCCCATGCCGGACACCATGCGGATTGCTACATCCGGCAGGCCCAGCTTTAAGCCGTCATTGCACGCCTTAACTACGGATTCCACGCAGTTATTGCCATCGTTATGATATTGTTCTGCTAAATCATAAATTTCCTTCATATTCTATGCCTCCAAAAAATAACCTAATCCTGTTTATTTTAGCAAGCATAGAACAAAATAGCAAGAAAAATGCTGTGACCGAAAAGCCACAGCATTTTATATCAAAGACCGAACATAGTCTTTGCCAGCTTTATTCCGCTCTCTGTTTTAAAAATCCGCTCCACAGCCTTGGCAATATTCTCCTTCGGCGTACCGTCCTCATAAAAATTTACTATAAAATCAGCTTCCACAAGCAGCTGATAATCAAGACCGTCAATGATATTATACGTATGGTGATGACCGACAAGATAGCAGATGCGTTCAATTTTTTCAGGGGCATACCCAACCTTTTGCAAAAGTTTGCGTGCTACCGCAGGTCCCTCCTGCTCCTGAATTTTACCGGTGCAATGACCGGCGCCGTACTTGGCTTCACCCGGCTTAATACCGCAGTCATGCACAAGACCAGCCGCCTCCACAAGCTCCGTCAGCTCTGCATCCGCAGCCTCGCTCTCAGCCAGCTGCCTGGCCAGGCTGGCAACCTTGATAAAATGCTGGCAGCGGCGTGCATCTCCGACAAAAAAAGCTGTCATCTCATTATATAAAGCAACGTTTTTATTCATAGCATTCACTCCAATCCGACTAAAATACGATTCAATCTTATTTTGGCCTAAACAATGCAGTTTTGCAAGTTTTTTTGCCATAATAATATTATATAAGCATTCTCCCCCAACACACAGAAAAGCGCTCTTAGCCTGCATTACGCAAGACATCGAGCGCCTTCCTGTTTTATTAGGGAGTTTGATTAGGGAGAAGCAAATTATTTTTCCTCAATAGGATAATCCTGCAGAGCATCATAGCCTGTTTCACCGGTACGAATCTTAACAACATCCTCAACATCATAGATGAAGATTTTGCCATCGCCGTATTTGCCGGTATACAGAACCTGCTTAGCAACATTGACTACCGCTGCAACAGGAATTGCGGAAACAATCATTTCAACCTTTACCTTCGGCAGCAGGTGTGCAGCAACCTCAGCACCACGATACATTTCCGTGGAGCCCTTTTGAATGCCATAGCCCAGAACCTTGGTAACAGTCATGCCGGTAATTCCCAGCTTATCCAAAGCATTCTTCAATGCTTCGAAACGATTTTGCGAGGTGATAATAACAACCTTGCTCATCTTTACTGCACCTGCAGGCTTAGCTGCAGTTTCCTTGACCGGAGTAACATAAGTAGTAGTAACAGAGGTCTGTGCCTCCAACGGAGTTTGCATAAAGTCGGCATAGCTGCTGAGCAGGCCATGCTCTTCCATATCCAGGCCTTTGATTTCTTCGGATTCCTTAACACGCAGACCGAAGAGCTTATCAAGAACTTTAAAGATAATCGTCATCGTAATCGCAACATAGGTTGCTACAACTACAACGCCGAGGATTTGTTTTACCAGGAAATCAGTACCGCCGCCATAGAAGAGCCCGCCGTCAAGAGCGAAGAGACCGGTTGCGAGAGTACCGAAGGCACCGCAGACACCATGAACAGAAATTGCACCGACAGGATCATCAATCTTCAGCTTCTGGTCGAAGAATTCAACTGCAGCAACTACCAGTACACCGGCAATCAGTTTCTTATATAATACGGTGTCACCTTTCAGCTTGTCGGGTACCACATTGTCTATATTCTTTATGAAGATAATATCCGCATCAAGGTCATTCAAGTTTTCAATCAAGGCGCCATGACCGCCGGGACGGAACAACAATTTGCCATTGTCGCGGAAGGGTTTGTTTTCCATATCGGCGGCAATGGTATCGGTGCTCGGTTTCTGTTCCGAAAAAGAGATGTTATAATCCACCCCATACTTCTTTGCATAAGCGGCAGCCTTTTCGTCTACCAAAGCCTTGAACAAGGCACGATGTTCGGGCGAAACCGTGAAATGCACATTCACCTTACCGTTCTTATTGGCAGCATACAATGCTCCTTCTACCAAGTGCTCTTCCAGCGGCGTGCGGCTACCGTCTTCATACTTATGGAACTTAAGCAATCCTTTGGGCAGAGCACCATAGTTCAGTCCGGCCCCTTCGAGTAAGGCAGCAACAACCGCCTTGTAGTTTCCAGCGGCAACCAAAGTCGGTATATCCTTTCCGGCAGTCCTCTGGCAAGCGGTATTCAAGTCATCATAGAAGGCAAACTTCTCTATTTTCTCAAAGAAAGTCTTTTCAAAGTTTGTCTGGGGAGTGTCATAGTCTGCCCCGAGAAATTCAAACAAGTTCTTGAACATACGGCTGGCAGCTCCCGAAGCAGGCACAAACTTCACCACCACTTTATCGGTTTGTGTATATGCCTCCCAGGCATCCAGGTATTTCTTCTGTTCATCCGTATCCGGAGCCAGTATACCCTTTTCTACAGAAGCGGCGGCAGACAGCTTCAAGTATGGAAAACCTTTTTCGAAACAAGCCAACTGTTCAGCTATTTGTTCTTCGGAGATGCCTTTATTTTCGAGCAACTCTTTGTCTTGCGGTGTTATCATAATATCTTGTTTTATTAATTCATGCCCAAAAATACAAAAAAAGCAGAACTGCCGTCAAGAAAATGAAGAAAAAACTTACCTTTGAAGCATAAAATACGGACGATTATGGAAACTGATGAATTTTTCACTATCAAAGAGAAAGATTTACTCTTCTCGCTCTACCGCAAACTGTTGCAACTTTCCGGAGAAACCCTCCAGAAGGGGGACTGCAAAAAGCTGAAAACACATCTTGTCAATACTATACAGAACAACCGTATCCAGCGTGATATATTCGGTTTGAATCCCGTCATCAAAGATATGCAGACGGCTGTCATTGTAGCGGAAGAAATCGGAATGAAGCGTGCTTCTATCCTGGGGCTCATGCTGCACGACTCCGTGCGCTGCGGCACTTGCACCGCTCTGGAAGTGGAGCAAATCTATGGCGAGGATGTGGCAGGCATCATCCGGGGATTGATACGTGTAAACGAACTTTATTCCAAAAGCCCTACCATCGAGTCCGAGAATTTCCGCAACTTGTTGCTGACTTTCGCTGAGGACATGCGTGTCATTCTCATTATGATTGCCGACCGCGTAAACATCATGCGGCAGATAAAAGATTGCAAGAACGATGAAGCCCGTCGGCAGGTAGCCAACGAAGCGGCTTATCTCTATGCGCCCCTTGCCCATAAGCTGGGTCTGTACAAATTGAAGTCGGAACTGGAAGACCTCTCATTGAAATATACAGAAAAGGAAGTTTACTACCATATCAAGGAAAAACTGAATGAGACCAAGGCATCGCGTGACAAGTACATTGCCGCCTTCATTGCACCGGTACAGAAGAAGCTCGAAGAAGCCGGACTGAAGTTCCATATCAAAGGACGCACCAAGTCCATCCACTCCATCTACCAGAAAATGAAGAAGCAGAAATGCCCCTTCGAAGGCGTGTATGACCTGTTCGCCATCCGCGTCATCCTGGACTCTTGCCTGGAAAAGGAGAAACTGGAATGTTGGCAGGCCTACTCCATCGTAACAGATATGTACCAGCCTAACCCGAAAAGGCTACGCGACTGGCTGTCCGTACCTAAAAGCAACGGATATGAATCACTGCACATCACCGTGATGGGCCCCGAAGGCAAATGGGTGGAAGTACAAATACGTACCGAACGCATGGATGATATTGCCGAACGAGGCCTGGCCGCCCATTGGCGATACAAAGGAGTGAAAGGTGAATCTGGTCTTGACGAATGGCTGACTTCCGTACGCGAAGCCTTAGAGAGCTCGGACAGCAACGGACTGGAAACGATGGACCAGTTCAAACTGGATTTGTACGAAGACGAGGTATTTGTATTTACTCCCAAAGGTGATTTGTTCAAACTTGCCAAAGGCTCCACCGTGCTCGATTTTGCGTTCCACATCCATAGCAAACTGGGCTGCAAATGTATCGGTGCAAAAGTGAACGGCAAGAATGTACAGCTGAAGCAAATGCTGCATAGCGGTGACCAGGTGGAGATAATGACATCGAATACGCAGACGCCCAAGCAGGACTGGCTGAACATCGTAACCACCTCCAAGGCACGCACCAAAATACGCCAGGCATTGAAGGAAATGGCTGCACGCCAGCACGCCTTCGCTAAGGAAACCCTGGAACGCAAGTTCAAGAACCGGAAGATAGAGTATGATGAAGGAACCATGATGCGCCTCATCAAGCGCCTCGGTTTCAAGATAGTGACCGACTTCTATCAAGCCATAGCCGATGAAGAACTGGATGTCAACGAGATTATAGACAAATACCAGGAACAGCAAAGACGGGAAAATGATACGCGCGACGATATTGTCTACCGCAGTGCTGAAGGCTATAACCTTCAACAAGGCATACCGGAAGAGATAGGTACCAAAGAAGATGTACTGGTCATTGATCAAAATCTGAAAGGATTGGATTTCAAGTTGGCACGCTGCTGCAATCCCATCTATGGAGATGATGTATTCGGCTTTGTCAGTGTGACGGGAGGCATCAAGATACACCGTTGCGACTGTCCCAATGCCAGCGACTTGCACTCACGTTTCGGCTACCGTATCGTGAAGGCACGCTGGGCCGGAAAGTCACAAGGTACACAGTACCCCATCACCCTGCGCGTAGTGGGACACGATGACATCGGCATCGTGACCAACATCACTTCCATCATTTCCAAAGAAACGGGTATTACTTTGAGAAGCATCGGCATTGACTCGCATGACGGGCTGTTCTCCGGAACACTGACCATCATGGTGAGCGATACGGGACATCTGGAAACACTTGTCAAGAAACTGAGAACAGTAAAGGGAGTGAAACAGGTTTCAAGGAATTAAGCAACAACTATAATCCATGAAGTACGACTTTAAAAAGCAGTTGCGCAGTTTCGGATATGCCTGGAAAGGTATCCGGTGTTGCATAGGAAAAGAACAGAACCTGAACTTCCATCTGATAGCTACGGCTGTGGTAGTCATTGCAGGATTCGTTTTAGGCATTACCCGCATGGAGTGGATGATAATCATTCTCTGCATCGGAGTGGTGATAGCAGCCGAACTGTTCAATACCGCCATTGAGAAGCTGGTCGACCTGGTGTCTCCCCAACAGCATCCCGTGGCAGGGCAAGTAAAAGACATAGCCGCCGGAGCAGTACTGGTATGTGCTGCAACGGCGGCCATTATAGGATTGATTGTATTTATCCCTTACCTCACCCGCTTCTTCTTATAATAAGGATAGGTCAGCAGTACAAAGAAAAATACGGCAAGCATAGCAGCAACAGACGCCACATGGTATATCTGCGCTTTGTCCATCAGGTGGCAAGCCACAGCCATGCCCACCAGCAGCCCTGCCTCCATGAACAAATGGCAAGTGGTGTTTGCCGTTCCACGCTGGCAATGGTGCGACAGCTTGACGAACATCTTCATGAACGGGACTGTAATGAACACCAATACAGCCAATGCCGCCAATGACCAGTAATCGCCCACAAACATCAGTGGCAGCAACGCTCCCGGTACAAAAGCAATCAACAGCATATTGATGGCAGGTACCCATGCACGCGGCAATAAGAAGCGGTCCATATTGCACAACGACACGCCTATCGGAGCACGGAAAGCCACATATACCCTCGATGCGAAAAATATGCTGGCCAGTCCGGCCGCTACAGACAGATAGGTCACCATACGGAAACCATACATCCTATACATTCCAATACCCAACACAACACCCACCAGCATGCCCAAGCGTGCAGCCCATGCATATACCATGTTTCCTGCGCTGCGGCGCGCGGAAGTCGTTATGTCGATGGCCACCGTAATGCCCGCTGTGGTTGCCAGCCCGAAACATGCTCCCTGCACAGCGGCAAGCAGCAGAAATTTCGTATAACCATCCACAAAGGCATATCCCAGAACAGCCGCCAGCATAATGAGTGCGGAGTAAAGGAGCACGTGTTTCCTTTTATATTCATCGACCAGATAGGCATGGAAAGGACCGACAGCAAACATGGCCACCGCAAAGACCAGAAACATGCTGCCCGCCTGCCCGACGGAAACACCCAACTGCTCTCCCATCACAAAAGGAAGCAAAGGGAAAAGCATATAGACGGATATGAACAGCAACAGATTTGCCGTACACATCCGCCAAAAATTGAGTGTCATGAGTTTGTTAGTACTGTTCTTTCTCATTCGGGAAATCTAAATTCTTCACATCGGATACATAACGGCTGATGGCATCCGTCATCACTGTATGCAGGTCGGCATAGCGACGCAGGAAACGGGGACGAAAACCGTTATTCATACCCAGCATATCCTGAACCACCAACACCTGGCCGTCCACATCGCCACCGGCACCGATGCCTATAACGGGTATAGTCAGCTCGCTTGCCACGCGGGCAGCCAATGCGGCAGGAATCTTCTCCAATACCAGTCCGAAGCATCCGGCTTCTTCCAGCAAATGCGCATCGCGTACCAGTTTCTCGGCTTCGGCATCATCCTTCGCACGGACCGTATATGTTCCATACTTGTTGATGGATTGGGGCATCAGTCCGAGATGTCCCATGATGGGAATACCGGCGCTGAGGATACGCTTCACCGTACCGATGATTTCCTCGCCTCCCTCCAGTTTGAGGGCGTCGGCATGGCTTTCTTTCATAATACGGATAGCGGAAGCCAATCCCTCCAGTTCGTTGCCCTGATAAGAGCCGAAAGGCATGTCGACAATGACCATGGCACGCTTCACACCGCGAACCACGGATTTGCCATGATAAATCATCTGGTCGAGCGTGATGGGAAGCGTGGTGACATTGCCTGCCATTACATTGGAAGCGGAATCTCCCACCAGAATCACGTCTACCCCGGCACCGTCCACAATCTGCGCCATAGTATAGTCGTATGATGTCAACATTGATATTTTTTCGCCTCTCTGTTTCATTTCGATAAGGCGATGTGTAGTCACTTTACGAGTGTCGTCTGAAATATATCCAGCCATAATCTTAATGAATGTGTTAATGAGTTATCAATTAAAATAGCGCGCAAAGTTAGCGCTTTTTCCCATTACTTGTGCACTTGAAGCATTTTATCGTAAGTGAATCCCGTAAAATCATCCAATACACAATGACATAACGGAGCGACGGCCTCACGGGAGTTGGTCGTTGCCAGTCCTATCACGGTGGCTTCGGATGCCA
>ENA-OPVL01001819-OPVL01001819.1-human-gut-metagenome-genome-assembly--contig:-NODE-1819-length-12343-cov-3.165446_pt1 | contig 12343 bp, 10 predicted proteins | sample MGYA00241496_ERZ501984 | MGnify/ENA primary metagenome ERZ501984 (study PRJEB25962, sample SAMEA2042986) | human gut metagenome | biome: human gut; feature: human-associated habitat; material: faeces... | reverse complement strand
CCGGTAAACGAGCCGGGGCCACGGCCGCACACTACGCACGCAACTTCACCGCGCGAAATGCCCGCATCCGCCAACAAGGCATCGATTTCAGGCAAAAGCTTAACGTTCGATGCGCGAAACGCACCAACCTCGCGTGAAGCGATGCAGTCAATGGTTTTCTTGGCACGATCGAGAAGACCTATTCCCAAGGAAATCATTTCATTTGCCGTGTCGAAAGCAACTACGTAGTTGTTCATGCGAATCCTGTTCTAATTGCATTGCGGCCGCCGATGCCATCTCCGTAAAAGCAACGGGGGCGGCACGGTATGGGCAAGCAACGTTTAATGCCTGTTTTCTTTCGCTAGCTATCCTAGCGCATGCCCCTGAAAACAGAAAAACCAGGCGCAATCCTTCCGAAAAGAACGCGCCTGGCAAAAAGCTAAGCCAGCACAGCCCGCCAACTCTGAAGCATTGATTCTGCCGATCCGTGGGCACATGCCCGAATTGCCCGAACGTTTTCGCCCTCGACGGCAAGATACACCTCGAGCCTATCTTCTGGCATTTCTTCGGGAAATTTCGAAGCCCACTCGATGCAGGAAACGCCATCGCCTTCGACGTATTCGTAAAATGCCAAGTCTTCCAATTGGTAAGGGGAATCAAGACGATAGAGATCAAAATGGTACAGGGGAAGACGCCCATCGGTGTATTCAACCACCAAGTTGAAGGTGGGGCTCGTTACCGCCTGCGCAACGCCCAAGGCAGCTGCCAGCCCCTGGGTAAAATGCGTTTTTCCCGCCCCCAGATCTCCGTCGAGTGTCACAACAGCACCTGAATCAAGCACGCCAGCCAGTGCCGCTGCGCAAGCTTGCGTTTCCTCTACCGAAGAGGTACGTGCTATTTCAACCCATTTGCCGGACATAAAGATTCCCTTCGGAAAAGCAGGATCCAACAAGAGCGCTCAATGAGGAACAACCCCATTGAGCGCTTTGGCGCCTTGGCGCCCATGCATTCATTTAACGACAAGCAGAATTACCTGATGGTCTTTTCTGCAGCCGAAACCGTATGCTCCATGGTGATAGAAGTGGTAACAGAACCGAGACCGCCTGGGACCGGGGTGATGGCATCGACAACGGGCTCGACCGATTCATAGTCGACATCGCCGCACAGGTTACCGTCCTTGTCAAAGTTGATACCAACATCCAAAACCGTCTGACCTTCGCGGAAGCACGATGCATCAAAGGCACGTGCGCGGCCCGTTGCGCAAATAACGATGTCTGCCGTGCGCATGATCTTGGGCAGGTCCTCCGTGCGGGAATGGCAGATGGTCACGCTGGCATTACGGCGAAGCAGCAGCATGGCAACAGGTTTGCCCACCACAAGACTGCGACCAACAACAACCACGTGCTTGCCCTCTACGGGGATATCGTAAAAATCGAGAGCCCTTACGCAAGCTTCTGCGGTGCTAGGAGCAAAGCCTTCCTTGGCATCGGTAAACACCGCACCAAGCGATGCAGTGGAAACGCCGTCGATGTCCTTCGCCATAGCAAGCTCATCGCAAACAAGCTTGTCTTCCATCTCAGAGGGAAGAGGGCGGAACACCAAGCAACCATGAATGCTTGAATCGGCGTTGATGCGGCGAATTTGCAGGAGCAGTTTTTCCTGGGAAACCTTTTCATCGAGCTCGAACACACGTGTGGTCAGACCCAAAGCCTTTGCGCGCTTGCAAGCAGTGCGCTCGTAGCTCAGGTCGTCGGGGCGGGACCCTACGCGAACGATAGCAAGCGTAGGTTCGATGCCCAAGATCTTCAGACGCTCGACACGATGAGCAAGATCGGCGGCAATCGCATCAGTAACTGGTTTCGATTTCAAAATGCGGGTCATACTTATCTGAGTCCCTCCAACACAAATACGTAAATATCATCGGCACGCTTGCCCCATTCAATAATGAGACATTCTGTTTCGTCAGTGTAACGCTTCGCAAGCTTGCGATCCTCGAGCATTTTGGCATTGACGAAGATGTTCAGGGCAGCGCCCTTTAGTGCCCCTTTCGCAAAGGAAACACCCGTGGCAACATCGGAAAGCGCCATCTTTGAGCCATTATGAGCCATAAAATCGGAAAGATCGATAACGCGAGCACATGCTTTCATGATCGACAGGGGCACTTCGATGGCATCGATGAGCGCCTTCTGCATTGCTTTGGTGCGCTGCGCCTTTTCTTCTTCGGTAGCGCGGGGCATTTTAAAGCATGCCGCCAAAGGGGCAAATGCCTCAGAGTCCTTCTTCGACAAGGCAAGGAGCTCTTCGCGCACCCGCTGAAGCTGCGATAGGCATTCCTTCACCTGGTCTTCCACGTCGACATAGCTTTTCTTGCCAACCGTCAGGTTTCCCACCATAGAATTCAACGCTGACCCCAAAGCTCCCACGTATGCGGCGGCAGCACCGCCACCAGGGGTTGGGGTGCCAGCGGCAACCTCGTCAATTAATGTCCACTCGCTCAAGATGTTTCCTAATCGTTTATTACCTATGACAACGATACGGGCCAGCGCACCTGCGCCAGCCCGATAATACCTTGCTAGTATTTCCAGCTATTCTCTAGCAGCCTAGAACAAGCCAGAGATCTTGCCCGTTTCATCAACGTCGATCTTGAAGGCAGCAGGAGCCTTGCCCAAGCCCGGCATGGTCATGACATTACCGGTAAGGGCAACAACGAAACCAGCGCCTGCAGATACCTTAACCTGACGAACCGTGATGCGGAAATTGCGCGGAGCACCAAGCAGCGCAGCATCGTCGGAGAAGCTGTACTGGGTTTTCGCCATGCAAACCGGCATAGATCCAAAGCCCAATTCTTCAAGCTGCTTGATTTCCTTCTTTGCAGCAGGAGCAAAGTCTACCCCATCTGCATGGTAAATGCGCTTGGCAACTGCCTCGATCTTTTCCGCGAGACCCATATTATCTTCGTAGGTGAAGGTCAGAGAGCTTTCCTGCTCGCACAGACGCATAACTTCCTCAGCCAACTCTACGCCGCCTTCGCCGCCTTTTGCCCAAACCTGGGAAAGGGCAACGTTGACACCGAGCTCCTGACACTTGGCGCGAACCAGATCGATTTCTGCCTGAGTATCAGTGGGGAATTCGTTGATGGCGACAACGCATGGGAGGCCGAACACCTGAGTAATGTTTTCCACGTGCTGAAGCAAGTTGGGAAGACCCTTTTCCAGCGCTTCGAGGTTTTCCTCGTTCAGGTCGGCCTTGGCAACGCCGCCATGGTTCTTCAGCGCACGAACCGTGGCAACTACTACAACAGCATCAGGCTTCAAGCCCGCAAGACGACACTTGATGTCCAGGAACTTCTCGGCTCCCAGGTCGGCACCAAAACCGGCTTCAGTTACCGCGTAGTCGCCCAGAGCAAGAGCCATGTTGGTTGCCATGATGGAATTGCAGCCATGTGCGATGTTGGCGAAAGGACCGCCGTGCACGAATGCGGGGGTTCCTTCGAGCGTCTGAACCAAATTAGGCTTCAGCGCATCCTTCAAAAGCGCAGCCATAGCGCCTTCAGCATGAAGGTCATGGGCGGTAACGGGCTTATCGTCGCGGGTGTAGCCAACAACGATACGGCCCAAGCGCGCCTTCAGGTCGGTGATGGAGGTTGCCAAGCAGAAGATGGCCATGACCTCGCTGGCCACGGTGATGTCGAAGCCGTCCTCGCGGGGCACGCCGCTGGCCTTGCCGCCAAGGCCGTCGATGATGTGGCGGAGCTGGCGGTCGTTCATATCGACAGCGCGCTTCCACACGATCTTGCGGGGGTCGATGCCGAGCACGTTGCCCTGCTGGATGTGGTTGTCGAGAAGAGCGGCCAGCAGGTTGTTGGCAGCGCCGATGGCGTGGAAGTCGCCGGTGAAGTGCAGGTTGATATCCTCCATGGGGACGACCTGAGCGTAGCCGCCGCCGGCAGCGCCGCCCTTGACGCCGAACACGGGGCCGAGAGAGGGCTCGCGCAGGCAGACCATGGTGTTCTTGCCGAGCTTGTTGAGCGCGTCGGCAAGGCCGACGGACGTGGTGGTCTTGCCCTCGCCCGCGGGGGTGGGGCTGATAGCGGTGACGAGGATCAGCTTTGCCTTGCGGGGCAGCTTGCGGATCTCAGTCAGGTCGAGCTTGGCCTTGTAGTTGCCGTAGAGCTCAAGATGCTTTTCGTCAATGCCGGCCTTGGCGGCGACGTCGACGATTTTTTTCATTTCATGTGCCTGGGCGATCTCAATGTCGGTCATGGGGAATACCTCCTAAAAAATTATGTATTTAAAAGCGGAGAATTGTCTCTTATTGACAAAATCAATTATAGCCGAACGATAGAGAAAGGTAAACTGTTTTGCAAGCCTCTTTTTTCCAAAAACCTTAAAAAATTAAGCGTTGGTTCGCGTGCCTTAAAAAGAAAAAACGGGAGATTTTTGGACGAATTTTCAACGCTTGCGGCAAAGGTCAAAACGAGAAAAGCGAAAGTTGCCAGCGCCCGGCTTTCATTTCACTCTGCCGCGTCACAGCGTGATGCGCATGGGCTCATCCAGCGTGACCTCGCCGCCGATGCTCGCGGCGATGACGTTTCCGCCTTGGCGCTCGACGCTTGCGCGGACCGCGCCCGCGGGCTGCCGGTATTCGCACGAAAAACCGCCGTTTTCCATGCGTTCGCTCTGCGCGACGGCGCAGGCGACGCTGCCGCTGCCGCAGCTGCCCTCCCAGACGAGGGAGTCGGTCTCGATGACCTTGACGAGCGGGGTCATGCTGCGCTTTTCCGCATCGAGGAAAATGACGCCGCAGGCGTCAAGCCCTGCAATTCCGGAAAAGATCGACTCCGCCGCGCGGAAGAACCCTTCGCTCGGCTCCACGCCCTCAACGACGAAGTGGGCGATGCCTGTTAAGTCGACGAGCGTGCCCTCGTGACCATTCACCGTGACACGCTTCACGCTGCGCGGACAGGGCATTTCAGCGCGCGCCGTGCCGCTTTTCAGATTGACCTGCGCAGTGACGACATGGTCGCAGCCGCTCACGCGCAGCCTGACCGAGGAAAGGCCGCCCTTTTGCTGGGCAATATACATGCCGTAGGCGCGCGTCGCGTTGCCGCAGAATTCGCCGCCCATCATCTCCATGTGGCCGTCGACGTCGTCTTCCGATGGGCAGGCGTAGCCGACCTGCTCGGCCTTGAGCGCGGGGATCGCCATGATCTTCTCCGCGATGGCCGCGCGCTGTGCCTTTTCGACCGGATCGAGCACGAACACCGTAATGTTTCCCGCCGGGTCCGCCCGTAAAATGTTCAGTTCCATAGTAAGTTCCTCCTAAAAAAAGAAGGTGTAAAGCTAAAATAACTTTACACCTTCTTTTACATCCTGTCAATTCGTGTCAAAACACAAATCTTTCAGCATTATTGTCCCCAAATCGGTAGCAATAACCATTTTTGAGACGCATCACATTTGCGGCCGCGCACGCCGCAAATGATCTTAACCTGTCCCGAAGGACGACATGTGCGTCCGCAGGGACACCTTACAAATATTTTCGCGGTGAGCGAAAATATTTGAAGCCCCTATTTCATTTGGGCCGATGGCCCAAATGAAAGGTCTCAAAATTGCGTCGTAGACGCAATTTTGACTTATTCAAAGTCGGGGATATACTCCTTGACGATATCCAGCAGCTCGCCGGAGCGGATCATCGCTTCCACCGCACGGATGTCGGGCCAGATCTCACGGTCGATCTCATAGAAAGCGACCTTCTCGCGCACGTGCTGATAGAGAGCCTCATGCAGCGGGGTCATGCCCTGGCCGTGGGTGTTCAGGCGGCGGCGGATGTCGATGGCCTGGCAGGCGGTCATCAGCTCGTCAGCGAGGACGTCCTGCGTGTTCTGCAGGATCATCTTGGCCTTACGGGCAGCGGTGGTGCCCATGGAGACGATGTCTTCCTGGTTGGCGGAGGAGGGGATGGAGTCGACGGAAGCGGGGTGAGCGTAGATCTTGTTCTCGCTGACCATGGAAGCGGCAGCGTACTGAACGATCATGAAGCCGGAGTTGACGCCAGCCTGGGTGGTCAGGAACGCGGTCAGGCCGTTGGAGAGCGCGGGGTTGACCATACGCTCGGTGCGGCGCTCGGAAGCGTCGGCCAGCTCGCTCGCGGCGATGCCGAGGAAGTCGAACGGCAGGGCCATGGGCTCGCCATGGAAGTTACCGCCGGAGATGACGGCCTCGTCATCGAGGAACATCAGCGGGTTATCGGTGACGGCGTTGAGCTCGATCTCGACCTTCTCGCGGACGTAATCGAGGGCGTCACGGCAGGCGCCGTGCAGCTGCGGGATGCAGCGCAGGGCGTAAGCGTCCTGAACGCGGTCCTTCTGGCAGTTGTCGAGGATCTCGGAGCCGTCGAGCAGCTTACGCATGTTTGCGGCGACGAGCATCTGGCCCTTCTGGCCGCGCACCTGATGGATGCGGGGGTCGAAGGCGTTGCGAAGACCGGTCAGGCCCTCGAAGGACATGGACGCGATCACGTCGCCGAGCTGGGCGGCGCAGATGGTGTCGTACAGCGCGAGAGCACCGACGGAGGTCATCGCGCAGGTGCCGTTCGTCATGCCGAGGCCTTCCTTGGAGACCAGGGTGTCGAGCGTTTTGATGCCAGCCTTGGCCATGGCCTCAGCGCCGGGCATCTTCACGCCCTCGTACATGGCCTCGCCCTTGCCGAGCATGGGGAGCGTCATGTGAGCGAGAGGAGCCAGGTCGCCGGAGGAGCCGAGGGAGCCCTTCTGCGGGACAACAGGGGTCACGCCCTTGTTGAGCATCTCGAGCAGCATCTCGACGAGGATGGGACGAACGCCGCTCACGCCGCCGCACAGAGCGTTGGCACGCAGCAGCATCATGCCGCGGACGATCTCGTCAGCATACGGCTCGCCGGCGGCGGTGCAATGGCTGAGGATCAGGTTGGTGGAGAGCTGATTGCTCATCTCCTTGGGGACGGCGACCTTCTGGAACTCGCCGAAGCCCGTGGTGATGCCGTAAGCGACGCGGCCCTCAGCGGCGATCTTCTCGGCCAGGGCGCGGGACTTCTTCATGGCTTCCAGAGCGGAGGGAGCCAGCTCGACGGTCGCATTGTAGCGAGCGATGGCGACGAAGGATTCGAGCGTCAGGCTGTGGCCATCGACGACGACATGCTTGATCGCGGTAGGATTCATGATCATGGTAGTGTCCTCTCTTTTCTCAAAGTTCCGGTGTGACCCGGTCGGCGTGTCCGGTCGCCCGAACCGCCTCAGGTGCAAGAAACGTGTCGAAGCGTTCCCCTTACTTTCCGCGCATGCCCGTGCGTGGATGGCGCTCCGCCTGTGGAAAAGTCCCACAGGATTGTTCTGGAAACAGTATAGCACATTTTTGTGCAAAATCAATAGTTTTTTGCCGTAAAAAGTTTTCTTTGTTGTGCGTTATCACCATATTTAGATAACACACTATCAGGGTACAGTGATAGAATTAGACAGAATAGATAAAAAAAGGGCGCCCTTCATTCTTTGTGGAAAGGTCACAGTTGTTCACTTCTTGTGCTTCTTGCTGGACTTCGGTTCGGGCGCGGCATAATCCATGATGCGGATCGCCGGATTCTTCTTTTTGATGAACGCGTAGATCTCGTCGAGGTCTTCGCGCGGGAAGAAGAGAGCCTTTTCCGTGTTGCCGTGGCCAATGTGCAGGCGCACCATGTCGGCATGGCCGCGGTCCTCGCACACGATCGCATTGATGTCCTCCCAGGGGAAGAACTCGTAGTTGGTGGTGAACTGCATATCGTAGAAGATCTCAAGTCCGCGGCTCGTGAGAGCGGCGTCCTTTTTGGTCATCAGCGTCAGCAGATACAGCACTGAGAATGCGAGCGAGACGAAGGCGAGCAGCGGGTTGCGGCTGCGGGTCGAAATGCCGAACAGCAGCAGCACGACAACCAAGATCCATCCGCCGGTCTGCACCCACTTTTTACGTGGCTTGAGCGACGACTGTGCGGGGTAGATCGGAGGCGGGACGGATTCCCAGGGAAGCGAATGTTTCACAGCGGTGATTCCTTTCTAAGTAAGCGGGGAAGGGGGCTTACGCGTTGATCTTGGGGGCCTTACCGGCGGCACGGCGAGCCTCGAGGTTCGCAAGGGCCTTGGCGTGAGCCTCTTCGGGAGCGCCGGCGGGCTTGCCGGCCTTGGTCTTGCCGAAGATATTGGTGTAGGAACCGTCAGCCCAGAAGATGTTGCGGCCGAACAGAGCGGTCACATAGGCGTAAACGGGGTTGAGCAGGTTGACGAACGCATACGGGAAGAACACCAGCGGGCTCATGCCGAGAACGCCGGTCTGGTAAGCGCCGCAGCCGGTCCAGGGGAACATAACGGCCCAGAGGGTACCGGCATCTTCCAGAGAACGGGAGAGCATATTGCGGCCGAGACCGAGCTCGTCGTACTTGTCAGCATAGATGGGGGCGGGAACGCCGATGCCGAGGAACTGGTCGCACATGGTGGCGTCGCAGAAGATGGAGGTCAGCAGGGTCGCGAGGATGAGGCTGCCGACAGAGTGGATCTTGTGCTTCAGGCCGCCGAACAGACGCTCGACGCAGCCGCAGCGCTCCAGAGCACCGCCGTAGGCGAGCGCGAGGAGGATGAGGTTGATGGTCCACATGGTGCCGTCCATGCCCTTGGCCTTGCCGAGGATGGAGTCAGCGACTTCGTTGCCGGTCTCAACGCCGATACCGTAGTGCAGCGTGTTGAAGATGTCGCCCAGGGCGCGGGAGCCGTAGATGTCGGTGGACTGGAAGATCATCATGAAGATGGTCGCGGTGGCAACGGAGATGGCGATACCGACAAGGCCGGGCACGCGCAGGATGCACATCACGATAACCACGATGATGGGGATGAGCAGAACGGGGGAGATCACGAAGGCCCCACGGAACGCGTCCTGAATGGACTGGGCGACGGTCGGATCATAGGCGCTGGCGTCGATGTTCAGGCCCATGATGGTGTAGAGGATGAGGGCGATGACCAAGGTCGGGCCGGTGGAGGAGACCATCGCGGTGACGTGGTCGAAAAGACCGGTCTCGGCAACAGCCGCGGCGAGGTTGGTAGTATCGGACAGGGGGGAGAACTTATCGCCGACATACGCGCCGGAGATGATCATACCGGCGGTGAGGGCGGGATTGATGCCAAGGCCCGCGCCAATGCCGAGGAACGCAAGACCGATGGTGGCGGTGGTGGTCCAGGAGGAGCCGCACGCCATACCGACGATCGCGCAGAGGATGCAGCCGACAGGCAGGAACAGCTTCGGGGTCAGCAGATCCAGACCGTAAACGATCAGGGAGGGGATCGCACCGGAGGCCATGAAGCTCGCGACCAGGAAACCGACGGTGCAGAGGATCAGAACAGCTTCCATGGAAGCGCTCAGGCGCTCGATCATACCGGCGAGCATATCCTTAAAGTCGTGACCGCAGAAGTGACCGACGATGCACGCGACGACGATGGACATGACCAGGGGCAGGTGAGCGTCATGGTAACCGGATTCGGAATGACCGAGGAAGCAGTAAAGCATGAACCCGATCATTGCCACAATGGGAACTAACGCCAGCAGAAAACTGGGCTCCCGTGCGACTTTCTTTTCGTTTGCCATTGATAAAATACCTCTCTCTTCATAAAAATACTTGCCCGTCAGGAAGCGGGAAGCCGCTCCTCCCCATGACGAACACGCTGCACACCGCACGCGGGGACGTGCGTTTTCTGTGGAGGGGTCCCACAGAAAAACAGACACAGAACTTAGGCAACAGCACCGTCGGGCAACGGTTTCTTGCACGCTGTTTCCCATGCCCTAATCTATTTGTGAACTAATTGTAACATACCTGTTCAGCAAAAGCAATAAAATTCGCGTAGATTCCAAAAAATATTTTAGTCAATTCTTCTATATCGGGATGACGTGATGTTATGCTGATATGCTTTTACGGCATTGCAATAAAGCAAAACAGACAAAAAGGAGCAGGCGCTTAGCGCCTGCTCTGATCAAAATGATGAATGGCTTACTTTTCTTCTTTGGCCCGTTCGAGCAGCAGCTTATAGCCGTCCGCCCCGTAGCAAAGGCACTTATTGACGCGCGTGATGGTCGTAGACGAAACGCCGATCTTCTGCGAGATCTGCGTGAAGGTCTTGCCATCGGCGAGAAGCGACGCCACCTCGAAGCGCTGGGACATCGCCTCGATCTCGCTGAAGGTGCAGAGATCGTCGAAGAAGCGGTAGCATTCTTCCTCCGTTTTCAAAGATAAGATCGCCTTGAACAGGTGATCGGTCTCTTCGCTTTTCATTTTGCTCTGGTACATCCAACGTTCCTCCTCAACGATCCGATCGGATCGACTCCTGCCCGCGCGGTGTGGCCGCGGCGGACGCCGAATGACGGCTGCCCGGAAGCTGCTTGCGGGCGAACCTCGGTTTTCGGAGCTTGCCCGTTGATATTGTCTCTATGATAACAAAAAGCGGCAGTTCCGTCAAGCGCAATTCGTGCTTTTTGGCGGATATCTTCATTTTTCGTGAACACTGTCTGCGACGGAAAGAAAAATTTTTGCACCGCAGGCGGCGAAAGCTATGGCAATTCCACGCGGAAAATGCTATACTGTCTCGAAAGTGGAAAAAACGGCCGCGGACGCTTGACAATCCCTGCGCCGTACCGTAAAATATCTGTCAACCACTCCGATACGCTGCTGTGCCACCACAGTACAGTACGCTGTCCATACATTCTATTAGGAAAGGACACACACTATCATGGCAACGATCAAAGCTCACACCTTATCCGGCTTTATGGAGCTGCTTCCCGCGCCGCAGACCCAGATGGAGCGCCTTATGGAGGTGCTGCGCTCGTCCTACGGCGTCTATGGCTTCACCCCGCTCGACACGCCCATCATCGAAGCGAGCGATGTGCTGCTCGCCAAGGGCGGCGGCGAGACTGAAAAGCAGATCTACCGTTTCTCCAAGGGCGACAGCGACCTGTCCCTTCGCTTCGACCTGACGGTGCCTCTGGCGAAATACGTTGCCCTGCATTATGCCGACCTCGCTTTCCCGTTCCGCCGTTTCCAGATCGGAAAGGTCTATCGCGGCGAGCGCGCGCAGCGCGGCCGCTTCCGCGAGTTCTATCAGGCAGATATCGACGTCATCGGCGACGGCGAGCTCGACATCACGAACGATGCCGAGATCCCTGCTATCATCTATACCGTCTTCTCCCGCCTCGGCCTGTCCCGTTTCCAGATCCGCATCAACAACCGCCGCATCTTAAACGGCTTCTACGCGATGCTGGGCCTTTCCGACAAGTCCGGCGATATCATGCGCACCGTCGACAAGATCGAAAAGATCGGCCCTGACCTCGTGCGCGCGATCTTGGTCGACGACTACGCCATCGAGGGCGAAAAGGCGGATGAGATCCTCGCCTTCATCGGCATCAAGGGCACGAACGAAGAGGTGCTCGCTTCTCTTGAAAAGTACCGCGGCTGCAACGAGATGTTCGACCAGGGCCTCGACGAGCTGACGACCGTCGCCAAGTACCTCGGCGCGTTCGGCGTGCCGCAGGAGAACTTCGCGGTCGACCTGACCATCGCGCGCGGCCTCGACTACTACACCGGCACGGTGTACGAGACGACGCTGCTCGACCACCCCGAGATCGGCTCGGTCTGCTCCGGCGGCCGCTACGATAACCTCGCGGAGTACTATACTGACCGCAAGCTCCCCGGCGTTGGCATTTCGATCGGCGTGACGCGCCTGTTCTATGTCCTCGGCGAGCAGGGCCTGCTCAACAGCGATATCTGCACCGCGCCGGCGGACGTGCTCATCCTGCCGATGACCGAGGACCTGAGCGAGGCCATCTCGCTCGCGACCGATCTTCGCGCCGCGGGCGTCAGCACGCAGATCTATACGGAAAAGAAAAAGTTCAAGGCCAAGATGAACTACGCCGACAAGCTCAAGGTGCCCTACGTCTACTTCCTCGGCGAAGACGAGATCAACGCGGGCGTCGTGTCCTGCAAGGACATGCGCACCGGCGAGCAGGTCAAGCTTCCCCGCGCGGAAGCGGTGGAAAAGGCCAAGGCGTTTGTGGAGTCTGACCGCCAAAAGCCGGTCATTTGTGAAAAGTAAAAAAGTGGCAGCCCGAAAGGGCTGCTTCTTTTTTGCGCTCCCTCGGGGGAGCGGTTGCTTTCCGCGCAGAGCGCGGAGGGATATGCGGCGTGCGGGCGGCAGAGTCAAAGGGGATATTCTCTTTCGCGAAAGAGAATATCCCCTTTGGAACCCCAAGAGAAAGGCGTTTAGATTGGCAGTCTCGGGCTTGAATGACCTTGATGCCTCCGGAATGGAAATACCTGCGCGCGG
>ENA-OPVL01001814-OPVL01001814.1-human-gut-metagenome-genome-assembly--contig:-NODE-1814-length-12379-cov-3.885751_pt1 | contig 12379 bp, 9 predicted proteins | sample MGYA00241496_ERZ501984 | MGnify/ENA primary metagenome ERZ501984 (study PRJEB25962, sample SAMEA2042986) | human gut metagenome | biome: human gut; feature: human-associated habitat; material: faeces... | reverse complement strand
GCATTCGACCTGCTGGCCGCCGAGATCACCACGGGCATGCGCCTGACCGAAAACTGGATGATCGACCCGGGCGAAGCCCTCTGCGGGCTGATGTTCGCCGATGCGGAGTATTTCTCCGTCGGGAAGATCGACACCAAACAGCTGCTCGACTACGCCCGGCGCCGGGGCATGGAGGTCGAACAGGTGAAGAAACTCATACCGAACAACATCTGACAACCAAGGGTCCCTGCGGAGCGGCGTGCGGCGACAGGCCCGCAGCCGTCCAAGGGGCACAAAGAGAAGAGAAAAACGACCCATGAACGTCGTAGACATAATCAACGAAGCGATCGCATCGAAACGCACGCGGTTCGCCTTCGAACTGCTGCCCCCGCTCAAGGGCGACGGCATGCAGAAGATCCTGGCGGCCATCGACCCGCTGATGCCCTTCGATCCGGCCTATATCAACATCACCTTCCACCGCGAGGCGATCAAGGAGACCGAGCGCCCCGACGGCGGCATCGAGTGGCACGTCGTGCGGCGCCGTCCCGGAACGGTCGGCATCTCGGCGGCCATCCAGAACCGCTACGGCGTGGAGGTGGTCCCCCACCTTATCTGCGGAGGGCTCTCGAAATACGACATCGAGGACACGCTCATCGACATGGACTTCCTCGGCCTGCACAACGTCCTGGCGCTGCGCGGCGACAAGTCGCAGAACGAGCGCCGCTTCATGCCCCACCCCCAGGGGCACGCCCACGCCGTGGACCTCGTGCGGCAGATCGCCGCGATGAACCGCGGGGAGTTCGTAGACGGCGAGGTCGAGGAGTGCCACCACTCGAAGTTCTCGATCGGCGTGGCCGGCTACCCCGAGGTACATTTCGAGGCCCGCGACATCACCACCGACATCCTCCACCTCAAGGAGAAGATCGACGCCGGGGCCGAATATGTCGTCACGCAGATGTTCTTCGACAACCGCAAGTACTTCGACTTCGTGCGCCGCTGCCGCGAGGCCGGCATCCGCGTGCCGATCATCCCGGGCATCAAGCCGATCTCGACGCCCAAGCACCTGGAGATCCTGCCCCGCACCTTCAGCGTCAGCCTGCCCGAAGAGCTGGTGAAGGCCGTCCGGGCCTGCGGCGAGGACACACAGGCGGCCCGCGAGGTCGGGATAGAATGGGCGATCCACCAGGCCAAGGAGCTCAAGGCGGCCGAAGTGCCGATCATCCATTTCTACACGATGGGACGCACGGACAACATCCGCAAGATCGCCCGCAACGTATTCTAATTCCGAATAGGGCAAAGTAATTGCTATTAAACGCTTAACCATGACACCCGTAGAGTTTCGCCGCCACCTGCACCGCCACCCGGAGCTTTCGTTCCGCGAAACGGAGAGCGCCCGCTTCATCGCCGAGGCGCTCCGCGAGGCAGGCATCCCCTGCCGTCCGATCGCCGGAACCGGCGTACTGGCCAAAATCGAAGGACGCGGCGACCTGCGGCGAGCCGTCGTGCTGCGAGCCGACATCGACGCCCTGCCCATCCGCGAACAGAGCGGCGCGGCGTGGAGTTCCGAGAACGACGGAGTGATGCACGCCTGCGGGCACGACATCCACGCAGCGGTGCTCTACGGCACCCTGCTCCGGCTCTCCGCCGAGCGGAATTTCGAGGGTACTCTTTTCGGAATCTTCCAACCCGGAGAGGAATCGAATCCCGGCGGAGCCTCCAAAGTGCTGGCCGAAAACCCCTTCGAAGGCTATACGGTGCTGGCCGTCGTCGGCGAGCACGTCGAACCCGCTTTGGACGCGGGCACGCTGGGCTTCCGCGCGGGCAAGTACATGGCCTCCAACGACGAACTGCGCCTCACGCTCGAAGGCGCGGGCGGCCACGCGGCCATGCGTGCCGAACACCGCGACACGGTGAGCGCCGCCGCACAACTGATCCTGCACCTCACGGCCCTGAACACGCCCGAACGGGTCGTTTCGATCGGCAAGGTCGAAGCTGCGGGCGCTACGAACGTCATCCCGGACCGGGTCTATATGGAGGGAACGATGCGTACCTTCGACGAACGGGAACGGGCCGAAGTGAAACGCAGGATCGAAGAACTCGCCGCCGCGAACGACGCCTCGTACGGCGTACGAACCCGGGTACACTTCACCCCCGGCTACCCGTGCGTGGTCAATGACCCGGAGTTGATCCGGCAGGCCGTCGCACTGGCCGAAACCGAAGGAATTCCCTTTCAAATGCTGCCCCTGCGCATGACTTCCGAAGATTTCGGCTTCTACGGCACCCGCTACCCGGCGATCTTCTACCGCCTGGGCGTCGGTCCCGGAGCCGGAAAACTGCATACATCCACCTTCAATCCCGACGAGGCGGCCATTCCGACCGGCATCCGGTTCATGGAACTCCTCGCCCGTAACTATTTCAACCGATGAATAAACTGAAAAATACGAAGAAGTCGGCCGCATTCGACCGCTCTTCGCTGATCATTAACCTGTTCCGGGAATTCCCGAACAACAAGTTCTCCCTCAAGCATCTGGCTTCGGCCTCGGGCGGCGCCACCAAGGAGGGCCGTCTTCGTACCCGTGAAATCATCACGGAACTGCTCGCCCAGGGCACTATCGAGGAGTGCGGGCAGGAAAAGTACCGTCTCAGCGGCAAGGAGCGTCCCCGTCAGGAGGGCATCGTACAGATGATCTCGACAGGAGCGATGTATATCCGCTCCGAGGAGTTCGAAAACGACGTATATGTCAGCCAGCGCAATTCGCTGAATGCTCTGGACGGCGACCGCGTGGAGTTCGTCATCACCCGCCGCTCCCACGCCGGGTCCCTCGAAGGCGAGATCACCCGCATCGTGGAGCGCAGCCGCAAGCAATACGTGGGCACGGCCGACGTGAGCGACCACGCCATCTTCGTCAAGATGGATCCCCGGCGCATGCCGATGGACGTCTATCTCTCCAAGCGGGACAACCCTAACGTACAGCACGGCGACAAAGTCGTGATCCGCATCACGGACTGGGCGCTGGGTTCCAAAAGCCCCGCCGGAGAGCTGGTCGAGGTATTGGGCCGCGCCGGAGAGAACAATACCGAGATGCACGCCATCCTGGCCGAATACGGCCTGCCCTACCATTTCGAGCAAAAGGTCGAAGATGCGGCCCAGGCCATTCCTTCGACGATCACCAAAGCCGATTATGCCGCCCGGCGCGACTTCCGCAAGATAACGACCTTCACCATCGACCCGGCGGACGCCAAGGACTTCGACGACGCCCTCTCGATCCGCAAGATCGAAGACGGCGTATGGGAGGTGGGCGTACATATCGCCGACGTGACCCACTACGTTCAACCCCGCTCGGTGATCGACACCGAAGCCGAGGAGCGCGGCACGTCGGTCTATCTGGTCGATCGCACGATCCCGATGCTGCCCGAAAAATTGAGCAACGAACTTTGCTCGCTGCGCCCCGACGAAGAGAGTCTCTGCTTCTCGGCGGTCTTCACGCTCAACGAGGAAGCCGAAGTACTGGACAAATGGTTCGGCCGCACGGTCATCCTCTCCGACCGCCGCTTCACCTACGAGGAGGCGCAGCAGATCATCGAAACCGGCAAGGGCGACTTCGCCGAAGAGGTGCTGACGCTCAACCGTCTGGCCCAGCGGATGCGCAAAACACGCTTCAAGCGCGGAGCCGTAAGCTTCCAGCGCGAAGAAGCCAAGTTCAAACTCGACGCCGAAGGCAAACCCCTGGGCGTCTATTTCAAGGAGCAAAAGGAGGCCAACCAGCTCATCGAAGAGTTCATGCTGCTGGCCAACAAACAGGTCGCCGAATTCTGCGGACATCACAAAGTGAACGGCCGTGCCGTTCGGCGTACGATGGTTTACCGCGTACACGACGTTCCGAACGAGGAGAAGCTCGAAAAGTTCCGGACCTTCGTTCTGCGCTTCGGCTACGTATTCAAGGCCGACAAGGGACGCGCCGTGGCCAAGGAGATGAACAAGCTGCTGGGACAGGCCAAAGGACGCATCGAGGAGAACGTCATTTCGAACCTCGCCGTACGTGCGATGTCCAAGGCCTTCTACTCGACCGACAACATCGGTCACTACGGCCTCGCTTTCCCCTACTACACGCATTTCACCTCGCCAATCCGCCGCTACCCGGACATGATGGTCCACCGGCTGCTGGCCCGCTACCTCGAAGGAGGCAAATCGGCCGACCGCGACACCTTCGAGAAACTCTGCGTACACGCCTCGGAGCGGGAAGTGATCGCTGCCGAAGCCGAACGCGCCTCGATCAAGTACAAAATGGTGGAGTTCATGCAGGACAAGATCGGCCAGTTCTTCGACGGCCATATCTCGGGCATGAGCGACTGGGGCATGTACGTCGAGCTGGACGAAACCCACATCGAAGGCATGGTTTCGCTGCGGGAAATGGAGGACGACCTCTACCAGTTCGACGAGAACCGCTACGAGGTCTATGGACGCCGCAAAGGACGGATCTTCACCTTGGGCGATGCCGTGCGCATCCGCGTCAAGCGGGCCGACCTGCAACGCCGCCAGCTCGATTTCGAACTGGTGCACGATGCGGCGGCCGACTCCTGCGAGGACGACGTAAAGGGGCACGCAGCGATTCCGGTACGCCGCCAAAGCACGTCCCGACCGGGTAAGGGCGGCAAAACGTCCCGCAAAGGGGGCAAAAAAGGATCGAAGCGATGATCCGGGAACAGACGCAGCGAACCGCCGGGACCGGCCCCAACCGTGCGGAAGAGATATACGAAAAATGTCTGAAGCGTGATCCCCTCACGGCGGAGGAGGCGTATTGGCTTTACGAACAGGCCCCCCTGCAGGAACTGGCTCTCACGGCTGACCGCGTGCGCCGTGCCGTAGTGCCCGACCCGGAGGTCGTGACCTGGCAGATCGACCGCAACGTGAACATCACCAACGTCTGCATCTCGGGCTGCCGCTTCTGCAATTTCCACTGCAAACCCCACCAGACGGAGCGGGCTTTCATCACTACGCTGGATGAATACAAGGAGAAAATCGAGCGGATGCTCGCCCTCGGCGGCGACCAGTTGCTGCTGCAGGGCGGTCTGCACCCGAAGCTGGGGATCGATTTCTACGAGGAGCTTTTCTCGACACTCAAGAGCCTCTATCCGCAGGTACGCCTGCACGCCCTCGGAGCGCCCGAAGTGGCGCACATCGCCCGCATCAGCGGCCTCACCACGCTCGACACCCTGAAACGGCTGATCGCCGCCGGATTGGACTCCCTGCCGGGTGCCGGGGCCGAGATCCTCGATCCCGGCGTGCGGAAAGCCATCTCGCCCGCCAAACCTACGGTCGAGGAGTGGATCCAGGTGATGCACGAAGCCCACTGCCTCAACCTGCCGACCTCGGCGACGATGATGTACGGCCACGTCGAAACACCCCGTCAGCGTGTGGACCACCTGCTGCGCATCCGCGACCTGCAGGCCCGCTGTCCCGAAGGACATTACGGCTTTCTGGCCTTCATCCCCTGGATTTTTCGCTCGTCGGGCACCGAATTGGAGCGGCAGGGAGTTGCAACCCGCTTTTCACCATTGGAATACATTCGCATAATCGCCGTCAGCCGACTGGTTCTGAACAACATCCGCAACATCCAGGCTTCGTGGCTCACCGTCGGCAAGGCCACCGCTCAGGTAACGCTGCACAGCGGCGCCAACGACATGGGTTCGATCATGATCGAGGAGAACGTCGTTTCTTCGGCCGGGGCGCACAACCAGTTCGATGCCGCAGGCATCCAACAAGCGATCCGCGAGGCGGGCTTCACGCCTCGTCTGCGGGACCAGCTTTACCGAATGCGGTAACGATCCCCATGCGGCAAGCCATATCAACTGAAGAGGGGTATTTCCCTGCACGAAAAAAAGCCGGAAAATTCCGGCTTTTTTATTCGGAACGAATTTTGAACTCTACCCGACGATTATAACCAACTCCCTATGACGGCATATTTACGGCCTGCTCTTCGACAGACAAGATTCTTCTCTCGATCCGGACTTACACGACATCTCGGACTTCTATACCGGACCGTACAGCCGACTATTGTGCTGTTCCTGCTTGTACTCGCCCTAACGGGCTGCCTTTCCGAAGAGATCCCGACGGAAAAGGAAACCACGCTCGTCCGCGTCGGAGAGGAGGCCCCTCACTTCACGGTCGGAATGCTCGACGACACAGCGATCACCCTGTCCGACCTGCAAGGCAACGTGGTGTTGCTTACCTTCTTCTCCACGTGGTGCCCGACCTGCCGGAAACAAATGCAGCAGATGCAAACCCAAATCGTCGATCGCTTTGCTGACCGGAAATTTCGCTTCCTTCCAATCAATCGAGGCGAAACGCAGCAGACCGTTCAAGAGTTCTGCCGCGAGCTGGGAATCGCATTCTCCGTAGGTCTGGATCCCGACATGTCAATCTACTCGCTCTACGCCACCCGATACGTTCCCCGCAACTTTATCATCAGTCCCAATGGCAAAATCCTGCTCTCCGAAACCGACTACGACGCAACAATACAACGCCTGCTGATCGAGCAAATCGAACAAGCGCTCCAAACAACAGAATAAAGCAGCATACCCAACAAAGCCGACCACACAAAACAGCCGTCTATGACTGACATGACCGGATTCCGAAGACACCCCGGAATTCCAGCGGTTTCCACCCCGTAACCGTCCGATCTGCCGGGACACAGCAACATTGCCGAACCCCGCAATTTACTCCACCTCGAATCGAACCGTCCCCTCTCATGCCTTCTCCAAAACCCCTCCACACACACCCTCTTCCTCACAAAACACAAACAGGCGGAGCTTGCAGAAGCTCCGCCTGTTCTTTCGAAATCCGGGATTTCGATTACTTCATCAGACCGGTTACCAGGAAGGTGATCGCCACGGTCAAAATACCGTACAACTCCGGGAAAGCGGCGAGGATCAGGGTTTTGGTACCCACGTCATGACCGTTACCTACGGCAGCGATACCGTTGGCGCAAAGCTGGCCCTGACGATACGACGAGAAAAAGTTCACCAGGCCGACCAAGATACCCAAACCGAAGATAGCGGCCGCCTGCAGCATCGTAACCGAATCGGTCAGGTAATTCATGATAAGGAAGAGCGAGGCAAAGCCGTAAAGACCCTGCGAAGCGGGCAGACCCGACAGGATGATGTAGTTACCGAAGGCATTCGGGTTCTTCTTCATCGCACCGACTGCGGCATTGCCCGCGATAGTAGTACCATAGCAACTGCCTACGGCCGCCAGAGTAAACATGATGGCCATACCGAGATAGCCCAACGTAATAGGTTCCATAAATCGAATTTTGTTTTAGTTGTTAATATTGATTATCATTTAGTTTATTCGTTTTTCAACGGGGTGAAGACGCGCGTTGCGGCCTCGAACCCGGCGTTCTTGTAGAACTCCACGAACGTCAGACGCAGCGGATGCACCACCGACGAGAGAACGCACATGAAGAGGTTGATGCCGTGTCCCAGCAGCAGGATCAGCAACATCACGAGCTGCTTCACGACCGGAATATCGGGACTCATACCAACGGCCAACTGGTTGAAGACCATCGCCAGAATACCACCCGAAAGGCCGATGGCGAACAGACGGATGTACGACAGCAGATCGCCCACCAGCCCCGACACATTATTATAGGTATTCCAGATACCGAGTCCGAAGTTCACGAAGATATTCTTGCCCGGCGTATTGAAGAAGAACATCAGCACCAGGCCGATGCCCAGGATCACCAGATAAGCGACCGAATGGAACGTGAAGCCCACGCTTTCGGGCAGCAGGAACGCAACGGCACTATCGACCAGCACGATGATCCAGCCGATCAGTCCCAGCGCATAGCGCAGGCCGAAGCTGCGGGCCGTGACATAAGCGTTGATCATCATGGCGAAAAGCACCTGCACGGCACCCAGTCCGATCGAAAGCGGGAAGAGGATGTCCGGTGTCAACAGATGATCGCGCAGGCTGCCCAGCCACTCCCATTCGGAGAGCTGCAATCCGAAGAACGAGCCCGACATCAGGCCGAAGACCATGCCCGAGAATCCGCACAGCATCGTCAGCATACCGATCTCCTTCATGGCCGAACTCCCCTTCTTGCGACCCAGCATCACTGCGGCCAAACCGCCCAGCATGATGACCAGTCCATAACCGCCCTCGGCCATACAGAAGCCGAAGAAGATCATATAGAAAGGAGCGAAGAAGCGTGTCAAATCGATCGTGCCGTATTTAGGCAGCGCATACATCGCGCCGATCACCTCGAACAGATGGGCGAAGGGACGGTTGCGCAGCTTCACCGGGGTATTGTCCTCGGGGGTCGGCGTACTCTTCAGGAAAATCAGATTGGGGTATTCGGCCAGCAGAGCATCCACCTTCGCGGAATCGGTCTCCTCGGCCCATCCCTCCAGAATAACCAGCGTACCGTCGGCTTCAGGCTGCGCAGTATTCTTCACGCGAATCTCTTCCAGCTTCCGCTTGAGCTCGATCCCATGCCGGCGGATCGCCTCCACCGAAAGAGCCGCACGGGAAAATTCCCGATCCAGCTCCGCGAGCTTCCTGCGGGCCTCGGCGATCTGCGCTTCGGTCTGACGGCAGTCCATCGTCGGCGCCTTGACCTCCTGCGCATCGAGCACCACCTCCTCGCCCGGCCGGGTCACGACCACGAAGTAATCAAAGGTTTCACCCTCGTGCACCAGAGCGATCGTATAACGCTCCGACCACGCTTCGATATCCTTCTCGTAAGCCGCACGGCTGGTGAAGAAATAGCGTAGCACCACGCCCCTGTCCGCTAACTTGCGAAGCGTATCGACCGAAAAATCGCCCCAGGGACGCAGCTCGTCGGCGGTTTTCTGCAAGCGTGCGATCTCCGAACGGAGCGCCGCTGCCTGCTGCGTAGCGGCCGTATAGCGATCGAAAGCCTCGCCGCCGTCGGCGATGGGCTGCTCGTCCCGAACGAAACGTTCGTCTTCGAGAAACCGCGTCAGGGCATCGACCGCCTTGTGATGGTTGTCGATCGAAAGCAGCAACTGACGGTCTTCGTCCGAAGGCTCCCACCCCGTAGTGGTAATATCGACCAGCCCCAGGCCGCGCAGCTTCTCGATGAAGTCGCTGCTCTGACCCGCATAGAGTACCAGGTCGTATTTCGACATTCTCGCTATCATAACATCGCGCCCTCCCCGGCTTGCTGTTGTTTGGTTTTCACGATCTTCTGGGCCGACTTGGAGAGGTTCTCCTCATCCTCCATGAAGCGTTTGATTTTGCGTATGGCATCCTCGTACCCGGGTATCTGCACCTTTTCGTAGAGGTTTACCTTTTGAGTAGTCTTGCGGCGTGCGAAATCCAGCAACTCCATCTTGCGGTTGAACACCTCGAATTCGATACCCAGACGCGCGAGGCGCTTGAGAATATCGACTCCGTCGGCGAACCACACGGGAGCCGAGAAGAGGTCGTAGTCCTTCTCCTCGAAACGGATGTCCTGCAACACCGGCGTACGCACGCCCGCGATCTTCTGCTCCGCAAGATCGACGTCGGCGATGCGCAGCAGGTCCGCATCGAACTCACCCCACAGGGAAACCATGTAGTCGTACTGCGCCGTGAGCGCGTCCAACTGCCGCTGGAAATCCTGTGCGGTGTCCTTCGCCTTCTTCACTTCGGAACGCAGGGCCGACTCCTTACTCTTGATCGTAGGGAGCGCCTTCTGCCGCATTTTCAGCTGTTTTCCGAGTTCGCCCAGCGAGGTCTTGTTATATTGGAATTTTATAGCCATTCTGTTTGAGTTGAATTGCTCTACTCGGTTTTAGGCCAGTATTTCTCCACCAGTTCGCTCTTGATGGCCACCTCTTCCTTCGAGAAGTATTTGGCGAAGAGCTCCCACGCCGTGTCGAGCATCTGCGTAATTTCGATATTGACGTCGATCGCCAGCAGTTTCTCCGAATAGTCGTAAGCGAACTTGAGCGCACGCTCGTCGTAGTCCGAAAGGTCGAAGCCGTTCTCCAGTTTGGTCTTGGCATTGGCCGCATCGGCGTAGAGACGCACGGCAGCGTTCATCACCTGCGGATGATCCTCGCGGGTCTTCTTGCCGATCACCAACTGTTTCAGACGCGACAGCGAACGGAACGGATCGACGATAACCTTACCCGTGTCCGAATCGTTGCGCAGGAACAACTGACCCTCGGTGATGTAACCCGTATTGTCGGGGATGGCGTGCGTGATGTCGCCGCCCGAAAGGGTCGTCACCGCGATAATGGTGATCGAGCCGCCGTTGGGCAACTGCACGGCCTTCTCATAGATCTTCGCCAGATCGGAGTAGAGCGAACCGGGCATCGAGTCCTTCGAAGGAATCTGATCCATACGGTTCGATACGATGGCCAGCGCATCGGCGTAAAGGGTCATGTCCGTCAGCAGCACCAGCACCTTTTCACCCTTATCGACGGCGAAATATTCGGCGGCGGTCAAGGCCATGTCCGGCACGAGCAGACGCTCCACCGGGGGATTCTCCGTGGTATTGACGAACGAAACGATGCGATCGAGCGCACCGGCGTTTTCGAACACCTGCTTGAAGTAGAGGAAGTCGTCGTTCGAGAGACCCATGCCGCCCAGGATGATCTTGTCGGCCTTGGCACGCAGGGCCACATTGGCCATCACGGCGTTATAGGGCTGATCCGGGTCGGCGAAGAAGGGAATCTTCTGGCCCGTCACGATCGTATTATTGAGGTCGATGCCGGCGATACCCGTGGCGATCAGCTCCGACGGCTGGATGCGGCGGAACGGATTCACCGTCGGACCGCCGATTTCGCGGGCTTCGCCCTCGATCTGCTCGCCGCCCTCGATGGGTTCGCCGTAGGCGTTGAAGAAACGGCCCGCCAGGTTGTCCGAAACGCGCAGCTTCGGGGGTTCGCCGTGGAAAATTACCTCCGAATCGGTGGTAATACCCTCCGTGCCCGCGAAAACCTGCAAAGTCACCTGGTCGCCCATAATCTTCACCACCTGGGCCAACTTGCCGCCTACGGTGGCCAGCTCGTCATTACCCACGCCTTCGGCACGCAGCGTCACGGTCGCCTTGGTAATGTTTTCAATCTTGGTATATATCTTCTGAAATGCTCGTGTTGTCATACCGCGCCTTATTTGGATTCTTTTTCACTCACTGTTTTCTCGATCTGACGGCGGTAGTCCTCGAATTTCTCCGATTTCCACTCCGAATAGTTCATCTGACGGAAGAGGTTGATCAGGCCCTTGAAGAACGAAGCGCACTCCTCGAATCCGGCGAACGCGAACTCCCGGTCGCAGATGTCGAGCACCATCTCGTACATCATCTTCTGGCGTTCGATCGGGCAGTTGGCGTCGATCTCGTCGAAAGCATCCTGCTGCAGGATCACGAAGTCGATCAGCTCCGATTTCCAGAATCGTTCGTGGTACTCCACCGGCACGCCGTCGTCGCCCAGGATGTTGATCTGGTCGTTGGCCTCCTTGCCGCGCTGCACGAGCGTCTTGCCCGCATAGACCTTCTCCACCCAGCCCTTTTCGATACGGCCGTCGAGGTACTCCTCGATTTCGGGATATTCGAGGTATTTCGAGTAGGACTCCAGCGGGTCGATAGCCGGGTAACGCTTCGAGTCGGCGCGGCCCTGCGAAAGGGCGTAGAAACAGCGGGCTGCCTTCTTCGTCGATTCGGTCACCGGCTCCTTGAGGTTACCGCCCGCAGGCGACACCGTACCCAGGAAGGTCACCGAACCCGTCTTACCGTTGTTGAGTTTCACCAGGCCGGCCCGCGCATAGAAGTTCGAAATAATCGCCGAAAGATCGACCGGGAAGGCGTCCTGACCCGGAAGCTCCTCCAGACGGTTGGACATCTCGCGCAGCGCCTGCGCCCAGCGCGAAGTCGAGTCGGCCATAACGAGCACCTTGAGGCCCATCGAACGGTAGTACTCGCCGATGGTCATACCCGTATAAACGGACGCCTCACGCGCCGCGACGGGCATGTTCGAAGTATTGCAGATGATGATGGTACGTTCCATGAGCTTGTGGCCCGTGCGGGGATCGACCAGCTCGGGGAACTCTTTGAAAATCTCGACCACCTCGTTGGCACGCTCGCCGCAGGCCACGATGATAATTACGTCGGCATCGGCCTGCTTCGAAATCGCATGCTGGAGCACCGTCTTGCCCGCACCGAAAGGTCCGGGGATGAAGCCCGTACCGCCCTCGGCCAGCGGGTTGAAAGTGTCGATGGCCCGCACGCCCGTCTCCATGACGCGCGAGGGACGCGGCTTCTCCCGGTAACAGCGCACGGCCTGCTTCACAGGCCACCGCTGCACCATCGTAATATCGTGATCCCGGCCGTCGGCATCGGTGATGACGGCAATCGTGTCCGTAACCTTGTACTCTCCGGCGGGCACGACG
>ENA-OPVL01001813-OPVL01001813.1-human-gut-metagenome-genome-assembly--contig:-NODE-1813-length-12382-cov-1.858846_pt1 | contig 12382 bp, 13 predicted proteins | sample MGYA00241496_ERZ501984 | MGnify/ENA primary metagenome ERZ501984 (study PRJEB25962, sample SAMEA2042986) | human gut metagenome | biome: human gut; feature: human-associated habitat; material: faeces... | reverse complement strand
CTCTTTGTGCATTTTTTCAGCAACCTCTGACCCGTACCATGTGTCCGGCTCATAGCCGTGGTTTCGGTATACCTCTGCTACCCAGAGCGGAAATGCCTCATTATATGTCATGACAGTTTTGACACCATCAATACCGGAAATATTTCGGTACCGCCTTTCCATTCTCAAAATCCATAATCATAGCGGCAAACTCTTCGAAATCCAAAGGCACGAACTCTGCTGTTACATCCAGTGTGGCGTCGCATTCTACCGCAATTTCTCTGATTGTGGTCAAGAAATCGGTAAACACGGAGACCTGCTCCTTTTTGACTGTCATACTGGAGAAAATATGAAGAGTGGTTTCGTCTATGTCGGCAAAGTCTCCATCCTCAATGCCTGACATATCTCTTATGGAATCCAGCGCCTTCTCAATTCTCGTACGCTGGTCAGCTGAAAACTCGTCATCGACCTCCAAGTCCAACTCAAAGTTATAGCAGAACCATGCAGGGATGTCGGCCACTTTTTTCTCCGATACATAATCGGGAGAATCGGTAAGAACGCCGTTTTCGAAATGAAGCATAGAAATACTGGACTCACAGTCGTAGTATTCCAAACCATGGTAAGTCACAGCATCACTTGCGTTGCCCTGTAACACATCGCTCCAGTAATTAACTCCATAGAATGTATCGTTACTGAAATAGTGAATCATTTCATACGACAGTACGACCGTCACATCTACATCGTTCAGAATCATGTTCACGGAATCAACTGTCTTATGGTCTTTCTGCCAGTCTTCATCCAGACCGCGAAGACCTTTTCCGCCTGTTTTATCAACGAGATACAGAATCATTTCTCCGTTGATACTGATTGCCAAGTCGTGCAGCGCCATAGATTCGATGCTGGCAGAATCTAAAAATTGATGCAGATACTTTACGAGTTCCATTCTGATTTCATCAGCATTTTTGTCCCCGTGTCTAATTTCGATTTTTTCGATAGCAACAAGTTCTGTACTCATGAATAGGTCCTTACCTTTCTGCGGTTATTTTGTTTTCGTGCTCTTTATGCTATTTATATTATACCACATTTGCCGTTTTCAATCAATTACGATTACGCGCAGAATTGTTTCTCGTTTTTTCTCAATTCGCCCCTTTTTTGCTATCAGTTGGCAGCCATCTGATAAATAGCTACATGCACATTCTGCCAGCATCCGTTGCAGGTATACAGCAACGCTTTCCCTGCACCCAGCGTATTCATGACATCGTTGCCTGCGTTGTCTACGATACATGTTCCGGTATTGTGTCCCTTAAAGTATTCCGTACAAATGTATTTCGTGCCGTCGATATAGGCAATCGTGCTTCCCGGTACGGAGTATTGGATATTTGTATAATTCCCTTGGTTCCAGTGGTCTGCTACGGTAATGCCCTGACCTGTTTCCCATATTGCGGCTGAATCAGCTGCATCAGTAATCTCTTGTGTGCAGCCATATATGAGTCCTGTGTTGATATTCAGTTCAGGTATGACTATACGCCACGGCATAGGACCTTCTGCTTTCATGTTTTGCTGAACAATTACCTTGCAAGTCGCACTGACATCACCTGCTGTGACTGTGATTGTCGTGCTTCCCTTTGCAACAGCCGTGAGTGTTCCATTCTTGTCAATCGTTGCTACTTCCGGATTTTCTGATTGGAACGAAATACCGTCAATGAATGCGTCTTCCGGAACGATAGAATACAGTATTTGTTCTGTATCTCCGTCTTTTGTTCTGATTGTTGCGTTTTTGATTTCTATCTTTTCGATTTGCGGCTGTACGATTACGGTTGTCTTTGCTGCTATGTTTGTTCCTTTTATTTTCGCTGTGACTACCGTCTCTCCCTTTTCCAGTCCTTTGATTTTTCCCGTCACATCAACCGCAGCAACCGCTGTATCACCAGATATGTATTGGATGTCTGTATATGTGGCATTCGCCGGTTCAATGCTCGGATTGAGCTGCTTCGTCATCCCCGGTGTTAAGCGAACCGTGTCTGGTATAATCAGTTCTTTAGGAGAGATAACTACACTGATTGCTTTTGTAGCAACAAGTTTTTCGTTTTCGTCCGCGTATGTGATATGTGCTGTTCCTACTCCAACCGCATGGATTGTACCTTCTTCGTCCACTGTTAAGACTGTATTATCATCAGACGAATAGTGCATACCGAGGCGTTCCAGTTCTTTTCTCAACCGTTTTTCACTTGGTGTTCTCTGTGCATAAGAGAATTCCGGTGCAATCATATAAGTGTCCGAACATTCGATGATATCCGGCACGTCAAGCTGCACGCCTGTGATTTTTGTGGCAGCAATATCCATCAGCACCATGGCTGCTATCGCGATGATGATTACGGCAAGCACTAAACATGCTGTCATTCGTTTTCTTTGCTTTTCCATAAATATCTCCTGCATTGCATTATTTTTCCAGTTTTCGTAATACTACTGTACCTACTTTGCAGCAGAAGACAATATATCGGGTCGAGCTGAGTTTTAGTTTTTTGTAGATTTTACTGCTTCGTACTTTCAAAAAGATTTTTTAACAGCTTATGGCACGGACATAAAAAACAGCAGCCGCTCCGTTCTGGAGTAGCTGCTGAGAAGTCTTCGGGTTGAATTAGCTGATTTTTGCGGCCCGCTTTGCAACAGACATGATGAGCCATTTCTGTTTTTCTTCGGTCAATTCCTGTGGAATGCATTCCCTTTTCTTGCGGATACCGCAGTATCCCTCGCCTTTTTCGTTGCCTTCATAGAAAATCAATATCCCTATATTTTCCGGAATCAAATCCTTGACTTTTTGGTACATGGCAGCGGGAATTGCATAATAATTGCAATGTCCGACATGATTATGTCCGTGGTTTGAGTGGAAATCAGAAATAGATACTTTGATTTCCACGCAGATAATCAGTGTATCTATCGTGTAGTTATGAATTGTCTTGTAGTATTTGCACATTCGTTCCGAACAGGTCTTACTTGCCTCTCCAAATGTCGTACAGAAGTCTGGACGCGGTTCATTGTGTATCGCACCTTTTTCTTTGAACTTACAAATACCGTACTTTTCTTCTTGCACAAAACACTCCTGCACTCGAACAAAATCAACGATTCCAGCTTTAACACTTCCGCAGGCAACGGGAACCTCTATCGCCTCAATGCCATCACGGAATGAGTCAACTCTGAATCCGCCGTAGTTCGTCGGATGCCAGTAGTGCAATGCTTTCTCAATTTCTCTTGTCAAAGCTGTTTTGCTCAATGCTTTTCACCGTATTTTTCGTACATTTTCGTCATTACTTCGATTGTTGTCATACCGCAAAATCCACATTCGATTGCTTGTGCGACCTTGTCTCGCTCGCCATCTACAAACAGTACATCGTTTATCGGAACGTCATAAGCACTCACAATGATTTGCATGGTTTTCATCTTGCGTTCCGGTGAGCTGATTCCTACCAAATCGGTAATCTTTCCGGGATAGTATTTATCCAACCATTGCTTTTGGAACTTGGGTATAATACTGTCAGCAGTCAAGGTGATGCAGAACTTGGGAATTTTGTCTGTCTCCTCTTCAACAAATTTCCGCATAAGCTGATTTGGTTTTCCGATGGTATCGAATACTTTGTATCCACTTCCATGTTTTTTTGCTTCCGCTTGCAGCAGAGAGGCTGCGATAATATCATCATCGCCAAATCTCTGGTCGGCACAGCTTATAAACAGCGTATCCTCAAAGCCAAAGAAAATGAGACGAATATGGTTAGGAATCAATTTCTCTGACTTTTCTCGATTTTGCTCTTGCATGTTCTGTATAGCTTTTGCTTTTGGCGTGAAGACTTCGTACGAGATGATTTCAGAGTCAATTTTGAAGACATCGCTATATGCGTCGTCATCATCATCTTCGCAACGAGTGAGCTCGTACCATGCTTTTCCGATAGCCTCGTGCGTGATTTTCCACACACCGCCTTTTACGTAGCAAATAGAGATGATGGTACCATCTACAAAAAAGAATCGGATTGCTTTGTCGTAGCAGTCGATTTCGTCCTCCTTGTACTGCGAGTTTTCAATCTCGACAAGGTCGTCGCTGTAACCATAAATTGTCACACACTTTTTCTGAGGCATTCTTTATTTCTCCTATCGTTGCATTTATCGATTGCCTTTTGCACTTTTTCTAAATCCTTTTGCATGGGTTCCTGATTTGCAAAAGCGCACATCTGGATAATGCAGTATTTTCCGTGCTCGATACCGATTTCTATTGTATTGCGTGTTCCGTCCGGCTTTCTTTGCGACCAAATGGAACACTCGTCTTTATTTACTTTGCTTATGTATGTAGCGACACAGTTGTGTTGGAAATTCCCTTCCATGACCATTTGTCTTGTCGTTGTTAATCTTACGCAGTCTTTTGGCAGTTTCAGATTTTTAAATTTAGAGTCTTTTTTGATTTTCATTTTCCCGGTTGTTACATATGTGCCAATCGGGATTATATTATCATGCCATTCTCTGATTTTCTTAACGGACGTAAATGAAATAGGAATGAGTTGTCTCCTATTATTGCTCATCACGATAGCATCCTCAATGCTATTTCGAATAGATGGATTTTTTGCCTTCTCATTTTCCGGAAGAGCATCATAAATATATCGTGCAAGAGGTTTTACTAAGTCGTTCTTAGCTCGTCCAATAGAAATGTATCCGGGGTCATACCCAAACAGCTTTTGCAGTTGCTCTGGTTTTACTACGTTGGATGCTCGTGCCAAGAAAATGCCATATCCAATGGGTTCTTTATTGTTCCGCTTAAATGCTTTGTCTTCTCCGTAGTATTTTGCAATGAGTTCTCTTTTGGAATGCGACTCATCGATTACAGTGAGAGGTATGGCACTATATGCAGACTGTTCGGTATAGTCCTTTGCTAAATCCTTCCAGAGCGGATTCGTCTCACCAAAGAAAAGCATAATGAAATATACAACACTCTCGAATAGACCATCATATGTGTGAATGGAGAATAAATCCTTCATCGTGCAGGGCCAGTGCTTGGTTTCTTTTGTGGCAAAGTACATTGAAAATGACGGGTTGAACTCCTTTGGCTTTGCACGCGGCGTGGAATGCCCATATAAAATACCGTCTTTGCTATAAGAGAATCCTCTTATGCGCTTTTCGTTTTTTATAAAAGTGTTGAACGAACGTTCCTCTATGTACTCGTACGTGACTCTGTCCGCAACAAAGAAACCGATATAGACCGCCTGCGCCGTTTGGCTGTAATTTATGATTACGCAATTTATACTATTCTTCACTGATGCACTGTATGCACCGATTTTACTAAGCAGTTGTTTGACTTCTTTTTCGCAATCCCAGACACTTTTGTTTTCTGGCCGAGCAATTTGGACCGTCGTATCGCTTTCGTAGACCTTATCGCCCTTATCCTTAGCTAAAGGAATGAGATGTTCCTTCAGATACTCAAACATCTCTAACGCTGCGTTCTGCTTCATGTTCACACCACTTTATTCCTTGATATATTCCTCGCACACACGCAGCGGAAACGATGCATATTTGCTATCGCCCGTAACCTCAACAAGGAACTCGCGGAGCTGCGCCTGCAACTTTTCTTCGGTCATGGCTGCCAATGCCTCATTGTATTCCTTTGGCGGCCAAAGCACATCACAGAAAATCATTGCATTCCCGTCATAGTCATGAGTGCTAAAAAAGTCAGAGGGTATCCATAGCACTCTTCGAAAATATAATGCAACGCGTCCGAGTAAATTTGTGATGACTCATCTGCGCAGCAGCCTGCGTCATTAACTTCTCGATGAAAGGACCATGCATCTTGCGTTATTGCTATCCATTTCTTGTACAAAGGCCATGCTTCGTAGCCTTCCAGCTCGTCATCACGGATATCACGCTGCTTTAATTCCAACGCTTCACCCTTTGTTGGTGTATGTTTTGCGATGAAGTTTTCATTGTAATGAATCTCATCCACATTGCCAAGGCAAATACCCTTGCCAATACGATTTACATGATACCAGCCCATAAGTAATCCCCTTAAACTATATATGAATCACAATGCTGTTTTTTCCAGTACAGGTCATCAATGATATCAGAAAGGTACTGGTCTTGTTTTAAAACGAAAAACGATGCCGGATTATGCTTTACGATGAAACCAAGTCCCGTTCGTTCATCATAAATATCTTTCATGTGGTTCAGCCACTTTGAAAAATTTTTGATATGGGAATTATCTCGAAGTATAAACCTGCCGAACCATTGCTGCTTAATGATTTGTCTTTCCTTTGCTCGCTCTTTGGATTCTTGTTCATTCCATACGATATTGTCAGGTTCGACAATTACATAGGGAATCTTCTGCCTATCCATTTCGTCTATGACGGATTCCGTTTGGCAAACGAAGATGAAATCATATTTTCCTGATTTTGCCTCTTCCATGAAGCTATTTATGTATTCTTTTTCCCATCCGGCAGTTTTCTCATAAGTAGAGCTATCACTATCCCGCATCGAATAGCCATATTGATTTTGGTGATTTGTGAGCCATGTTTTTCCACAGCCCGCAAATACGCTTACGACCATTGTTCGTCTCATTGCGTTACTTCCTTTACAAAAATGGCACCCACTAAATTTTATGTGTGCTGTTTTTTTGCGTTTTTGAAACGAGATGCAGTTTTGTGGTTGAAAAACTGTATCTCATTTATCTTTCTGTCTGTACTTTCTGGGTTTTTCGAAATGAGTCACACCTGAACTTCACCTTTAAGGATTCGCTCGTATTCTTTGCAGCACTTGTAGCTTGCGATTGCAAGGTTGCGTCTATCTCTTTCGCGTTCCTCTTCCGGATACCAGTTTTCATCGTAATCGTCGCCGAGAATTTCTTTTACAACATCCTCGAAACTTTTATATGTTCTTGGAGCGCTATCGTTTTCCAGTTCTTTTTTTGCTTCGTCGAGACTGTTTTTAATTCTCTCGACGGCTTTTTCCATTTTTTCTGGTTCAACACCGAAAAATACCATCTCCCACAGCACGCGGGCCAGACAGAATTCGAGCCCGTACCACGCGATGCTAAGTTCTGCCAGTTTCCAACTCAGGATATCCTTCCACTCGCAAAACTCGATGGCATATTTGGTCGGAACGTCAACTGCTTTCGCTGCGTCGAATATGGCATCAGTATCCATAAATGTAAGCATTTCGTCCCCGATTTCTTCTGGCTGCTCACTCTTTGATGCTCTCCTCTTTTTCCATTCCGCAATGTCGTCGGCCTCTACGCAGAACGTATCCTCTCCGTTTTCCTCGTAAGTTTTGCAGACAATAAGAAGATTTTGTTTCTCGGTCTTTTCAGGTTCCGTCTGATTTATTCTCTCCATGGCAGCATGTACTTCCGCACTTGCACGCTCGATGGTAACTTTGCTACTTTCGCCATCGGGGATTTTGCAGTATTCGAGGATGAGTTTATCCACATCGCAGTGGAGAAAAGCATCTTTTATGTTTGCGTATTGACCCATTGGTATCCCCCTATCAATCTGTACTCATCTCATACGACAAAAGTGCATCGTTGAAATACTTGTATCCAAGATTTCCGATTTTGTCTCCGTCATCCAGCAGAGCGTCAATCATACGTCGAATTGACTTGCCGTCCTTCAGAGACTTCATTGCGTTGTAAATGCTCCAATACATGTTGGTATATACGAGCGACGCCTTCTTATTGTCACCGACATATTTGTCCGGCATGCAGTCTTTTGCAATCTGGGTGATTAGACCATCCCATCCGAATATGCCGAACTGTCCATGCTCATCTGTCATTTCATAATATGCTTGCCTCAAAAACTTAGAATAGTCCTCGCCTTCAAGCTCTGCAAATGTTGTATCGGCGAATTTGTTTCTGCCATAATACACAGAAAGTGTTAGGTACGCAAGTGTTGCACACGCAACCGTCAGCTGCTCCGCCTTTTCGTCTTGAATCTCAACCACTTTCGGGTTTGGGTCATCCAGACCCTTTTCACCGTACAAATTGACCCACCTATAGTGGTCCTTCTCTGTGCGAACTGAATCGCGAACAAACTGTCTAAAGCCTTCTACCACCGAAAAATAAGGGGTTTGCATTAGCATGCTATTCTTGGTCATATTTCGCCTCCCGTTTTGTTTATTATACCTCATTTTATTGTTATGGTCAATCATAATAATACGTAGGTGCTTTATTTTCCACTTTTTCGAATGTTGCATCGATGCGTATTCTTGGCTGCCGGATTTTTTCCAAAACGAAACTTTTAATTCGACTTTTCCAAAACGAAACCTTTAATTCGGTTTTTCCAAAACGAAACTTTTAATTTTACCTGTTTACTATTGACAAGCTGGCAAAAAAAATAGGGATACCGTCATCATGGCGGCATCCCTGTATTATTATTCCTCCAAAAGTTCGCGGTCGATTGTTTGGAAAGTAGCTCTATGGATATACAGAGCGTGGTCATCAATCATGATTTTGGTCGTCTTAGGCAGGTCTTCGCATACTTCCCAGTATACTTCTTTCCCGCTATATGCGCAGATAGGGTCACCCAGTTGGCTTTGAATTACAACAACGACCGGCTTACCGTATGCGTTCCGGAACTTGTTTACAATGTTTGCGATGAGCGGATTTTCTCCCAAGCTGCCATCTGTTGTGCTATGGATGTCTTGCATTTGAAAATCAACATCCGGAGTGAGTCCTTCTTCAGCAAAAATTACAGTTGAACCGCAGTTGTTTACTTGTCTTCCGTCAACGGTAATCGTCACAACAGATGAAAGCGTGTTGATGTAGCCCCAGCCGTCATCATCATTGTATGTATGCTCTCGCACGATATTCGGTGTCATGTCGATTTTGTCACCTGTCAGCGTCATAAATTTTTCACCATCGTTGGAGTAAAACTCGCAAGTGTAGGTGTGTCCTGTGATACTGCTATCCATGTCATGAATGCCGCTTTCTACCTTTGCACATGAGCAAAGGCTTAGAACGAGGCCCAACGCGACTGCCAGTGCGATAAAACGATTGTACAATTTCTTCATTTTTTATTCCTTTCTGTCCCAATGTGTTTGCACAAAAAATGCCGTCATCCCATAAAGAGGTGGCGGTATATCGATTTCGATGATTTTATTTGTGCTTTTATTTTTAGGATAACCTAAGTATATTTACTTTGCAGCAAATTGCAAACGCCGGGGCTGCTAAAGTTGATTGTTTCGTGAATTTATGGTATAATATAAGTAAGGTAAGAATCGTGCGAATGGTCAACGTCTATTGTTTTGTTGACTGCTTTGCACCAAACAATATAGTGAAAGGTTGTGCTTCCGTTGCAATAAATGATATGTGACCATTGTAAGTGGTCAAAAACCAGACAGATATTGTACAAAATGCATGACAACTTGTTGCCTCGTTTGTACAAGTTTGCTGTTACAGCCCGCACGGGTTGTGTTAGATTGAAACTGCTGTTGCAATCATCTTGATTGCGTTATATTGAAAAAGCCCCAAGAAACTGCTACCCAATAATGGGTAATAACCTCTTGGGGCTTGTTTTTTGTTGTTACGGTTTAGTCCAGTTATACCACGATTCGCGCACTTAGTCAATCACGAATGCTCGGTTTGCAACGAAAACTATTCGTTGTTTTCTCTGCTTATAGACATTTTCTGCATTTTGGTTTCGCAAAATGAAATTGGGACAAAAAAATCAAAATTTTTGATAAAATCCGTTGTATTTCTGAAATTTTAAGTGTATACTACTAAATAGAAGAGGTGAGAATATGCTGATTGAATTTAGTGTGAAAAACTACCGCTCCTTCCGTGATGAAGCAGTCCTTTCTATGGAGGCAAACGGCTCCGGTACACTGAAAAGTGTGCTTATTCCTTTTGGTGGGATTCAAATTTTGCCCGGCGTTGCCATTTACGGAAAGAATGGCGGCGGCAAGAGCAATGTTATTCGTGCTTTTTGGCTTGCCGTTCAGTTCATTAAGAATGCGCAAAAGACCCAGCACGAGAATGCAGCAATTCCCGTTGTTCCGTTTGCACTGAATGATTATTCCGCATCGGAGCCGACCGAGTTTTCTTTCGTATACACCTTAGACGACATCAAATATTGGTATAGCTTTGCTGCCACGAAAGAAAAGGTGTATTCTGAGTCCTTGTATTATGCGCCCAAAAAGCAGAAGGCACTTGTCTTTGCCAGAGAAGGACAGACTTTTACCTTTACAACTGAAAAGTCACGCAGAAATCTGATTAGTAAGGTTGTAGCAGACAATCAGTTGTTTTTCTCTGTTGCCTGCACTATGAACGATGAGGTTTGTGCCAAGGCTATGTCGTGGTTCCGTCAAATGGTCTATTTTTCAAGAGACTATTCGGATATTCCCCGTCAGTTACTCGAATACTCCAATGACTCCAATATGCTGAAAGCAATTTCCGATTACGCAAAGGCTGCTGACGTTGGTATCGAAGATATGAAATTCGAAATCAACAGTAAGGAAATCAACGAAGAGGCGGATTTGCCGGAGAATATCCCAGATGAAGTCAAAGCAGCACTCGTGCAGTTTATGCATTTGCTTTCTGAGACTTCTAACAACTCAGAAACTCACTTGAAGATGGGACAGGTTACAGCAACCTCTATCCATCAAGGTGAGGAACGCAGCGGAAGACCTTGCACTTATTCGATGGAACTCTCCGATGAATCCGACGGCACCAGAAAACTGATGGCACTCGCCCCTGCTATTGAGTCTGTTTTGTCCAAGGGTGGGCTGCTGTTGGTGGATGAAATCGAAAAAGAACTCCACCCTGCCCTTGTTGATTTCATTGTGTCCAAATTCCAGAGCAAAAGAACAAACCCCAATGGTGCGCAGATTATATTTACGACGCACAGCACTGAATTGTTGAGCATGGAATTACTGCGTAAAGACCAACTCTACTTTGTTGATAAGAACAAAGATGATGGGGTTTCGGAATTGTACAGCATCAGTGATTTCTCAACACGAACGACAGAGAACATTCGCAAAGGATACCTTCTCGGCAAATATGGAGCAACTCCCAATGTAGAAATTGAGGAGGTAGAATAATGCCTCGCAAATTCAAAAAGTCGAAGGTCAGCATTTGTGTATTTTGTGAAGGAGAAAGCGAGCAGGCGTATACAGACTTTCTCAAAAGCAAGTTTTGTGATGTTGCCGTGTTCAAACGGCCATCTTCCCCCGGTTTGTTTGATGATGCGGACAATCGTTTCAAAAAAGACCCCGGATACCGTAATTACGTTGATGCCATCGACGAAATTTGGTTCTTCTTTGATGTCGAAGAAAAGGATATCGGTAATTGGACTAACCGCTTGGATATCATCAAGCGTCTGCGGAAGCTGAGGAAAGACCCGAAGATTCGAGTCCGTTTGCTAATGACAACAGGCTGCATCGAGTATTGGTTGATGCTACACTACAGACAGCTCGCGCCTCCTTTGCTGACGGTCCCGGATAAAGAGAGAATGTTGGCTCAGGTCGTTCGCGTAGAACCGACCTACAGGAAGGGCAACTACGATGCTACCGCGCGTATTGCCCAGAACTATCCGACAGCGGTGAAGAATGCTACAATTGTGCTGCAGAATCTCTTACAAGAAGGAATGCCCGGTTTAGAGGACACGGACGAGCGAAATCGCTGGTTGTGTACGAAATGCAAGACATTTTCGACTGTGCAAGAGGCCATTATTTTTCTTGAGAGCCTACAAAGCTAAAATTGTATTAAACTCTCCATAAAGTGAGGTGTGATTTCGCGTGCTGTTCCAATTCGATATGGGGACCCGCGAAGCACGCCCGGAGTGGTGCATATCGAAATGTGAGCCTAGTATTAGTGGAGACTTCATCAAGACCGCACAGGCGGTTCTTACAGATGAGTTGAGTTGAATCGTGAACATGCAACTGAAGAAAATTCTGCAATGATTAAAGGGAGTCGTGAAATGCGACTCCCTTTTCTTTTTATGGGTATTTATTATTTTTGGTTGGATTCCTTACCTTTTCGGCCAAGGTAGTCTCACATAGTTCGACTTAAATAAGATTTGTTGATGGCAACTAACAGCTCTTCGATTTTCTGCATATTGGGTTTTGCAGGAAGAACGGACTCTTTTACAGCCTTTTGGAATCGTGCTTCAAAGGAATCAACCATATCAAAAAATGCAGGTTCGTATGTTCCGTCTTCACGCATGTACTTACCATTACGAATGGCTAATAGTTCTTCGTGTTCTTTGCCTCTACGAGTGATGATTTTTCCCTGCTCCAAAATGTCAAATGCAGTATAGTACAATCTTACAATGTGCATTGCATGTTTGTTGATATGGACTGCATCTTTCAATGCTTTTGGATTCTGTGGCTTTTCATACTGTTCAATAGTCGTGCAAAGTCCCTTAAGCATGGATTTGAGCGA